>Ga0315900_10001514_pt1 | contig 37191 bp, 33 predicted proteins | sample LakEriMetagenome_FD_203521 | JGI IMG/M metagenome (GOLD analysis project Ga0315900, IMG submission 203521) | Freshwater fungal communities from buoy surface, Lake Erie, Ohio, United States - Buoy 12 MA114 | ecosystem: Environmental > Aquatic > Freshwater > Lake > Lake biofilm | place: USA: Lake...
CATGTAGCCGAGGTCGTTGCCGGGCCGCGGGCCCACGCTGTTGTAGACGCGGAGTTGATTATTGGTCGAACCGTCCTGGCTCGGGGCCTGGACCGGCGGCGGCGTCCACGAGGTCACCGGGGTGTAGCCGGTCACGTTGCCCGCGGCGTCGAGCTCCGGAGACTGGATCGGCGGACCGTTCTGCGTCGCCACCAGCACCGGCTTCAGGTCGGCCTTGAACTCCGTGTTCGTACTGGCCCGCGTGATGCCGCCGAGCCACATGCCGGTGTAGCCGACGTTCAGCGAAATTGCCTTGCTCACCTTGTAGCGTCCCTTGAGCCGCCATTCACCGAGCGGGGCGAACACGAAGTTGTGCTCCGCATTGTTCGTGGCGTTTGACTGACCGATGCCGTAGATCTGCACGAACAGCGGCGGCGCGGCCACGGGACTCTGGGCATTCGTGCCCTGGGCCACGGTGTTGGCGAACGTGTAGGTCGAGCGGAAGTAGTCGGCACCCAGGGCTGCAGGGAAGTTCGAACCGCGGTACAGCGTGTTCTGCCAGTTCATGCCGGCAGTGAACCGCAGATCGGTCTCGATGGACCAGCGGCCCCGCTCGAACGCGTAGTTGAAGCCGAACTCGGGGCCTACGATGTTGTTGTAGGCCGACGTGTCCCAGCCGCCGTACTGGAGCGGGCAGATGTTGCCGTCGGGGCAGCCATTGACGAACCCCTGCTGGTTGCTGGAGTAGTCGATGCTGTAGCGGTCGGCCACCTGGAGGTAGCGCGGGCCGAACGTGAACCGGGCGGTGCGAATGGCGCCCGAGCCCGCCGAAGAGAGGTTGCGGCGGACCGCCCAGGCGAATCCCGCCGAAGTCAACTCGGTCGAGTTGCGCTGCGTGAGAGTCTGTGTGATAATGTGGTCCGGCGGGCCGCTTTCCGACGTGATCGTCGTCACAACCAGGGGGTTGCTGGGATCGAGCAGGCCGCCGCCACCGACCGCCGTCTGCTCGAAGGTCGTCGTCGGCGAGTTCACGGCGAACGAATTGGTCGTCGAGAAAGCCTGGCTGTCGGGCCCTGAGCCGTAATAACTGAAGAGCATGCCGAAGTCGTCGTAGATCCAGCCGCCCTCGAAGCGGTTGCCCCACTGGAGGTCGGTTCGCATCCAGTTGGTGTTGAGGTCGAGCCGCAGCGGATCCGAGCCGAACACGTACAGCCCCGAGCCTGGATAACCGGCTCGGATCAGGTTGTTGTTGAGCTGGGCGACCGCGAATGGCGACAGCGGCTGCACGGGGATGAAGAAGTCGTTGAGGATCGGCCGCGACTGCGGCGGTGTCACCGCCCAGATCGTGCGGTCATACGTGAAGAAGATGCCTTCGCGCGGATCCTGGCGGATCGCGTATTCCTGCAGGTCCGGCGGCGCGAAGACCTGGAAGTCGTAGAAGTCCTGGTCGGGGAGCAGCGGCATCCAGTTCTGCCCCGCCCGCACGGCCGACGCCGAGGACAAGAGTCCCGCGGCCGCGAGCAGAAGTCCCGCCAGACGCTTCATTCCCAGTGTGATAGCCATCGCTCGTGTGTCCTGTGGTGCAGGAGCCGTTGTTCCGCCGATGCGGACTCTCCCGTGGTATCGGTCGTGCCGGTCGATCGGGTTGATGAAACTTGGCAAACCCTGACGGTTCTCCCGGTTTTTTGCCCCCACGGCCGAAAGCGTGGCAGGCTGGGAAGACTCGGGTATCCTGCGGGTGGCTCGTGAGCGGAGCGGGTTAAGCCCAAACCGGCTCGGGGACGGCATGAGTTGCGTCGCTGGCGAAGGTCCGCCACGCTCCGCATCCTCACGCCGATCCCCTCGCCTACCTGGAGTGGTTCAGGGAACGGTGCAGATCCGGCCCAGCAGATTCGTAGAGGGAGGTGAGGGGGTCGGCGAACGCTCGAGGAGCGTGGGGCGTATCCTCGCCCCAGCGACGAGACTTTTGCCGCCCCCGAGCCGGTGGTCTAGTAAGGAGTGCATTCGATGGTGAAGCCCCCTGCCCTGTTCTCGATCGCGCTGGTCGCCCTGCTCGCGACGTCCGTCGTGCGGGCCGATGAGCCGGCGCGGGCTGCAAAGGCCGCGGCCGAAGAGAAGGTCGAGTTCCTGCGGCTCTCGCGGGACGACCGTGACCGGCCGCTCTCGCTCGACACCTCGATCGTCGAATACGGGCGGCCCGAGGACGGGACCGGGACCGGGGGCCGCCTGCCGCTGCAGGTCGATCTCGTGGCGGCGGTGCACGTGGGCAGCCAATCGTATTACGACACGCTCGACCGGCTCTTCGCCGACTACGACGCCGTGCTCTACGAACTCGTCGCCCCGCCGAACGCCCGACCGAAGCCCGGGGCGAAGCCGTCCGGCGCGATCGGCTCCGCGCAGCAGGGCCTGAAACAGATGCTGGGCCTGGAGTTCCAACTCGAGGCGGTCGACTACACCGCCGCCAACTTCGTCCACGCCGACCTCTCGCCCAAGGAGTTCGATGCGGCGATGAAGAAGCGGGGCGAGTCGTGGTGGTCGATGTTCATGAAACTCATGCGCGAGGGCATGGCCCGAGCCGAGCGGGAGGGACGGCAGCCCGGCGGCGACGTGAGCGTCGGCGAGATGCTCGGCCTGCTCTTCGGTTCGGGCGAGGCGCGGCAGGTGAAGCTGCGGCGGATCATGGCCGAACAGTTCACCGACATGGAGGTCTTGACGGCGACGTTCGGCGGCGAGGAGGGCTCGACGCTGATCACAGACCGCAACGCCGCGGCGCTGCGCGTGCTGCGCGACCAGGTCGCCAAAGGACGGCGGCGGATCGCGATTTTTTACGGCGCCGCCCACATGGACGACTTCGACCGGCGCCTGCGAAAGGACTACGGGCTTCAGCCGCGCGAGACGGTATGGCTCGAGGCCTGGGACCTGCGAGAGCCCATGCCGGCGGCCGCTCCGCGGCGGTGATGACCGCGCGGGGGCGAGAGGCAGGTGTCGGCCGTCTGGCAGGCGGTCGCGTGGCCGAGCCAGGCCTCTGCCGTCCGGGCGCTTTCCCGCAGGACGGCGTCGTGGCCCAGCGACTCGACCATTTCGCCGACGGGGTCGAGTTCGAAGTCGCCGCGATAACCATGGCGGATGAACGCCGCGATCAGCAGTTCGAGCGGCAAGGCTCCGCGTCCGGCCGGGAGCCTGTCGGTGTCGGGCGAGGGCGGCCCGAGACGGTCGGCCACCTGGACGACGGCGGCGAGTTCGGCCAACCGGGGCAGAAGATCGACCGTGTCCGCTGCGTCGGCGAACTGCCACAAATCGACGGCGAGGCCGACCGCCGCGTCGCCCACCTGCTCCACCAGATCGATCGCGTCCGCCAGCCCCGTCAGCAGGCTGCAGCCGGGGGCCACGGCGGCGTGGATCGGGCGGAGGGCGAGCGTCACGCCCGCCTGCCGGGCCACGGGCGCCAAGGTGTCCAGGGCGTCGCGGACCAGGCGGGTGGCGTGGGCCCGTGTGTGCCCGCCACGGCAGCCGCTGTGGACGACGAGCACCGGTGCGGCGAGCAACCGGGCGGCGTCGATCGCCTCCACGGCATCGTCCACGCTCTCGGCGAACGAGCGACCGTCTCCGGCGGTGAAGCCGCCCGCCCATTGCAGGCTCGACACCCTCACGCCCGCGCAAGCCAGCGCCGAGGCCACGGCGCCGAGGCCCAGGTCGGAGAGTTTCGGTCGCCACAGCGAGATCGCGTCGAAGCCGGCGGCGGTAGCAGTGGCGAGTTCACGCTCGAGGTCCAGGCGGGGCGCCGTCAACTGACTGATCGCGACGTCGAACATGCGGCAGGTCTCTCCGGCGGGTCCAAAGGCTCGGATTCCCGAGCGGGCGCGAAGTATGGAGCGGCCGCGCGCGCACTGTCCAGTGAGCGGCCGCGGGCTGCGTCAGGCCCGTGATTTGCGCTCGTCCATAGAACGGCGGGGCATGACAGCACGCGGTGCCGGTTCGGGCTTGACAAAGTCCGTGTGTCGCCGTTCCCACCCGCCGCGGCTACGGCCTGGCGAGGTCGAGGCACACCAGCCGCCCTTGCCCGCGCACGTAGCCGAGCCCGCGGGCGATCACTGGCGCCGCCCAGCACGGCGGGGCGAGCAGGTCGGTACGGCCGTCGGCCGGATCCCGCAGCCGCGTCCGTGACACCTCCGTGTAGCGGTCGGGCACGGCCTGCACGAGCGCGAGGTCGCCATACTCTCCGAGCACGAGCAGATGGCCGGCGACGAGCACGACGCTGGCGCGGCCGAAGCCGCCTTCCGCCCAGAGAACGGCGCCGGTCTTCCAATCCACGCAGGTGAGCACGGCGTCGCCGGAGTTACGGCCGCTCACGCCGTAGACGTGCCCCTCGTGGAGCACGGGCGTGGCCCAGTGGGCCTTCAACGCGGCGTCGGGGCGGGCGTTGCGGCGGTCCTGCCGCAGCGGTCGCGGGTCGCCGCCCGCCGCGAGGTCGAGCAGCACGCTGCCGGGCTCGTAGCATTCCGATAACAGCACGCAGCGGCCGTCCGTGACCGGGTTCGCGCACACGGCGCTGAACACTTCCTCGGCCCGCCAGCGGAACTCCCCGGCCACGGCGCCCGAGGCCGGATCGACGACGAGCAGCGTGTCGCGCGTCCAGGCGAGGATCCGGTCACGATCGCCGATTCGTGCGAGGATCGGCGAACTGTAACTGGCCAGTTGGTCGGAGGCCCGCCAGCGCTCCCGGCCGGTGGCCAGGTCGAAGGCGACCAGGCCGCTGTCGAGCCCTTTGACGAGGTCGAGCCGCTCGGGGGCGGGCGGCGCCGTACCCGGTTTGCTGCCGCCGATCTGGACGACGACCAACGGCCCGGCGCCGGCATCGACGATCAGCGGGGCGGCGCCGACGCCGAAGAAGTTCGGCACGACGTGGTAGTCGCGGCCGGTGTCGATCTTCCAAACGCTCGCCCCATCAGCCAGGCAGCGGCACTCGAGCCGGCCCTCGGGTCCGAACGTGACCACGCGGTCGCGGGCGATCACCGGCGCGGCCCGCGGCCCGCCGTCGTAGCCGAACATGTCGGTGTAGTCGGTCGGGTATCGCTCTTCCCACAGTTTGCGGCCTGTCTCGGCCTCGAGGCCGCGGAGCCGCATGTCCTGCCCGATGCGGTCGAAGACCACGGCGCGGCCGAGCGCCACGGCCGGCGCGCAGTAGCCTTCGCCGACTTCGCAGTGCCACACGACCGGCGGCCCGCCGTCCGCCCACGGTGCCCGCAGGCCGCGCAGGCTGCTGCGGCCATTGCCCGTCGGCCCAAGGAAGGCGCCCCAATCCTCTCCCTGCCGCTTGCCGATATCCGGCGTCTCCGCCGTCGCCAGCGGCGGCACCACCTCCGCCGCCCCGGCCGTCGCGGCCGCGACCCAGGCGCCGAGCAAGCTCACGCGGATCGTAGCCCGACGCGGTCGTGACTGCGTCCGGCTGTGTGGCATGGATGGCGGGGCGGTATTCAAACCCGGAGTCCCCGGGCTGCCGCCCGGGGCTTTCGTGGAACCGAGATCGGATCGTGCGCACGCAGTAGTATAGAAGCTCGGTATTCGTCAGCGCAGGATCCCTTCCGACCCATGGCCACCCCCCGCGGCATCCGCGTCACCGACGGGCGCCGCGTCATCGTCGTGCCCGGAGACGCCCTGGAGTGGCAGTTCGTTCGCTCCAGCGGGCCCGGCGGCCAGCACGTCAACCGCACCAGCAGCAAGGCCGTGCTGCGGTTCGACATCGGCCGGTGCCCGGACCTGCCCGAGGACGTGCGGCAACGCTTCTGGACGCGGGAGCGATCCCGGCTCACCCAGGAGGGCGCGCTCGTCATCACCAGCCAGCGGCACCGCGAGCAGCCGCGGAACGCCGCCGACTGCCTCGCGAAACTGTCGGCCATTCTCGAGCGGGCCCTCGTGCCCCCGACGCCGCGGCGGCGGACGAAGACGCCGCGGTCGGCGATTCGCGAGCGTCTGGACGAAAAAAAGCGGCGCTCGAAAACCAAGCGGCTCCGCGGCCGGCCCGACGACCGCACCGGCTGATATAATCGGCCATGCGGGCGACGATGCCCGCACCCGCCGCCCGACAAGGACAGCCCCATGGCGATCCGCCGCGACATCGACCCGCTCCTGCAAAAGTGGGAGTTCCGCCCGGGTGAGGTGAACGCCCGCCTCGTGAAGGCCCGCGACGGCCGCGAGGTGCTGCAGATGCGGGTGGACATGGGTGTGCTGCAGATGGAGACCGACCTGCGGCCGGACGGCGTCCGCCCGCACGGGGCCGAGACGTACTACGACTACCTCGTGGGCGAGGTGATTCGCGAGGGCGGCTCGTTCCGGCTGTCCAAGGAGCAGTGCGCGGAGGCCGATCGGGAGTTCGTGCAGTACTACCACCGGCGGCTCTGCTGGCTGTCCCTGCGGGAATACTCGCGGGCGGCCCGCGACGCCGATCACAGCCTGGCATTCATGGACTTCGTGCGCGAGCACTCCGCCGACGAGGAATGGACGCTGTCGCACGAGCAGTACCGGCCGTTCGTGCTCTTTCACCGGGTGCAGGCGGCGGCGCTGGCCGCGCTGCAAGACGGCGGTCCCGAACGGGCGATCGCCGAGATCAACGCCGGTCTGGCCCGGTTCCGCGAGCTGTTCGCCCGCTACGACGCCGAGGAGCAGTATTCGAGCGACGAACTGGTGCGTCGGCTGGAGGAGATGCGCGAGGGCGTGCGGCAACGGTACGAGGTCGGTGAGACGCTCCACGAGCAGCTCGCCGAGGCCGTGCGGGCGGAAAACTACGAACTGGCCGCCCAGATCCGCGATCGGATCCGCGGCCAGGCCCGCGAGCGGAATGCCGCCGGGCCGGGCTGAAAAATTTGCAACGCCGAGCCGGCCCGGTCCGCGCCGCCTTCCTCCTTTCGCTGTTTCGCTGGGAAGTCAGGCGGGATGTGATGATTGCGCCGGCTGGCGGTGCCGTTTTTCGCTTGGCACGCGATCTGCACTGTCTTTCATCGCCGGCGGGCGTCGCCCGTCGGGCTCGCTCGCCCGTCAGGAGGACCAGATCATGAACGTCGTCGCGCGTCAGACGTCCCGCCGTCCCGAAGCTGCCTCGTCCGCCTGCTACGTGATGCGGGTGGCCGGCACCGACTGCACCGTCCGGGCCACGACCGTCTGGCCGATCCACGAGGTGCTCGAGGTCGAGGCCGAGATGCTCCTGGCCGCTGGCGACCAGGAGGCCGCCGACGCGGAGATGCTCGTCGATCTGCTCGCGTCGCGGATGATCGCCCCGCACCGGCCCCGCCGCCGTCGCGAACGGGCCGTGAGCTCGCGGGCCATGTTCTACGCCGGCGCGGACGAGTGATCGTCCGTCATCTGGTGGGTCGGGGTTGGCCATGTCGCGTCGCCGGCGTAGGCCGGGAGGGCAAGCCTGTTCGGCGCGGCACGTGCGTCATTTCGATGGAAGCCCCCGGCGGAAGCCGGGGGACTCCGCGTTCGGCGACGTCCCGCCCCCAAGGCAGAACGGTATCGCCCAAAACCCCGGTGTCCCCGGGCTTCCGCCCGGGGCTTGTTGGGCTTGGTGTCCCCGGGCTTCCGCCCGGGGCTTGTTGGGCTTGGTGTCCCCGGGCTTCCGCCCGGGGCTTGTGTGTCTTGGGGATGTGAATCGAGAGCACCCTTCGTGCCAAACACGATTGCCCGGAGGGCCGGACGCTGCAATTTTTCGCAGGCCGTCCGACGTCGAGTCGCTGTGGAGTACACTCCCGGCCTCCTGGGAGTGTCCATCGCATGGGATCGTCCGACCAGCCGCTTCACGTGCCTGCGGGCCGTGACATCCGTCTCGCCGACTTCGATCCCGACTTTCACGAGGGGCTCGAACGGGACGCGGCCGAGGCCGAGACCCGGAAGCACTGCGACGCCCTCGACGAACTCGCCTACCGGCTGTTCGCGGAGGCCAGGCGGGCGGTGATCGTCGTCCTCCAGGGGATCGATACCTCCGGCAAGGACGGCACGATCCGCATGCTGGCCAGCGGCATCAGCCCGCAATGCCTCGACGTGAAGAGTTTCAAGGCCCCCAGCGCTTTGGAGCTTTCCCACGACTTCCTCTGGAGGGTGCATGCGGCCGTGCCCGCCCACGGCCGGATCGGGATCTTCAACCGCTCCCACTACGAGGACGTGGTGGTGGTTCGCGTCCGCAAGCTCGCGCCCAAGGAGGTCTGGAAGGCCCGCTACGAACAGATCAACGCCTTCGAGAAGCTGCTTGCGGACGGCGGCATCACGCTCCTGAAGTGCTTTCTTCACATCAGCAAGAAGGAGCAGCGGCAGCGGCTCGAGGAACGGCTCCGCGACCCGAAGAAGCAGTGGAAGCTCGGCCCCGACGATCTCACGGACCGCACCCGCTGGGACGACTTCCAGAAGGCGTACGACGACGCCCTCACGCTCTGCAACACGGAGCACGCCCCCTGGCACGTCGTGCCAGCCGACAAGAAGTGGTATCGCAACCTCGTCGTGGCGCGGCTGGTGCGAAAGACGCTGGAGCGGCTCGACCCGCGGTTTCCGCCGTTCGACTCCAGCCTGCTCGCCAAACTCGACTGACGGAGAGGCACGCATGAACGGCGCCGCCCCCCTGCTCGACCTCGATGCCTGCCGGACCCGGCAGGCCCGCCTCCGTGCGGTGATGGCGGAACGGTCGCTCGACGCCGTCGTGGTCGCGACGCCCGAGCACGTCCAATACCTCACCGGCCACCGCTGGGACCACCGCTTCGCACCGGCCGCCGCGGTGCTGGCGACGGGCGAGGCGGTGCTCGTCTGCCCCGACAAGCCGGTCGAGCAGGCGGCCGCGACCGAACTCCGCACCTACGAAGCCAAGTGGAAGAGCACACTCCGCAACGACCAGCGGGAGGCGTCGAGCGCCGTGCTCGGCGACTGGCTCGCCGCCCGCGGTCGGCTCGGCCGGGTGGGCGTGGAGTTCTCCGCCTGCCCGCCGCACGTCACGCGCCGGCTCGAGCCGGCGGCGCTCGTCGACATCGACCCCGACCTGCTCCGCCTCCGCCGCCGCAAGGACCCCGACGAACTCGTGGTGCTCCGCCGGGCGATCGCCGCGACCGGAGCGATGGTCGAGGCGGCCCGCGGCATGATCCGGCCCGGGGTGGACGAACTCGCCGTCTTCTCCGCGCTCCAGACGGCGGCGGTCGCGGCCTGTGGCGAGATGCTGACGGGCACCGGCAACGACTACGCCTGCGGCGTCCGCGGCGGCCCGCCGCGGAACCGGCCCTGTGCCGCCGGCGACCTCTTCATCCTCGATCTCGGGCCCGCCTACCGCGGCTACTTCGCCGACACGTCGCGGGTGATCGCCGTGGACGGCCGTCCCACCGACGTCCAGTTCACAGCCTGGGAGCGGGTCTGCGGCGCGCTCGCCCTCGTGGAGCGGATCGCCAAGCCCGGCGTCCGGTGCCGCGACATCTATGCGCAGGTCCACGAGTGGCTCAACGCGGGGCCCGTGGGCGCGTGGTCGAGCCATCTCGGCCACGGCATCGGCCTCTTCGTGCATGAGCCGCCACACCTGAATCCGAGCTGGGACGACACGTTGGAGGAAGGCGACGTGATCGCCGTCGAGCCCGCGCTCTATGATCCCGCCCTGGCGTGCGGCCTGCGGATCGAGAACGACTACCTCGTGACCGCCACGGGACTGGAAAACCTCAGCCCCTTTCCGCTGGACATGGCGTAGTGGGCGCGGGCGGTGGCGTCGCGTACATTCTGGGCCGGAATCACGTCCGCACCGTCGAGGGCCCCCACCATGTCGCTCGTTGAACCGCCCGCCACCGCCTCCCGGTGGCACGCCCTGGCCGACCGCGTTCTCGCCGGCGGCGAGATCGGCCGCGACGAGGCCCGGGCGATTCTCGAGTCGCCCGACGTCGAACTGCTCGACCTGCTGGCGGCCGCCTATCGCGTGCGGCACCGTCACTTCGGCGACACCGTGCAGCTGTTCTTCCTCATGAACGCGAAGAGCGGCCTGTGCCCGGAAGACTGCGGCTACTGCTCGCAATCGAAGGTCTCCGAGGCCGAGATCCCGCGGTACAACCTGCTCTCCGAACCAAAGCTCATGGAGGCGGCGAAGCTCGCCGCCGAGCGGCAGTCGAAGACGTTCTGCATCGTGATCTCGGCGCGCGGGCCGACCCAGCGGGAGATCGACTTCGTCTGCCACGTCACGCCGAAGATCAAGGCGGAGCACGGGCTCAACGTGTGCGCCTGCCTCGGCCTGCTCACGCCCGAGCAGGCGCGGCAGCTCGCCGCCGCCGGCGTCGACAAGGTCAATCACAACCTCAACACGAGCGAGCGGCATTACGGCGAGGTCTGCTCGACCCACACCTACGCCGACCGCGTGGCCACGCTCGAGGCCTGCAGGTCCGCGGGGCTGGCCCTGTGCAGCGGCGGCATCATGGGGATGGGGGAGTCGGCCGACGACCTCGTCGACATGGCCTTCGACCTGCGGGCGATGCGGGTCGAGTCGATCCCGCTCAACTTCCTCAACGCCATCGACGGCACGCCGCTCGAGGGCGTGAACAAACTCAGCCCGCGGGACTGCCTGCGCGGCCTGGCGATGATGCGGCTCGTGAATCCCGCCTCCGAGATCCGCATCGCCGGCGGCCGCGAGATCCACCTCGGCAGCCTCCAGGCCCTCGGCCTCTACGCCGCCAACTCGATCTTCGTGGGCGACTACCTGACCACGAAGGGCCAGCTGCCCGAGGCCGACTACCGGATGATCGAGGAACTCGGCTTCACGATCACCCGCGGCGCCGAGGCCGCCGAGCCGGCGCCGATGCCTGGGTGACGGGCGGCGGAAGCAAGCGCGGGCGGAAGCCCGGGGACACCGTGGTGCTGGGCGCGACCGTTCTGCATTGGGGGCGGGACGTCGCGGAACGCGGAGTCCCCCGGCTTCCGCCGGGGGCTTCCATTGAGACGTACGTGCCGCGCCGAACAGCATCGCCCGGAGGGCCGGAGTGACCGTCCGCCACTCCTCGCCAGGTGCAGTCGCTCAATCCTCGCCCGCGTCACCGAGGCTCATGAGGAGTTCCGCCATCTCCGCGGCGGCGTGGGATTCGCCTGCGGCCCGGGCCGCCTCGATGCCCTCGCGGAGGGCGCGGCGGGCGTCGTTCACGCGGTCGCGTTGGATCAGGCTGCGGGCCGCCATGTGGAAGGCGGGCACGTACGGCGGTGTCGCACGGGCGAGATTCTCGAGGATCTCGAGGCCGGCCTCCCAGTCGGCCGTGGCTTCGAGTTCGAGCGCCAGGCTGTAGCGCAGGAACACGTCGTTGGGATCGTCCTTGAGCAGGGCTTCGATCTTCTCGCGTCGTGATGCCGTCATGGGGTCGCTCCTGGGGCGGTGGCTGTCGCGGCCGGCTTGCGGGGAACCAGGTCGAACCGCACGAGCGTGCGGCCGCCCGCGCCGTGGGCGACGACCACGGCCGTGTGGGAGACGCAGGCGACCGCCTGCGGAGCGGCGAGGCGGGCGACGCACACGGGCCTGACGACCTGCCGCCCTCCGTCCATCGCGGCATCGAGCCGCCACAGGCCCTCGGGCCGCTCGGGCGAGCCGTCGCCGCCGATCACCCACAGCGTGCCGTCGGCGGCGGAGCCGTCGGCGTCACGGATCGCCGGCAGCGCGGCGTCGAGGTCGAGCAGCGTCCGACCGGCGAGGTCGTGGAAGGAAAGCCGCGCGGGGCGATCGCCCTGCGCCGAGAACAGCACCGTCTCGTCGAGCCGGTTTGCCGCGATGGCGACCACCTGGCGATCGTCGGGGACCGGCGGGCAGGAGCGGTCGGCGACCTTGCCGACCCGGGCACCGGCGATCGCGCCGCGAACGAGCGGCGGTAGCGGTGCTGGGAGGCCGGCCACCAACAACCAGTCGCGCGACGGGCCGACGAGCAGGTGCGGCGAACCGGCGGATGCCCCGCCGGCGCCCATGGCCGTTTCCTGGAGCGGCGTTGAGAACTCGACCGGGGCGTCGGGCCGGAGTCGCCAGGTGCGGATCGACCACGTGTCGCCACCCCAGCAGACCGCCGCGAGGGTGTTGGTGTCGATGCAGGCGATGGCCAGTGGTCGCGGGCCATCGGCCGGTGCCGGGCCGATCACGATCCGCCGCTTGGCGGGCGTATGCGGATCGACGGCCGCCACCGCGCCGCTGCGCGGCTCGAGGCAGTAGACCGTCTGGCCGTTGGCCGGGCACGCCAGGTCGGTCGCGGCGAAGTCGACGTCGACGAGCGTGACGGCGGAGGGGTCGTCGGCGACCGCCGCTGCGCCGGCCAGGAGCAGCAGCGCCGTCAGGCGACCGAGCAGCGTCCGGCATCGGCCCGTCCGCTCCATGCCGCTCACCCGGCCACCGGCGGCAGGCCGTGAGCCCGCTCCCAGGCGCCGATCGCGTCGACCTGCCGGAGCGTGAGCCCGATGTCGTCGAGTCCCTCGAGCAGGCACTGCCGGCGGAACGGATCGACCGCGAACGACTTCCGGAACCCCGCGTCGTCGGTCACCGTGCACTCGCGAAGGTCGACGTGCATGCGGTACTGGCCGCCGCCAGCGGCCGCGGCGGCGGCGCGTCGGAAGAGTTCGTCCACGTCGGCCTCGTCGAGCCGGATCGGCACCATGCCGTTCTGGAAGCAGTTGTTGAAGAAGATGTCGGCGAACGTCGGGGCGATCACCGCCCGGAAGCCGTAGTCGGCGAGCGCCCACGGCGCGTGTTCACGGCTCGACCCGCAGCCGAAGTTCCGCCGCGCCAGCAGGATGCTGGCCCCAGCTGCCGCCGGCCGATTGAGCTCGAAGTCGGGGTTCGGAGAGCCGTCGGGGAGAAACCGCCAGTCGCAGAACAGGAACTGCCCGAAGCCGGTCCGCTCGATCCGCTTGAGGAACTGCTTGGGGATGATCTGGTCGGTGTCGACATTGGCCCGGTCGAGGGCGGCGACGGTGCCGGTATGCGTGGTGAACGGCTGCATCACTTGTACTCCCACTGACGGATGTCGACGAAGTGGCCGGCCACGGCGGCGGCGGCGGCCATGGCCGGGGAAACGAGGTGCGTCCGCCCCCCTTTCCCCTGGCGGCCTTCGAAGTTGCGGTTGCTGGTCGAGGCGCACCGCTGGCCGGGAGTGAGGATGTCGGGGTTCATGCCCAGGCACATGCTGCAGCCGGCCTCGCGCCAGTCGAAGCCGGCGTCACGGAACACGCGGTCGAGTCCCTCCTGCTCCGCCTGCCGCTTCACGCGGCCGCTGCCCGGGACCACCATCGCGCTGACCCGCGACGCGACGCGGTGCCCCTGCACGACGCGGGCCGCGGCCCGCAGATCCTCGATGCGGCTGTTGGTGCAGGAGCCGATGAACACGCGGTCGAGCGGGATGTCGATGATCTTCGTGCCACCCGCGAGCCCCATGTATTCCAGGGCCCGGGCGGCGCTCGAGCGGTCGTTCGGGTCGGTGAACGAATCCGGATCGGGGACAGCCGCGTCGATGCCGGTGACCTGCGCCGGGTTCGTGCCCCAGGTCACCTGCGGCACGACGTCGGCCCCGGCGTAGACCTCCACGCGGTCGTAGCGAGCGCCGGCATCCGTCGGCAGCTGCTCCCAGGCGGCTACCGCGCGGTCGAAGTCGCGGGGCGCGAGGTCGCGGCCCCGCAGGTAGTCGAAGGTGGTCGCGTCGGGGGCGATCATGCCCGCCCGAGCGCCGGCCTCGATCGACATGTTGCACACCGTCATCCGCTCTTCCATGCCGAGGCGGCGAATGCAGGGGCCGGTGTATTCGATGACGTAGCCCGTGCCCCCTTCGGTGGACAGCCGGCCGATGAGGTAGAGCACGAGATCCTTGGCGGTCACGCCGTGGGCCAGTTCGCCGTCGACGCGGACCTCGAACGACCGGGGCTTCGCCTGTCGCAGCGTCTGCGTGGCGAGCACGTGCTCCACCTCGCTCGTGCCGATGCCGAAGGCGAGGGCCCCGAGGGCCCCGTGGGTGGCGGTGTGGCTGTCGCCGCAAACGATCGTCATTCCCGGCTGCGTGATCCCCAGTTCGGGGCCGATGACGTGCACGATGCCCTGGTCGGCGTCGTCGAGGTCGAAGAGACGCACGCCGAACTCCCGGCAGTTGGCCCGCAGGGTGTCGATCTGCTGCTTGGAGATCGGATCGGCGATCGGCAGCCGCCGGTCGCTCGTGGGCACGTTGTGGTCGGGCGTGGCGAAGGTCGCCTCCGGCCGGCGCACGCGACGGCCCGCGAGCCGCAGCCCTTCGAAGGCCTGCGGACTGGTTACCTCGTGGACGAGATGCCGGTCGATGTACAGGACGGGAAGCTCGCCGGAGGGCGTGCAGACGACGTGGTCGTCCCAGATCTTGTCGAGCAGCGTGCGCGGGGCTGGCATGGCGGATCTACGGGGAGGAACGCGGATGGCGAAACCTCCAATGTAGTCGCGGCCGATCGATGCCGCCACCGGCGGCGACGGTGGGCCTCAGCCGGCGCGGCGCAGCACCGTCTGCGACGCCAGTTCGTCGATCCGCGCCTTGGGAAGCGTCGTCCATCGCGATCCGGCGGCCGTGCGGGACTCGAGAAACACGGTGGTGCCGGCGCCCGTGATCCGCTGCAGGAAGAACCAGCAGCGTTCCAGATGCCGCTCGTCGGCGTCGGCCGCGATCAGCACGAGGTCGAAGACCCCGAGATGGTTGCACAGCCGGGCCAGCGACGTGTCGACGTTGCCGGGAACCAACTGCACGCGGGCGAGCTTGTGGAGCCGCTGGTGGGCCTGCTTGAGCGTCACGCCCGGCGGGTCCGACGCTGTTCGGCCTTCGAACCGGTCGAGGCCCACGTAGTGCACGGCGTCTGCCGCGGTCGTCGCAGACACGGTCTGGAGGAGCCGCTCCGTGCGGCCGAGCAGGCCGAGGCCCAGTTCGATGATCCGCCGCGGCGGCGCTTGCAGGACATGCCTATAGATGACCCGCTCGGCCGCCGGCTTCGACAGTCGCGTCAGCCACAGCCGTCGGAACAGACCCATCCGCGTCATGATGCCACCCGCTCCCCATGTCCCCCGGAGGCGTGGAGCGGCACCACCGGAACCCGGTGGCGCGCGTCGCCTCCTCGGGAACCATCGGATCGGTGGCCGGGGCGAATGCAGCGGGAGTCGATCCGGCCTCAGACCTTGCCGGACCGGCTCACGGCCGGATCTTTTTGGCGGCCTCGGCGGCCGCCCGACGCACGTCTTTCACCGGATCGTCCTCGGCGACGAGTTCCAGGATCGGAATCGCCGACCCTGCTGCCGGCCCGATGTCGCCGAGGGCGACGGCCGCCTCGAGGCGGACCACGTCCTGTTCGGCACGCAGGGCCCGGCGCAGCAGCGGAATCGCCCGCTCGAACAGCGACTTGTCGTCGGGATCGGCCTTCAGGGCGGCCCAGACCGCGACGGTCGCCATCAGTTCATCTTCCGATTCGGCGAGCACCCGCAGGTCGGCTGCGGTCTCTTTGGCGGCCGGGCCAATGCGGCCGAGCGCATAGGCCGCCGAGTACCGCAGGCCGGGGGCCGCCTTCGCGTCGGCGACGAGCTTTCGCAGGGCGGGCACGGCGGCTGCCGCCTCCGGGCCGATGGCGGCGATCGCCACGGCGGCCTCGCTGGCGTGTTCGGCATCGGCGTCGCCGAGTTCCTTTACCATGTCGTCGAGCGCCGGCTTCGCCGCGGGGCCGATGCCGGCCAGGACCTCGAGGATGTTCGTGCGCATGGCCGGATCGGCCAACTTGCCGCGCAGGGTGTCGACGCACACGCCGCCAAGGCGGATGAGTGCGGCCCCGGCGGCCTGGCCGACCCCGGGATCGGCGTCGGTGAGGAGGGCGGTGAACGTCGCCGCGAGTTTTTTCTTTTCGTCGTCATCGAGCTGCGGCGCCAGGTCGGAGAGCCCCGCGACCGCCCCTTCGCGGACGGCCGGCGTGTCGTCGGCCAGGACCTTCAAGAGCCGCGACTCGGCGTCGGCCGCGAACGGCTTTTCGCCCCGATGGATCTGCGCCAGGGCCCACGACGCCGTCGCCGCCAGGACCTCGTCCTCGTCGGCGGCGACCTTCTGCAGCACGGCATCGGCATCGGCCGTTCGCACCTTGCCCAGGGCGAACGCGGCCGGGAAACGCAGCGACTTGTCGGGCGACTGCACGGCGGCGATCAACGCCGGAGCCGCGGCCGCCGCGGCTTTCTCGCCGATCGCGGCCAGCGCCAGGATGGCCTGCAGCCGCTCGTGAACCTCGCCCTCGGCGGCCAGCTGCGCGAGCGGCTCCGAAGCGGCGGCCGCTTCTTCGCCGATCTCGGCGAGCGCGATGGACGCCCAGTAGCGAGACTGCGGGCTCTTCAGGGCCTCGACGAGCACGGGTACGGCGATCTCCTCCATATCGGCCAGCGTGTGCAGGGCCGGCAGGACCACGGAGGGGTCGGCGTCGCCGAGCTGCTTGGCGAACAGGGGCGCGAGCACGGTCGGCGCGGGTTCGAAGTGGCGGATGGCCCGGATGGCAGCCCGCCGCACGCGGGGATCCGCGTGCACGATCGTCTTGGCCACGGCCTCTTGGGCCGATGCATATCGCGCGGCATCGTCCGCCGTGATCGTGTCGTCGTCCTCGTCGAAGCGAATGGCACCGATCGCCGCCGCGGCCTGGGCGGCCACCACGGGATCGGGGTCGGCGAGCAACTTCACCAGCACAGGCACGGCGGCCGAGGCGTCCTCGCCGATCAGGCCGATCGCGCGGGCCGCGTGCCAGCGCACCCGCAGTTCCGGATCCTCGGTCGCCTTGACGAGCGCGTCGAGGGCGGGCTTCGCGTTCTGACCCAGGTTCGCGATCTCGTCGATCGTCACGACGCGGGTGCGACTATCGTCCGTGGTCGTCAGTGTCTTCACCAGGGCATCCAGGCCGGACGTCTCGGCCGCGGGCGCAGGCGTAGCTGCGGGGGCGGGGGCGGCGGGCTGCACGGCCGGCGTCGCGGGGGCCTTGGCAGGCGCGGCGGCTTGCGTCGCAGCCGCCGGTGGTGCGGCGGCCTGACGCGGTGCTTGCTGAGGGCGGGAGCAGCCCGTCGCGGCGACCGCAAGCGCGAGACAGACCAGGGGCGAGACCGGCGTGCGACGCATGAACTGGATCCTTGGCGAACGAGGAAAAATCCGGCGGCGGCGCCGCTGGTTCGAGGCGATTTTCGCGACAAACATCCGTCGCCCCGATTCGACGGCGAGAGTATACTCCGACCGGCCCTATGGCCCATACGAGTTGATTCGTTCCCGAGGGGCCTGTCCGCCCCGGTGTCGAGTGGAGGATTCACCCATGTCGAGTCACTTGGCCCCCTTGCCACGCCGCGGCCGGACCGCCGTGGTCGTCCCCGTCGCGGCGCTGGCGGGCCTCGTCGGCGCCTGGCCCGTAGCGGCCCAGTGGGGCGGCGGCTTTGGCTACAACCGCGGCGGGTATGCGTCCACCGCCGGCCAGGCGGCCGCCTACGGCATGTCGGAGATGATGCGGGCCCAGGGATACGAGAACCTCAAAAACTCCGAGGCGGCCAAGAACTGGGAGGAGGCCAAAACGCAGGAGATCCAAAATCGCCTCCGCTGGACCGAGACCTACTTCGAGATGCGGAAGGTGAATCGCGAGGCGAAAGCCGCCGAGCAGGGACCGCCGGTCACCCAGGAGCAGGCGATCCGGATGGCGAAAATGGCGGCGCCGCCGCGGCTGGGCTCGACCCAACTCGACCCCGTCACGGGCCACGTCGAGTACCCGCCGGTGTTGATGGACGACATCTATGCCGATTACCGCAAGCGGCTCGACCAGTTCTTCGCCGATCGGGCGGCCGCGGGCGGCAGCGTGCAGTTCAGCGAGATGCGGGAGTTTCAGAGCAACGTCTCCAAGTTCATCGACGTGCTCAAGCAGAACGTGAAGAACTACCCTGCCGGCGACTACGGCAGGGCCCGCACGTTCCTCGACAGTCTGGCCCACGAGGCCCGGATGCCGTCCGGCTGAACGGTCGAGCGCGCGGGTCGCGGGCCGGTGTGAAACCGGTTCCGTCGGGTACACTGCCGGCGTCGTGGTCGAGGGTCGTGGGCCACCGCGACGTGGCCCCTCCGCCGCGATTCCCCCGCCGGCGCTCCGCGTGGCCGAAGCCGTTTCCGCCCTCGACGTTCTCAAGGCAGGCCCGGCCTGGGTGCTGGGGTCACCGTCGCTCGTCGTCGTCCATGGTGGCGACACGTTCCTCGCCGGCCAGGTGCTCGGGCTGCTGCGCGAGCGGTTGTGCCCCGACGAGGCCGATCGCACCTGGGCCTGGCGAGAGTTCGCCGGCGACCAGGAGCCCGACCCGCGCGACGTGTTCGACGAGGCGGCGACGGTGCCGATGTTCGCGACCGCGACCCGCGCCGCCGTCGTGCGTCATGCCGACGCCTTCGTATCGGCCGCCCGCGAGCGGCTCGAAACCCTCGCCAACGCGGCACGGGGCGGTCGCGGCCTCGTGATCCTCGAGGTCCGCGGGTTTCCCGGCAACACCCGGCTCGCCAAGGCGGTGGCCGCCCATGGCCTGGCCATCGATACCGCGATCCCGGCCCGCTACGACCTCGCGGCGTGGGTGCGTCATTGGGCGCAGGCCAGGCATGGCGTGCAGCTCGCCGCGGCGACGGCCGCCCGGCTGCTCGAACGGCTCGCCGGCGATCTCGGCCAGGTCGATCAGGCGATCGCCCGGCTCGCGGCGGGCTGTGCGCCCGCCGAGCGGGGCAAGCCGATTCAACCCGATGCGGTGGACGACGTCGCCGGTTCGCCGCAGGAACGCACCGCCTGGGGGATGATCGACGCGGCTGCCGGCGGCGACACGAAGCGGGCGTTGACCGAACTCGCCGATCTGCTCGACGCGGGAGAGAATCCGATCGGGATCGCGGCCCAGATCGCGTCGGTGCTGCGGCGGCTATCCACGGCCGCGCGGCTCCTGGCCCTGCCCGCGGGCGGCGGCCGTCCTGCCGGCGTCGAGCAGGCCCTGCGCGAGGCGGGCGTGGCCGCCTGGCCCAAGGCGATGGCGCAGGCGAAGGAGTCGCTCGGGCAGCTCGGGCCCCGCCGCGCCCGGCAGTTGCCGATCTGGCTGTTCGACCTCGACCGAGCCCTGAAGGGCGACGCGTCCCGGGGGTTGCGGGCGCGTCTGGCCTTGGAGCGGCTGTTCTGCAAGATGGCGCGTGGCGACGAACAACGCCGACCCAACCATCCAGGAGCCCGTCGATGAATCCGCAGCGTGCGACCGATCCCCGTGACGTCTGGGACAACCCGCTCGCCACCCGGTACGCCTCCGCCGAGATGACGCGGCTGTGGAGCGACAACCATCGCTATCGGCTGTGGCGGGAAGCGTGGCTGGCCCTCGCCGAGGCCGAGGCCGAGCTGGGCCTGCCGATCTCGGGCGAGCAGCTGTCCCAGATGCGGGCCAACCTCGAGCCGATCGACTTCGCCAAGGCGGCCGAGTACGAGCGGCGGATGCGGCACGACGTCTTCGCCCACCTCCACACGTTCGCCGACGCCTGTCCCGCGGCCCGGCCCATCATCCACCTTGGCGCCACCAGCGCGTTCGTCACCGACAACGTCGATCTCGTCCTGATGCGCGAGTCGCTCGACCTGGTGGCCGCCCGCCTGGCGACCGTGATCGAGCGGCTGGCCGTGAAGGCGCTGGAGACGAAGGACCTCGTCTGTCTGGGCCGCACGCACCTCCAGCCGGCGCAGCCGACGACGATCGGCAAGCGGATCTGTCTCTGGATCCACGACCTGCTGCTCGATCTGGAAGAGGTCACCCACCGCCGCAAGCTGCTTCGGGCGCGGGGCGTGAAGGGTACCACCGGGACGCAGGCAAGTTTTCTGGAACTGTTCGGCGGCGACCACGCCAAGGTGCGGCGGCTCGACGAGCTCGTGGCCGCGAAACTCGGCTTTCATTCGTCGTACGAGGTCACCGGCCAGACCTACACGCGGAAGGTCGACTCGCAGGTCTGTGCGGCACTCGCTGGCGTTTCTGAATCGACGCACAAGGCGGGCAACGATCTTCGCCTGGCCGCCGCCTGGGGCGAGCTCGAGGAGCCGTTCGAGCAGGAGCAGGTCGGCTCGTCGGCGATGCCCTACAAGCGCAATCCGATGCGGGCCGAGCGGATGTGCGGGCTGGGGCGGTTCGTGATGGGGCTGGCCGCGACCGCCGGGCAGACGGCGGCCGTGCAGTGGATGGAGCGCACGCTCGACGACTCCGCGCCGCGGCGGCTCGTCCTGCCGCAGGCGTTCCTGGCGACCGACGCGCAGCTCGTGATCTACGCCAACATCGCCGGTGGGCTGGTGGTGCTGCCGGGCGGCATCCGCCGCAACCTCGAGGCCCACCTGCCGTTCCTGGCCAGCGAGCGGCTCCTCATGGCCGGCACGACTGCCGGCGGCGATCGGCAGGAACTGCACGAGGCGATCCGCACGCACAGCCACGCCGCGACCGCGCAGATTCGCGCCGGGCACGACAACGACCTCGTCGCCCGGCTGGCCGCCGACCCGCTGTTCGCGGGTGTCGACCTGGAGGCGGCGATGGACACCAAGGGGCTGGCCGGCAGGGCCTCCGCCCAGGTCGAGGAGTTCGTGGCGGGCGCCGTGCGCACCGCCTTGGAGGAGTGCCCGGTGCGCGGCCCCGAGTCGGCGCTCAAGGTGTGAGCGACGCGGCGGCGGACGCTACACGCGGTCCTGGTGCCGCGAGCGGCTGCGGTTCGAGCGGCAGTCGCAGCACAGGCCCGTGATGATCAGCCGGTGGCCCTCGGCGCGGAAGCGGTGCCGGGCCGCCACGGCATCGCTGATCCGGGCGATGTCGTCGCTGGAGAACTCGATCAGCGTATGGCAGCCGGTGCAGTAGAGGTGGTCGTGCTGCGGGTAGCCGTAGTCGTGCTCGTAGACGGCCCGGCCGCCGAGCACCATCTTGCGAAGCAGGCCGGCGTCCACCATCTCGGCGAGTGTCCGATACACCGTGGGGCGGCTCGCCCGCGCCCCGGCGGGCGTCCGTCGGAGCCCGTCCAGCAACTGCTCGGCGTCGAAGTGCTCGTGGTGGGCGCAGACGTGGTCCACGATCGCCCGCCGCTGCTTGGTGATCCGCTTGCCGCGGGTCTGGAGAAACTCGGCGAACCGCTCCTGCGGCGTCAGGGCGACGTCCACCTTGCCCAGCGAGAAATCGGCGGCTACGGACACGGATCACCTCATGCCATCGAACACCAGGATTGTAGCCGCTCCGGGCCGGGGGCTCGAAATGCACACGGCCGGACCAGGTCGGTCCGGCCGTGCCGTGTTCGTCGCGTCACCGGCGAGGGCCCGGCGGCCGGCGTCAGCCGATCCGGTCGAGCAGCCGGTCGAGGGCGATGTCGAGCTTGTCGTCCGTGTCGTACGAGCCGTCGGCGATCGCCGCCCGGATCGCGTTGACGCGGTCGAAGCGGATGTCGGCGGTCGCATCGGCCGTGCGGACGGCATCGACCGACAGCGTGACCGCGTCGTGCACCTCGCCGACGCCCTGCTGCCTGACGGCGGCCTGGGCGGCCTCGAGGCTCTTCACCGCACCGACGCCCTGCGAGCCCTGCGTCGAAAAGACACCCCAGATGTTCATGATTGCTCTCCTTACGGGCCGTGTTTCGAATCCCCTCGCTCCCCGACACGGACACCGATACGCATCAGCGGGCCGGACGGTTCGTCGTAGATTCGATGTGCCCTTTCCTCACCATCATTGTTGCCGCGCTTCCGCGTTCCGGCGACACCAGTCGTCGGACAGCGGCCGGTCGGTTTCACGCGCCCGGTCGCCGCGGCCAATCTTCTCTCATCGACCCGTCATCCGTGAATCTTGAAAAAAGTTTTTGCTTGCCTGTTTTCCGCATTTCGCCGAGCGTGCGGCCGCCCAGTCTTCCTGTTTTGCCAGGCCGTCAGGCGGCGAACTCGGGCTTCCGCCGGCCGAGCTGCGACTGGAGCCGTTCCACGATCGCGCTGTGCATCTGGCTGACGCGGCTTTCCGAGAGATCGAGCGTGGCCCCGATCTCCTTCATCGTCAGCTCCTCGTAGTAGTAGAGGATGATGATCAGCCGCTCGTTGCGGTTGAGGCCCTTGGTCACGAGCCGCATCAGGTCCGCCTTCTGGATGCGGCGCGTGGGGTCCTCCCCCTTCTTGTCCTCGAGGATGTCGATCTCGCGGACGTCCTTGGAGCTGTCGGTCTCGCACCACTTCTTGTTGAGGCTCACGAGACTGACGGCGTTGGCGTCCACGAGCAGCTTCTCGAATTCCTCGCGGGAGAGCTGCATGTGCTCGGCGACCTCGGCGTCGGACGGTGCACGACCGAGCTTGGCCTCGAGCGTCTTCAGCGCCTCGTTGAGCTTACTGGCCTTCGAGCGGACGAGCCGGGGCACCCAGTCCATGGTGCGCAGTTCGTCGAGCATCGCCCCGCGGATCCGCGGCACGCAGTAGGTCTCGAACTTGACGCCCCGGGACATGTCGAAGGCGTCGATGGCGTCCATCAGGCCGAAGGTGCCGGCCGAAACGAGATCGTCGAGTTCGACGCCGTCCGGCAGCCGCGACCAGATCCGCTCGCCGTTGTACTTCACCAGCGGCAGGTAGATCTCGATGAGCCGATTGCGCAGCTCCTCGTTCGATTGGTCGAGCTTGAACCGCTTCCAGAGGTCGAGGACCTCCTCGGCCGACGGCTGGGTCGCTTGCTGTGCCACGTCATCCTCCTTGATAGGGCCATCCACGCCGCGGTTACGAGGCGTCGCCGCCCCGGTGCCGCGGTCCGGGATCGCACCGTCCTGGTGCGATCGCCGTCGCCGCCGCGCATCCGATCTTCATCGGCGGCGCCGCGGCGGATCGATCACTGTTTTTCCCGGCGCCCCGGGAACCTTCCGAGCTTCTCCATCTTGTCGCTGGGCGGTGCTTGGTTCATGTTCGGGTGGCCGATACGGCCGCGGTCACGCGGCGCGGGCCGTCTCCTCGGTGCCGACCGTCGCGAAGATTTCCAGCCGTGACTCGTCGGCCACCTCCTCCTCGGCGAGGACGAGCACATCGGGCAGGGTGCGCGCCAGCGTGTCACGCACGGAGCGGCGCTGGGCCGACGGCACCACGATCACCGCCGCGCCGCCGCGCTCGACGGCCGGCCGGGTGGCCCGGCGAATCTCGGCGATCAACCGGGCCGGCGGGCGGCCGCCCGCGGACGGGGTCGCGAGCGCGTCGACCGCACCGCCGGCGAGCCGCACCGCGGTGAGCCTGCCCTCTGGATCGCGCGCCCGACGGCGGATGGTGCCCGCCAACCGGCGACGTACGATCTCGGCGAGCTGCCGCGGTTCGGCCGCTTCGGCGGCGTGGTCCGACATGACTTCGATGATTTCGGCCAGCGGCCGTGCCGGCACGCCTTCTTGGAGGAGGCACTGGAGCGTCCGCTGGATCTTGGCGACCGAGAGCACGCTGGGCACGACCTGCTCGACGAGCGCCGGCTGGGCGACGCGAAGCGACTCGACGAGGCGGTTCGCGGCATCGCGCGAGAGCAGCCGGTCGGCGTGGCGGCGGACCACGGCCTCGAGACTGCGGGACACGCAGTCGACGTCGCCGAACACCGTCGCCCCACGTTCGCGGGCCGCATCGGCCGGGGCGTGGCTCGCCCAGACCCCGCGGCGCCCGCTGAGCGGGTCGGCGGCGTCGAGGCCGTCGACGGTCTCGCCCTCCGGCGGCAGGACCAGAAGCCGACCCGCCGGCAGTTCGCCCTCGTGCACGAGGTCCCCGGCGACCGTGATCGTGAAGCTGCGCGGCGGCAGCGCGGGATCGTCGCGGAACGACACCTGCGGGACGACGATGCCCAGATCCGTGGCGACCGCGGTCCGCAGGGACGCGGTGCGTTCGAGCAGCGGCGCGGCCTCGCCGGCGACGAGTCCCACGAGGCCGGCTCCCAGGCCGACCGCCAGCTGTTCGTCCGCGATCACGTCGGACAGGGCGGGGCGCGGGGCGGCGTCGGGGAGTTCTTCACGCTGCCGTTCGGTCCGGCCTCGACGGGCCGTGAGATAGGCGCCAAGGAAGGAGACGCCTGCCATCCCGGCCAGCGGCAGGAACGGCAGGTCGGTGAGGGCGAGCAGGGCCAGGAACACGCCCGTGATCGCGAGCACCTGGGGCCGCGCCGTGAACTGGCGGCCGAACTCGCGGGACAGGTCGACGGCCTGGCTCGATCGCGAGATCAGCAGGCCCGTGGCCACCGACACGAACAGTGCGGGCACGGCGCTGGTCAGGCCGTCGCCGATCGTGAGCCGGGCGTAGGTGTCGAGGGCCTTGTCGGCCGGCATGCCATGCTCGATCACGCCGATGGCCAGGCCGCCGATCAGGTTGACGAGCGTGATAATGACGCCCGCCTTCGCCTCCCCGGCCACGAACCGGCTGGCGCCGTCCATGCTGGCGAAGAAGTCGGCGTGCCGCTGCAGGTCGAGGCGGGCCCGCCGCCCCTCCTCGCGGGAGAGCGTGCCGGCCTGCACGTCGGTGTCGATCGCCATCTGCCGGCCCGGCAGGCCGTCGAGTGCGAACCGGGCCGCGACCTCGCTGGTCCGCGTGGATCCGGCGGTGATCACCAGGAACTGCACGACGGCGATGATCGCGAACACGACCGCGCCGACGACGAGGTTGTTGGCGGCGACGAACTCGCCGAACGCCTCGACGACGCGGCCCGCCGCCGCCGGCCCGTCGACGGCGGCCCGGGCGAGGATGAGCCGCGTCGTGGCGATGTTGAGCACGAGTCGCACGAGCGTCGCCCCCAGCAGGAACGTGGGGAAGACGCTCATCTCGAGGGGCGTGCGGGCCGCGAGGGCTCCGAGGAGGGCCAGCACCGACACCGTGAGGTTGGCGGCGAGGAGCAGGTCCACGACCGCCGGTGGCACCGGCGCGAGCACGACCAGCACCGCCAGCAGGATCGCTGCCGGGATCGCGTAGTCGAGAACGGCGGCGGATGCGGGACGGCGCAGGGCCGCCGCAGATGATTGGGCCATGGGATGGACGGCTACGGACGGGTTGGAATCGTGCCTCGTGGGCGGCGGGACGGTAGCGGAGGCCGCAGCGTCGGTCCAGACCGCTCGCCACCCGGTTTGGCGGCTACAATCACACGTCTTTTGATCCTCGTTTCCCCATCCGCGGATCCCTCGCCCATGCGTTTCGACCGGTTCGGGCTCGCCTTCGACCATCCCGACAACTGGACCGTGGACGTCGACGACGCCACCGTCCTGCAGGCCGCGGTGACGGTGTACGCCCCTGATGGCGGTTTTTGGTCGGTGAGCGCCCACGAACCGGGCGGTCCGGCCGCGGAACTCGCCGCGGCGGTCGTGCAGGAGATGCGGTCGCAGTACCAGGAACTCGACAGCGAACCCGCCGAGGACGCCATTGGCGGCCGCACCTTGCGCGGCTTCGACTTGAACTTCTACTGTCTCGATCTCACCAATACCGCCCAGGTGAGGACGCTCGAGACGCCGACCGCGGTCTACCTCCTGCTCTGCCAGGCGGAGGATCGCGAATGGGAGGAGACGGCCCCGGTGTTCGCGGCCATGACCGCGAGTTTCGTGACGGGCTTGGGCCCCGCCGCCGGCGGGGAAACCGCCCGTTCCGCCGCCACGTGAAGCAACCGCCGGCGCCGAAATCCCCGTCCGTTGCTACCATGCTCCCGGTCCCTGGCGGCCCCGTCGGTCGCCCCTACCCCTCGCCGCAGGCCGCACGTTGCTTCTCCTCGCCGATCTCACCACCGGCCCGACGATCGAGATGATCCATTGGCTGGCCTTCGCGGTCTTCGTGACCGTGATGCTCGTCCTGGATCTGACCGTCTTCCATCGCAAGTCGCACGAGCCGTCGCTGCGGGAGAGCGGCTTCTGGACCTGCTTCTGGTCGGCCCTGGCCCTGGCCTTCAACGGTCTGGTGTGGTGGTGGCTGGGCGGCAAGCCGGCGATCGAGTTTCTCACGGGCTACCTCGTCGAATGGTCGTTGTCGATGGACAACGTGTTCGTGTTCGCGGTGGTGTTCGCATACTTCGGGGTACCGCTGAAGTACCAGTACCGTGTCCTCTTCTGGGGCATCCTCGGGGCGGTGATCATGCGGCTCACCTTCGTCCTGCTGGGGGCGGAACTGGTGGAGCGGTACAAGTGGGTGATGTGGTTTTTCGGGGCGTTCCTCGTCTACACCGGCATCAAACTGGCCTTTGGCGGCGGCGATCACGAACCGGGCGAGAACGCGATGATCCGCTTCTTTCGCCGCTTCATCCCGGTTTCCAGCCAGCCCGCCGGCGACCGCTTCTTCGTGCGCGAAGCGGGGCGGCTCATGGCCACACCGTTGTTTCTCGTGCTGCTGGTGGTGGAGAGCACCGACGTGCTGTTCGCGGTGGACAGCGTGCCGGCCATCCTCGGCGTGGTCACGCCCGGAACCCCCCACATGCGGTTCATCGCCTTCACGTCGAACGTGTTCGCGATCCTCGGCCTGCGGGCACTTTACTTCCTGCTGGCCGGCGTCATGGACCTGTTCCGGTTCCTCAATTACGGGCTTTCGGCGGTGCTCGTGTTCGTGGGCTGCAAGATGATCGTGGAGGCGGCGCGGCACAACGAGTGGCTGGCCGCGCAGGGGGGCTGGGACGCCCATGCCAAGGGGCACCTCATCCACCCGGCGGTGTCGCTCCTGGTGATCGTCACGCTCATCGGCACGAGCGTCGCCGCCTCGCTCGCCTTCCCGGAGCGCAAGCACGGCGGCACGTTGGCCGAGGGCGGTCACGACGGTCCGACGTCCGAGGCGTGACCGCGGGGAACGCGGCCGGCCGGCGATGCGGATCCTCGTCTACGAATGGTGCTGCTCCGGGGGCCTGGCCGGACTCGGTGCCGGTGAAGACGAATCGCTCGATCGTCTGCATGCCGAGGGACTGGCGATGTTCCTCGCCGTGCTGCGCGACGCACGACGCGATCCGCGGTTCGAGGTGACGGCGGTCGTCGATGCGACCCGGCCGGTGACGCTCCCCGCGGGCGTCCGCTCACGATCGGTGCCTGCCGGGGCCGAACTTGGCACGCTCACGGCCGAAGCGGCGCGTGCGGAAATGGCCATCCTCGTGGCGCCGGAGACCGACGGCTTGCTCGCCAGCCGGGTGGCGGCGGTGCGGCGGGCCGGCGGTAACGTGCTGGCGGCGGACGGCGCCTTCATCGCGGTCGCGGCCGACAAGCAGGCGACCGTGCTGGCGATGGCCGCTGCGGGCGTGCCGGTGCCGGCGGGGCGGCTACTGGCGGCGGGCGCCGAATGGCCGGAGGGTTTCATCAGGCCTGCCGTCCGCAAGCCGCGAGACGGCGCCGGCGGAGAAGACCTGATCGTCGTGCGCTGCGGGGCGTGTCCGTCGGCGGCACGGAGGGACACGCGGCTGGAGGCCCTCGTGGAGGGCCTGCCGGTGGGCGTGTCGTGCCTGTGCGGTCCGGGTGGGGTGGTGCCGCTCGCGCCGCTGCGGCAGATGTTCGCCGCCGGACCGGGATCGCCGTATGTCGGGGGTGAGCCACTCGCCGATCCCGAGGTGGCGCGGCGGGCCGAGGCGTTGGCCGTGCGGGCCATCATGGCGGTCGAACGCGTCGCCGGCGGCCGGGCACGCGGCTGGGTGGGAGTCGATATGATCCTCGGGCGGCCGGTCGACGGCCGCGGCGATCGCGTGCTGGAGGTGAATCCGCGGCTGACCACGTCGTTCGTAGGCCACGCCGGCAGCGCGGCCACGAGTCTCGTGCGGCAGTTGCTCGACGTCGCCGCCGGCCGGAACGTGCGGCCCGCGTCGCATCCCGGGGCATTTGAGGTCGGAGCCCATGCCAGCCATCCCTCCGTCATCGGCTGAACTCGTCGCGCTCGATGTGGGCGGTGCCGCCATCAAGGCCGCCGACGGCCGTGGGTGGGCCCATGCCCTGCCCTTTCCGCTGTGGCGGGAGTGGCGGCGGCTGCCCGAGGCGATCGCGGAGATCGTCCGCCCGCTGCGGCCCGGGAGGATCGTGGCCACGATGACGGGCGAGATCGCCGACTGCTATCCCTCGCGGTCGGCCGGGGTGGCCGCGATCGTCACTGCCATCGAGGCGGCAGCCCGTGCGGTCGGCTGCCACGAGCCGGTTGGCCTCTATCGGCTCGACGGGCGGTTCGTGGCGCCGGCCGCCGCCATCGCCGACTGGAATGCCGTGGCCGCGTCGAATTGGCACGCCCTGGCGCGGCTGGCCGCCTTTCTCGCGGGCGGCGCGCCGGCCTGGCTGGTCGACGTCGGATCGACCACGACCGACATCGTCCCGCTCGGTTCTGCCGGGCCGGAGCCGCTGGCGACCGACGACGCCGGCCGGATGCGATCCGGCGAACTCGTCTACACCGGGATCGAACGGACGCCCGTCGCGACGCTCGTTCGCTCGCTGCCTCACGACGGCCTCCGCCGGCCGGTAGCGAGCGAACGCTTTGCCGACTCCCGGGATGTCTGGCTGCTGTTGGGTGAATTGGCCGAGGACATCGATGCCCGCGACACGGCCGACGGCGGGCCGACCACGCGCGACGCGGCCCGTGTGCGGCTGGCACGATCGATGCTACTCGACCCGAACCGCCTGGCGCCCGCCGCGGCCCGCACGGCCGCGGAGCGGTGCGCCGCGGTCCAGGCGCGGCTCGTGGCACAAGGCCTGCGGCGGGTGGCGAGCGGCTGTGGCTGGCTGCCGCAGACGGTCGTGCTGTCCGGGCACGGTACTGCCCTGGCGCGACGGGCCTTGGCCCGCGTCGGCTGGCCGGTGGAGCGGATCGATCTGGCAACGCGGCTGGGCCCGGAAGCTTCCAGGGTCGCGCCGGCGCATGCGATCGCCTTGATCGCCCGGGGAGAACTGCGATGACCGCGGGGTGGCGGCACGGCATCCTCCGCGGGTCCGCGGCTGGCACGTTGGTCGTGAAGATTGGCGGCAGCATTCTGGCCAGGCCGGAATGGCCGGCGGCCGTGGCCGACCTGCTGGCCGAGACCACCGGGCAGCGTTTGGTCGTCGTCGGCGGCGGGCCGGTCGTGGACGGCCTGCGGGCCATCGATGCCGCCGCGCCCCAGCCGGCCGAGGCGATGCACTGGCTTGCGATCGAGGCGATGGGCCTCACGGCCCGGGTCGCGGCGAAGACGCTGCGTCTGCCGCTTGTCACGTCTCCGGCAGGCATGCCCGGCGGCGTGCTCGACGTGCCTGCATGGCTGCGCGGCGACACGTCACTGCCGGTCGGCTGGCATGTGACGAGCGATTCAATTGCCGCGTTGGCCGCGGTGGAACGAGGAGCCGGACTGCTGCTCGTCAAGAGCGTGCCGCCGCCAGCGGAAGACCTGTCGGCGGCGGCGAGCGCGGGATGGGTCGATGCCTATTTCCCCGTCGCCGCTGCGAACCTCGCTCACATCGCGTGGGCGGCGCCGCTCACTCCCAGGCCAGCGGGGCGGTCGCCGGCCGGGCGGTAAGGGCCGTGGTCCGTGTGGCAGCGAGGTCGGCCGCGGCGACGGAGTTGGCCGCGAACGCCCAGGGCTGGAATTGGATGCCGCCGGAGGCGCTCAGCACCCAGTTCGTTCCCTTCTTGATGCCCGACGCCACCGTGGGCACCGTCGCCGGCGCGTCGTAGCGTGGCAGCGGAAGTTTTTCCGCGTGCATGAGCGGGCCGAGGTCGAGGCCAGCCCGGGCGTCGAGCTGCCGGCCCTTGATGAGCGCCGCCACCACGGCTAGATCGACGCAGTTGACGAGTTCACCGAACACCGGCTGCTTGGTCACGAGCGCGTCATAGTGCGTGGTCATGGCCGCGCACCACTTCTCGGCCACCGCGTCGGCGGCGCCGGCCCCGCGCTGCAGGCCCCCTTGGGCCGCCAGATCCGTTTCGGTGAGGCACTTCATGCGGCGGCCCGACAGCCGCCAGGCGAGTTCGTCGGCGTCGCGGGCGATGGGGTCGTACTCCGCCTCCAGCCAGAACCGCGGCAGGGCCGCGGCCTTGCTTCCGGCCGGCACCATGGACAAGTAACTCGGCAATTCCTTGACGCCGGAGGGCTCGAGTCCCATGCCGATCCGCTTCATGCGGTAGTCGGCCGCGACGAGGACGCGGGCGAAGCGACTGTCGCCGGGCACGCCGCCCACGCGGACCTTCTGCGGACCGAGCGCCTCCTCCATGCCGCGAAACACGGCGTCGGGAGCCGGGCCGATCGTCTTTTGCGCGGCGAGGAACTTCTGCAGGCGGGCGATGCCCTCGGGCGTGGGATCGATCGAGCATTGGATGCCCCCCGCCCGGGCCTGGTCGATCGACCGCAGGGCCACGATCAGGTCTTCCAGGAGCAGCAGCGGCCGGCCGCTGCCGGCGGCGACGAAGTTGCCGGCCGCGTCGACGACCGGCTTGTCGCCGGGGCCGGCGAGGACGATGTCGTGGCCATCCGGGTCGACGAACACGTGCGTGATGCGTTCCAGGCCGCCGAGGAGCAGCAGATCGACGGGCAAAGCCTGGTTCTTGCCGGCATGTGCGGCGAGGGCGGCGACGATGCGGGCGAGGGAAACCTTCCGCAGATCGCCGGGCTTCGCCGGCATCGCGACGTCGGCGAGCGCTGCCCGGCGCTCCTTGGCGAGGGCTTCGACGGCGCCTGCGTCCATGGCACGGATGATCCCGTCGGTGTCGATCGAGATGCCGCCGACCTGCTGGAAGCCGAAGCCGCCAGGCCCGCCGAACTGGGCGGTGGCGCGCCCGGCCATGAGCTGGCTGACGATCACCGTTAGGCAGGCGAAGACGGCCGCCCGGCGCAGGCCGATCAGCAGGGGCCGCAGGGCGTGGCGACGGGGCGTCATGAAAGGCTCTCCGAGTGCGGTCGCGGGGGCGGATGAGGAACCAAAAACCAACCGGAGGCAATCGTAAGTCGGCCACGAATTTCCGGCAAACCCGGTTTGCCGCCCGATTCACGGCTTTTCCCCCGAAGTGGCCCCTCGTCAAACAGGCTCGGCTGGGGCATGATCAAGGGCGGGCACGGCCGGCGGGTCGCCCGGTCCGCCCCGCGTTGCGAAGACCTTCGGCGAGGGACCGAGCCATTTCAGCCTATTTGATCGTTCGGGATCCCGTCGTCGGCCGCAGCGTGACGAGGCTGGTGGACGGTGAAACCGTCGCCCTGGGCCGGGCCCAGACCAACGGGATCGTCATCAACGACGAACGGGCCAGTCGGGCGCACGCCGAGATCGTGCGGTCCGGCGGGGCTTGGTCGATCCGCGACCTCGGGAGCCGCAACGGCACGCTCGTGGGCGGGCAGGTGATCACCGCGGAACGTCCCCTGGCTCCCGGAGACGTGATCGCCATCGGGCTTACGGAAGTCACGTATTGCGAGGGTGAACCGCCCACCGACCCGAACGTCACGCTCGTCGGCACTGGTTCGGCGCCGTTGTCGGCCGAGATGCAGGCCTGGCAGGCGTCGATCACGCACCGACGGGCGCGGAGTCGCCTCCTGGAAAACATCCGCGAGGCTGCCGAGAGCGTGCCGCGGGTGGGCCGGGCGGCGGCGGAACTCTGCCGGCTGGCGTTCGCCCTCGGTCGGGCCGACGAACTCAAGGCGATGGCGAAACTCGCGCTGGATTCAGCGCTCCTGGGCGTCGGGGCCGCCCGGGGCATCGTGCTCCTGCCGCCACACGTCGGCGATCTGTCGCATGCCAAGGGGGCGTCGGCCGCATCGGCCGAGGGGCTCGTGCCCATGGCCTCGGTTCCGGAGCCCTGGCCCGTCGGCGGCACGCCCGCCGGCGTGGCGGCGGCCGTGATCGCCGCCGACGAGGCCTTGCTGGCCACGGCGAGCCCCGATGCGACGCGGTCGCCCGAGGATCCATCAAGCACGATTTCGGCGCCCATTCGCGCCCGGGGCGCGGTCGTCGGCGTGCTGCACCTCGAGGTGTTGACGCACGACCGCGAGTGCACACCCGAAGACCTCGAGTTCGTGATGGCCGTCTGTGACGCCCTGGGCGTCGCGATCGAGAACTTCTCCGCCCGCGAGGCCCTTTCGACGAAGCTCGCCAACACCGCCGACGAAAATGAGCGCTTGCGCCGCCGGCTCGGCGAGGACACGCCGATGGTGGTGGCGAGCCCCGCCCTGCAGGCGATCGTGGCGCAGCTGCAGCGGGTTGCCGCCACCAAGGCGACCGTGCTCATCCGCGGCGAGAGCGGCGTCGGCAAGGAGCTCGTCGCCCGGGCGATCCACGAGTCCAGCGACCGCCGCGGCGGGCCCTTCGTGTGCCTCAACTGTGCCGCGCTTTCCGAGACGCTGCTGGAGAGCGAACTGTTCGGCCACGAGAAGGGCGCCTTCACCGGGGCCACCGAACGGAAGTTCGGCAAGTTCGAGTCGGCCCACAAAGGCACGCTCATGCTCGACGAGATCGGCGAGATGAGCCCGAACATCCAGGCCAAGTTTCTCCGCGTGCTCGAGGGTCATCCCTTCGAGCGGGTCGGCGGCAGCGCCCGCGTGCAGGTGGACGTGCGGGTCGTGGCCGCCACCAACCGCAACCTCGAAGAGGCTGTGGCGGCCGGTGAGTTTCGCCGCGACCTCTACTTCCGGCTCAAGGTCGTGGAGATCCTCGTGCCGCCGCTGCGGCGCCGGCCGGAGGACGTCGAGGCGATCGCGCAGCACTTCCTGCAGCGGTTCGCCGCCGAGACCGGGCGCCGCATCAGCGGCTACACGCCCGAGGCGTTGCAGGCCATGCGGGCCTACCACTGGCCGGGCAACATCCGCGAACTGCGCAACTGCGTCGAGCGGGCGGTCGTCCTCGCCCAGGGCGAGTGGATTGACGTCCATGACATGGCCTTGAGCCATCTCGCCGCACCGGGGGAAACGGGCCGACAGACGGTGTCCCGGGCGGCGGCGTTCGTGCCTGCCACGATCGACGAGGTGGAGCACCGCCACGTGATGGCCACGCTCGAGGCCGTCGGCGGCAACAAGACGAAGGCCGCCGCGATGCTCGGCATCGAGCGCTCGACGCTCGATCGCAAACTGGCGAAGTGGGCCAAGGCCTGATCCGGACGGCCGGTCAGAGATCGAAGTACCGTGTCCAGTAGTCGGCGCCCTCCGGGCCCGGCTCGGGGGGCTTGGTGTCGCTGGTCTCGCGAGACGGCCGCCGCGCGGCCCGCGCCTGGGCCAGCCACTCGTCGCACCCCACTGCTCGGGCGCGGCGCCGCCGGGCCGCCGCCTGCAGACGGCGATCGTTCGACACGACGACCAGATGCGGCGACGTCGCGTCCTCCACCAGTTCCTCGATCAAGGAGTCGGCGTCGGGATACTCGCGGGCGAACCAGACGCGGATGCCGCGATGGGTGACGCGGCCGGGCAGTCCGTCCGGGGCCCGGGCAGCGTCGAACACGACCACCGTGTGCGCCACCTCATCGCCCAGCAGATCGGCGAGCATGTCGAGCAGCGCCCGTCGCGATTGCTCGAAGGCTCCCTCGCCGCGGCCCGCGCCGAAGACACCCGAGGCATGGAGCAGGTTGTAGCCGTCGATGATCAGTTTCATGGCCGCTGTCCGCCGCAGCCAGCGGCCGCGCAGCGGGTGGCCGGGCTCACCTGCCGAGCCGGTGCTTGACCCGGCCTCCCACGATCGTCGCCACCGCCCTGCCCTGCAGTGTCCAGCCGTCGAACGGCGAGTTCACGCTCTTGGAGCGAAACTGCTTCACGTCCACCCGCCAGGAGAGGTCGGGGTCGATGATCGTGATGTCGGCCGCCGCCCCCGGCCGGAGCGTGCCCCGGCTCAGGCCCAGGATCCGCGCCGGCAGCGTGCTCATCGCCTCGATCAGCCGCGGCCAGCCGATTCGGCCGGGCACGATCAGCCGCGTCACCGCCAGGCCGATGGCCGTCTCCAGGCCGAGGATCCCGAACGGAGCCCGGTCGAGTTCGAGCATCTTCTTCTCGCGGGCGTGGGGCGCGTGGTCGGTGGCGATGCAGTCGATCGTGCCGTCGACGAGGCCGGCAATGATCGCTTCGACGTCGGCCGCGGTCCGCAGCGGCGGGCTCATCTTGAAGTTGGCGTCGAAGCCGCGGAGGTTCTCGTCGGTGAGCGTGAAGTGGTGGGGGCAGGCCTCGGCCGTCACGCGGGCGCCGCGCCGCTTCGCTTCGCGGATCATCGCCACCCCGCCGGCCGTGGAGACGTGCATCACATGCAGTCGGCCGCCCGTAACCTCCGACAGGGCGATGTCGCGGCCGATCATCACCTCCTCGGCCGCCGCGGGCATGCCGGTGAGGCCGAGCACGAGCGACACGAGCCCCTCGTGCATCACGCCGCCGCGCGAAAGCTCGAGCACTTCCTCGTGGGCGAGCACCGGCTTGTCGAACATCCGGCAATACTCGAAGGCCCGCCGCATCAGCTCCGCGTCGTAGACCGGGGCGCCGTCGTCGCTGAAGGCGACGGCTCCCGCCTCCACGAGCTGGCCGATATCGGCGAGTTCCTTGCCCTCGCGGCCGCGGCTCACGCAGGCCACCACGAACACGTTGCACGTGTCGGCCCGCGCCGCCTTCTGGTGGATGAACTCGACCGCCGCCTGCGTGTCGATCGGCGGCTCGGTGTTGGGGATGCAGGCGACGCTCGTGAACCCGCCGGCCACGGCGGCCTGCGTGCCCGTCTCGATCGTTTCGTCCTCCTCGCGGCCCGGCTCGCGGAGATGCACGTGCATGTCGATCAGGCCGGGGGCCACGATCAGGCCGGCGGCGTCGATCGTTTCGTCGGCCCGCCCCAACGGCTGGCCGCCCGCATGCCCGACGGAGACGATCAGGCCGTCACGGACGAGCACGTCGTCCACCCGGTCGATGCCCTGCGCGGGATCGACGACGCGGCCGCCGCGGATGAGGAGGGTGGCCATCAGACGATGCTCGCGGGGGTCGGGGGTCGGGAATGGTCGGCGACCGGGGCACGCCGCGGGCCGCAGGTCAGCCAGAGCACTCCCATCCGGACCGCCAGGCCGTTGGTCACCTGGTCGAGGATCAACGACTGCGGGCAATCGGCCACGTCGGCCGTCACTTCCACGCCCCGGTTGATCGGGCCGGGCGCGAGGATCAGGAGATCCTTCTTGGCCCGCTTCAGCCGGTCGCCGGTCATCGCGTAGAGATGGGCGTATTCCCGCACCGACGGGAAGGGCCGCGTGTTCTGTCGCTCGAACTGAATCCGCAGCAGGTTGAGGACGTCGCAGCGCGGCACGATCGCATCGAGGTCGTGCGACACCTCCACGCCCAGTTCCCGCCATCGGTCCGAGACGAGCGTCGGCGGTCCGCAGAGGATGACCTTCGCGCCCAGTTTGACGAGCCCCCAGAGATTGGAGCGGGCGGTGCGGCTGTGGGCGATGTCGCCGACGAGGCCCACCGTGACGCCGGACAGGTCACCGCTGCCGCCACCCGCGCGGTGGGCGAGCCGCTCGCGCATCGAGAAGATGTCGAGCAGGCCCTGGGTCGGATGCTCGTGCGGCCCGTCACCGGCGTTGATCACACCCACCGAGAGATGCTGGGCGAGAAGGTGCGGAGTGCCAGGCGTCGAATGGCGGACCACGACCGCATCCACGCCCATCGCCTCCAGGTTCTTGGCGGTGTCGATGAACGACTCGCCCTTCGAAAGGCTGCTCGACGACGCGGCGAAGTCGACGACGTCGGCGCCGAGGCGGCGGGCGGCCAGGGCGAAGCTCGTCTTCGTGCGGGTGGAGTTCTCGAAGAACAGGTTGACGATCGTCGAGCCCGTGAGCACGGCGAGTTTTCGTCGGCAGCCATCCGTGGCTTCCTTGAAGAGGGCGGCAGTGTCGAGGAGGAGGCGGATTTCCGTGGGGGTGAGCCGCTCGAGGTCGAGCAGATGGCGGTGCGACCACGTGGACGGCACCGTCTCCTGATCGAACGTGGCGGGAGGCATGAGGGGCGGGCTCTCGTGATGCGGCCGACTTCTGCGGGCACGGATTCTAGCAGACGTGGGAAAAACTACCGCCGGCCAAAAACCGCGGCGTTGCGACCGGCCGGCGCTGGACAACGGCCATGGAAGGCGTCGTCCACGGACGACGAAACCTGCGCAGTTTGCCAGCGTGGTCGCCCCGGCCGGCTGACCTTGCCCCGGCCGCGTGTCGGCCCCTACTCTCCCCGGCCGATGCGTCCGCCCCGGCCGTCGGCGGCGGACCACTGCAGCACGAGTGATCACCTCCATGAGCCATCACCGCCCCGTGAACGCCGTCGGCCTGCTGGTCATCGCAGCCGGTCTCACATTCCAGGCCGGCTGCACGTCGGCCCTCTCCACGGCCTATCTACGCGACGCCTTGTGGGACGTGGCCGAGCATGCCTCCGACTCTGCGGCCGAGGTGCCTGCGGCCAACGACGAGGCAAGGCCGGAATCCCCGGATCGCATGGCCGGCGACGTCGCCGAGGACCGGGCTGACGCGGACCGACGGCAGGCCGCCATCGAGGAGGCGGTGGAACGACTCTCGCGGATCGGTACGCTCGACGCCGCTGCCCAGGCCGCGCTCGTCGAGACCCTGCAGGCGACGCAGCAGGAGGACTGGCCCATTGTGATCGAGGCGTTCTCGGCGACTCTTGCCGAATCGCAGCCTGCCAAGGCCGAGGCTGACTCCGAGTCGATGCCGGAGCCGCATGTGGTTGCCAAGGCTCCCGCCGATGCGGCCCTCCTCGAGCCGCCCGCCGCGCCGGTCACCGTACCCACAGCCGTCGTCGCGCCGGAACCGCCCGTCACGGCAGACGCATCGCAGCCCGCGAACGCCGCGCCCGCTCCGCTGGCTCCGGCGCAGCCCCCCGCCGCCGTGGTGGCACCGCCGTTCGCGGTGCACAACGCGTGCTTCGCCTCGCGGGTTCGGGCCTGGGGCAACGTCGAGCGGTTTCCCCACGCACGTTTCCGCCCTGGACAGGAAGTGATCGTCTATTTCGAACTCGATGGGCTTTCGGCTGCGGAGTCGGACGCGGGCTTCAAGACGTCGATCGACACCACGCTGCGGCTGGTGGATGCCGACGGGCGCGAACTCCATGCCTGGAGTTTCGAGCCGATCGCCGAGACATGTCTGGCGCGCCGGCACGACTACTTCGCCCGCTACGTCGTGCGGATGCCCGAGGCGGTCGCCGGTGCGTGCCGCGTGGAGGTCGCCGTCACCGACACACTCACGGGAACCGACGCGACAACGACGCTCCCCTGCACCGTCGAGTGACGGCATCTCGCCATCGCAGCCGCAGCAGCGGCGTGCGGCACGGCTTGGCAGGGGCCGATCGCCGCGACGGCGACGCCG
>Ga0315900_10001515_pt1 | contig 37187 bp, 26 predicted proteins | sample LakEriMetagenome_FD_203521 | JGI IMG/M metagenome (GOLD analysis project Ga0315900, IMG submission 203521) | Freshwater fungal communities from buoy surface, Lake Erie, Ohio, United States - Buoy 12 MA114 | ecosystem: Environmental > Aquatic > Freshwater > Lake > Lake biofilm | place: USA: Lake...
TCCGCCGACGTGCTGCTTGGCGCCGGCCTGGTCAAACGCTCCCAGGAAGGCGGCCAGCCCTACGACACCTTCCGCGACCGGCTGATGTTCCCCATCTGCGACCAGTTGGGCCGCGTCATCGCCTTCGGCGGCCGCCGCCTTCGCGACAAGGACGACCAGGGCAACGAGGTCCGCGACGCCAAGTACCTCAACAGCCCCGAGAACCCGCTTTTCAACAAGAGCGCCACGCTCTACGGCCTGCACTTGGCCGGCCAGTCCATCCGCTCCAGCGGCATCGCCGTCGTCACCGAGGGCTACATGGACTGCGTCGCCTGCCACCAGGCCGGCATCACCAACGTCGTCGCCACCCTGGGCACCGCCCTCACCCCGCAGCACGCCCGCATCCTCGGCCGCCTGTGCGAGACCGTGGTGCTGCTGTTCGACGGTGACGAGGCCGGCCAACGCGCCGCCGACCGCGCCATCGAGGTCTTCTTCGCCTCCCCCATGGAGGTCAAGATCGCCACCCTCGCCTCCGCTCAGGACCCCAACCGGGCCCCCGGCCTGCCCGCCGCCAAGGACCCCGACGAACTGCTCAAGCAGCCCGGCGGGCTGGAACGCCTCACCGCGCTGCTCAACTCCGGCGGCGTCGACGCCCTGACCTTCCGCTTCGACCGCCTGGTCAAGCAGGCCGAGGGCATGACCATGTCCGCCCGCGCCGCCCTGGTGGATGACGAAATGGCCCGCCTGGCCCAACTGGGCCTCAGCCGCGTCTCGCCCGTCCGCCGCGCCATGATCGTCCGCCGCATCGCCGCCCTGGCCGGGGTGGACGAGGCCACCGTCCGCACCGCCCTGGCCGCCCAGCCCCCCGTGCCCGCCCCGACAACCCCCGGCGGGCAGGATGGCGAGTCCCGCACCGCCGGAGCCTCCGGCCAGCGCAGCGGCGCTGCCCGCTCCGCCGAAGAACTCCTGGTCGCCGCCGTTCTGACCGACGACACGCTGCTCACCGGCATGCCCGCCGATCAGCTTGCGATGCTGGCCCCCGCCTCGCTGCCCGACGGCCCCGCCCGCCGGCTCGCTGAGGCCGTCTTCCCCGCTGCCGGCCCCGCCGACGGCTTCATCGCCGCCCGCGCCCTCTCCTCGCTGGAAGACCCCGAATTGCAGCGTCTCGCCGCCTCCATGGTCGCCGATGTCGAGCACATCACCGGCGGCAACCCGCAGAACCTCCGCCGCGCCTTCGACGACGCCCTGCTGGTCGTCAAACGCCGCAACGCCGACCGTGCGCTGCCCGCCGGCAACGACCAGGCCACCGTCCTCGCCCGCATCGCCGCCCGCCAGAGCATGCACGCCTCGGTCGGCAAAGACCCGCGATCCATTCCCAAACCCGGCTAAACCCAGCACGTTTCCCGGTTGCCCGCCTGGCCCGCCGGCGGACAGACTTCCTCCCTCGCCCGTTCTGGGCACGTCCGACTGGTTCCCCTCGCTTCGCCTCAGCCCTCTTGCTCCAGCTTCCCGGTCCGCTTCGCCTCCTCCGCTTCGCGCCCGCTCGCCGTCCGCATCGCTTCACACCACCGGTTCTCGCACCTGCGCACCGGCACGTCCCCGCCTCCCGCTCCATTCGTTCCGCTCCGCCCACGCGTTCAGGCTCGCCTTCGGAACTCCGCCATGTTCGACCATCTTCCCGCCGCCGTCGCAAACCTGCTCAGACAGTGCCAGCCGCGCGGATCGGTGAGCTTTGAAGAACTCAACGAGCGTCTGCCCGACGATTGGGTCACGCCAGAGCACATGGACGATCTCCTGCAGGTCATCGACCGCCTCGGCCTTGAACTCATCGACGAGATGGAACTCCGCACCCGCCAGTGGCGCGAGGCCCGCGTGCGGGGCGAGCAGCCCTCGCCGCCGCCGCCCCTGCTCGGCGCCAACGAGCGGCCCGCCCGCGCCCCCACCGTCATCGGCGGAGACCGCACCCCGCCGGAGGGCTGGCGATGCATGAACTGGAATGTCCGCACCGTGATCGGCGCCGCCGAAGCCTCCCGCTCTGAACGCCGCTCGGCACGCCCCCTCCCGACCGAACGCCACTCAACACGGGCCGACGCACCCGCCGAAAACGCCGCCGACGACCCCCTGGCGGATCTGGACGCCGACGACTTCGGCGATCCCGATCTGCCCCCCACCGCCGCAGACGCCGACGACCGCGGCCCCGATGACCCCATCCGCCTCTACCTCGCGCAGATGGGCTCCATCCCCCTGCTCACCCGTGCCGAGGAAATCCGCCTGGCCAAGAAGATCGAGACCACACGCATGATCTTCCGCAGGCGCGCCTGCCAGAGCGACATGGTCGCCGCCGAGCTCATCGCCGCCGTCCGGCAGGTCCGCGAGGGGTCCCTTCCCTTCGACCGCGCCCTGTGCGCCTCCTCCGACGCCGATCGCGACGCTGTGCTCCGCCGCCTGCCCGCCAACCTCGCCACCCTCGACAAGCTCGCCGCCCAGAACGCTCACGACTTTCTGGCTCTCCGTCACGCCGCCGACGAGGGCCGCGAGCCATTCGTCGGACTCGTCCGCGATCGCATGAACACCCGCCGTCGCAAGATGGCCGTGCTGATCGAGGAACTCGGCGTCCGAACCTCCCGGATTGTCCACGCCGTCCGCCGCCTCAAGTCCCACTGCGAGCGGATGACCGCGCTCACCTGCGACATCCGCCGTGCCCAGCAGGCCGCCGCCGGTCTTCACCTGAATCCCGAGCAGGTCCAGGACCTTGCCGACATGCGTCTCCAGATCGACGGCATGGTCGGACTGGCTCACGAGTTCCCCGCCGAAGCTGACGCTCGCCTCGCCGCTGTCCAGACCGTCTTCTGGGAGTACGAGCAGGCCAAACGCGACCTCTCCGGCGGCAACCTCCGCCTGGTCGTCTCCATCGCCAAGCGTTACCGCAACCGGGGCCTGCCCTTCCTGGACCTCATCCAGGAGGGCAACGCCGGCCTCATGCGCGCCGTCGACAAGTACGAGTATCGCAGGGGCTACCGCTTCAGCACCTACGCCACCTGGTGGATCCGGCAGGCCATCAGCCGTGCCGTCGCCGACCACTCCCGCACCATCCGAATCCCCGTCCACATGATCGAGGTCATCGGCAAGGTCCGGGCCGCCCAGAAAAAACTCACCGTCCAGCTCGGACGCGAACCCCACATCGCCGAACTCTCAGCCGACCTGGGCATGTCCGTCACCGAACTGGGCAAGGTTCAGCGTTTCTCCCGCCACCCCATCAGCCTCGACAAGCCGATCAACTCCGCAGACAGTTCCGGCGTGGGCGATTTCCTGGAAGACCCACACAGGGGCCCCAGCGAGTGCGTGCAGTCCGACGCGCTCCGCCGCCAGATCGAGCAGGTCCTCAAGGGCCTCACCTACCGCGAACGCGAGATCATCAAGCTGCGCTACGGCATTGGCGATGGCTACACCTACACCCTCGAAGAGGTAGGCCGCATCTTCAAGGTCACCCGCGAACGCGTCCGCCAGGTCGAGGCCAAGGCCATCAAGAAGCTCCAGCATCCCGTCCGCACCCGCAAGCTCGAGAGCTTCGTCGACCCCGCACCGGCCGAGTCGGAGGACGCCGCCCCCCGCCCCTTCGCCAGGTTCCAGCCATCAACGGCCTCGCGAACCGGAGCCGTGACGCCCTCGGACCAGTCCCCGCCGGCGACCTGAGGCGGCTCAAGTTTCGGGCCACCCAGCCCCGCTCCCCCTCCCACCCCGCCACCCGCCAGCCGCCACCCCTCCGCCAACCGGCATCGCCGTCGATGCCGGTTGTCATTTCCGCCCGGTCACACTGCCAAAACCGCCCCCGCAGCCTGATCGCCAGAGATCGCGGAAATCACCCCGGCCGCCCACAGCCCCATGGACGATGAGCCACCCGCCAAGCCCCAGGCCCCGCCGCCACCCCGCGCGGACGCCGCTGGCAGGCCACAAATCCAGCCGGAAGCACCGACTTTTTTACGAACAAAGAGCAACCCACGAAAGATCAGCAAAAACATGAGGTCAAAATGAGCGCCTCGCAGACCCTCCACACCGAACAGGCCTCAATCAGACTTGATTTATCGGCCCATCGACCCCTGATAAATCGCGCGGATCTTTATCATCCGCAGGAGTTTTCTCTGGCACAATCTGGCCAAACGGGTATACTCCTCTCCAGCGTGATGGGCCTGCGCCCACGCGTCTATCGAGAGTTGTCATTCCTAGTAGGGAGAAGAGAATTATGAAGATCACCCAGTCCATTCTTGTGCTCGCCGCGGCGGGCCTCGCAGCCTCCGCTGCGAACGCCCAGAACCCCGGTGACCTTGAGGTCCGTTTGGGGTCCAACCCCGTCCTCGGCTCCGGCACCCTGTTCGCCGCCCTGTACACCGGCCAGAACGGTACTGGCGCGTTGACCAACGTCCCCGCTGGCGCTGTCGGCTTCAATCCGCCGGCCCCCTTCACGGGCTCCGTGGTGATTGGCAACTCGTTCACCTTCCAAGGCCTGCCGACCCCCGGCCAGACCTTCCTGAACATCAATGAGACCGGCGTGTACCCCGGCCCGGTTTACACCGGCTTCGGTACCGGCGTTCCCGCCACCTGGACCGGCGTGATCAACGTCCAGAACGGCTTCGCCACCTCCGGCAGCTTCACCATCACCCTCGGTGGTGCGTTCGCCGGCGACACCTACACCTCCAGTGTCACTCCCCAGACGGCCGCCTTCGTGGCCTCCGGCGTGAACACCTGGTCGCTGCAGGGCCTGTCCCAGGCTGGTGCCTTCTCCAACGCCACCTTCGGTGGTGTGAACGTCCTCCCCTGGTTCGGCGGCAGCCCGAACCTGCTCGGCTCGTTCATCCTCAACGGCTCCAACGCTCAGGCCACCCCCGCCGGGCTGTACTCGATCAACGCCGTCGCTACGGCTGTGATCCCCACCCCCGGTGCCGCCGCCCTCATGGGCATCGGTGGCCTGGTCCTCGCCGGCCGTCGCCGTCGCGCCTGAGCCTCCAATCCGGACCGGATTCATCCGACCCGGACGGCAACTCTCGAAATCTTCAAACCGTGCTGATGAAAATCAGTGCGGTTTTTTTTCGCCTTGTGTTTTCGGACCTCGCCCGCGGCCCATCACCTCCGGATACCCGCCCCGGTATGTCCCCTCCGGGCAGCAGGTCCCACAACCGAAAAAGCCCCGGCTTCGATGCCAAAGATCATCCGTCGTCAGAGGGCGGACCGACCCGCTGGTCGGCCCGTGCTTGAGCGGTCACGTTTCCCACTTTCCCCGGAGATTCCGCATGCCCCTGTGCTTTGCCCGTTGCGTCGGACCTGCTCTGCTGGTTGCTGCCGCATCGGTCGGCTTCGCCCAGTCCGCCCCGGCCGGCACCGCCGGCGCCCCACCCGCCCCCGCCGGCGCGTCCGCGCAGACGGTTCCGCTCATCCCGCGTGACGTGCTCTTCGGCAACCCCGATCGCACCGCCCTGCGCATCAGCCCCGACGGCAAGCAACTCGCCTGGATCGCCCCCGTCGCCGGCGTGCTCAACGTCTGGGTCGCGCCGTCGGATAACCCCGCCGCCGGACGCCCGGTCACCAGCGACACGCTGCGGGGTATCCGCTCGTTCTTCTGGGCCTTCACCAGCAACCACATCCTCTACCTGCAGGACAAGGGCGGCGACGAGAACTTCAAGCTCTACGTCGTCGACCTCAAGACCAACCAGGCCAAGGACCTCACCCCGTTCGACAGCATCAACGGCCCCGATGGCAAGCCCATCATGCTGCCCACCGGTCAGCCCCTCCGCCCCACCGTGCAGATCGAAGAGGTGTCCCACCGCTACCCCGAGACCATCCTCATCGGCCTGAACAACCGCAACCCCCAGTTGCACGACCTCTATCGCCTGAACATCCTCACCGGCGAGATGAAGCTCGTCCAGCAGAACGAGGGCTTCACCGGCTTCTCCGCCGACGACGAATACAACATCCGCCTCGCCGCCCGCATGACCGCCGACGGCGGCTCGGAACTGCTCAAGCCCGACGGCCCCGCCGGCGATACCGGCTTTGCCAAGTGGCAGCCCTTCACCTCCATCTCCATGGCCGACTCGCTGACCACCGCGCCCGTCGGCTTTGACCGCACCGGCACCGTGCTCTACATGCTCGACAGCCGCAACCGCGACACCGCCGCCGTGGTCGCCGTGGACATCTCCTCCGGCAACAGCAAGCTGCTCGCCGAGGATGCCCGCGCCGATGCCGGCGGCGTGCTCATCCACCCCACAACCCGTGTTGTTCAGGCCGTCGGCTTCAACTACAAGCGCCAGGAGTGGAAGGTCCTCGACTCCTCCATTCAGGCCGATCTGGACTACCTCCGCACCGTTGCCGACGGCGACATCTCCATCTCCTCCCGCACGCTGGACGACTCCCGCTGGACCGTCTCGTACCTGATGGACAACGGCCCCGCCCGCGTGTACGTCTACGACCGCGCCGCCAAAAAGGCCGAGTTCATCTTCTCCAACCGCAAGGATCTCGAAGGCCAGCCCCTCCAGCACATGACCCCCGTTGTCATCAAGAGCCGCGACGGTCTGGACATGGTCAGCTACCTCACCCTCCCCGCCGGCGCTGACGCCGACGGCAACGGCCGCCCCGACAAGCCCGTGCCCATGGTCCTCAATGTCCACGGCGGCCCCTGGGCCCGCGACGCCTGGGGCATGAACCCCGAGCACCAGTGGCTCGCCAACCGCGGCTACGCCGTTCTCTCGGTCAACTTCCGCGGATCCACCGGCTTCGGCAAGTCGTTCATCAACGCCGGCAACCGCGAGTGGGCCGCCAAGATGCACGACGACCTCATCGATGCGGTCAACTGGGCCGTCGCCGAGAAGATCGCCGACCCCGCCAAGGTCGCCATCTACGGCGGTTCGTACGGCGGCTACTCCGCGCTCGTCGGCGTCACCTTCACGCCCGATGTCTTCGCCTGCTCGGTCGCCATCGTCGGCCCCTCCAATCTGGTCACGCTCCTCAACAGCCTGCCCCCCCACTGGCTGCCCATGGTCGAGATGTTCTCCGCCCGCGTCGGCGATCACCGCACCGAAGAGGGCCGCAAGTTCCTCGAGAGCCGCTCCCCGCTCAACTTCGTCGACCGCATCCAGCGCCCGCTGCTCATCGGCCAGGGCAAGAACGACCCCCGCGTGAAGTTCATGGAGAGCGAGCAGGTCGTCTCCGCCATGCGGAGCAAGAACATCCCCGTCACCTACGTGCTCTACCCCGACGAGGGGCACGGCTTCGCCCGTCCCCCCAACCGCATGTCCTTCTACGCCGTCGCTGAGGCCTTCCTCGCCCAGCACCTCGGCGGCCGCTTCGAACCTGTCGGCGACGACTTCAAGGGCGCCAGCATTCAGGTTCCCGAGGGCGCCCAGCACGTCCCCGGCCTCCGCCAGGCCCTCAGCGAAGCCGCCAAGTAACCCTTCGGCCCGGCACCCGGCGCAGGGCCCAATCTACCCCCGGCCCAGTCCACAGCCCCGCCGGGCCTGACCTCTTCCCGCCTCCTCGCACGCCCCGCCTTTTGGCGGGGCGTTTTCATTGCTGAGCCCCAGGGGGGCCACCAGATCACTTCTCGGACGGTGTCCGCAACCACTTCGGCGACTGAAACCGCTTTCAAAGCGGTCGCACCCTTTTTTCCGGGCCCGCAGCACCGAATTAATCGTTGACTTCATGTCGTTTTCGTTTATGTTTCAATGCCTCGGGGAGTGCTTCCGCGCTCGCCTTGGCAAGGAGATGGAGAGATCTGCCGGCGGTCTGTCCGCCCATCCTCCATTCTGGATTGGTCATGCCCCGCAGCCTCGTGGATGTGGCGGTTCTGCCCAGTACCAACAACGTGCTTTCGTCATGGAGAATCGGAGATGAAGACCCTCGCTCTCGCCCTCGCCGCCGGCCTCATGGCCGCCCCCGCCTTCGGTCAAGCCGTCAACGGCGAGTACCGCCCCTTCTACGGCAGCGCCGTCGCCGTCCAGCAGGTCGGCACCGGCTTCGGTGACGCCAACGTCGGCGACCTCCAGTTCGCCAACGGCTCCGAGCTCAACGCCGCCTTCTACGCCAACGACGGCACCAACCTCCGCCTCCTGCTCACCGGCAACCTCGAGTCCAACTTCAACAAGCTCGAGCTCTTCTTCGACACCGGCGCCGCAGGCGGTCAGTCCTCCGTCAACGGCTCCGGCGTCGGCGCCATGAACAACCTCACCGGCTTCACCTTCGACACCGGCTTCCGCGCCAACTTCTGGCTCTCGGTCACCGGTGGTGACATCGGTGGCGGCGTCTACGGCATGTTCGTCGATGGCGCTGCCCTCAGCGGCACCGGCGCCACCGGCGGCTACCTGGGCACCAACGACGGCCAGAACGGCGGCGCCCTCAGCGGCGGCGCCAACTTCCTCAACGCTCTGGTCGCCATCAACAACTCCAACACCTCCGGTGTTGGCGGCGGCCCGGCCAACGTCGGCTCCCCCCTGCTCTCCCAGACCGGCATTGAAATCGCCATCCCCTGGGCCTCCCTCGGCGTCGCCCCCGGCTCCGAAATGCGCGTCATGGCCTTCATCAACGGCCAGAACCACGACTACGCCTCCAACCAGTTCCTCGGCGCCCTCCCCGCCGGCACCGGCAACCTCGGCGGTGACGGCAACGGCGGCTTCAACGGCTCCGTCGGCCAGCTCAACATGAACAACTTCGCCGGCAACCAGTTCTTCGTCATCCCCACCCCCGGTGCCGCCGCCCTGCTCGGCCTGGGTGGCTTGGCCGCCTTCCGCCGCCGGCGCGCCTGATCCACCGACACCTCACCCTTTGCCCCTCCGCCGGATGGGCAAACGGTGGAACCTGCAATCAGCAACCGCGGCCTTTCCCGTAAAGGCCGCGGTTGTCTTTTTGCCCCGGCCCAGCTCCACCCCGTCACGGCCCAGCCTCAGCACCACAATCTGTTGTGGGTCTGTACGCCTATACATACCAATCAAAAACACAACAAACACCCTTGACAGCTCTTCAGCCCGGCGTAGACTCAAACAAAATGCGATCTGATCTGATCCCATTTCGTTTGGATAACACAAACAGGACGGAGCCGTTCCGCTCCGCCCACTTGGCCGAGCTCGCCCAACGCATCCGTGAGATCAACCTGCGTCACGGGGCCGACACCGCCACCACCGGCGACCACGCCATCGACCTCGGCTGGCACCCGCCCGACTCCCCGTCCACCACCACCACCACCATCCCCGCCCGCCTCGCCCTGCGTGCCACCCACGAGTGGTTCAGCCACTCCCCCACCCCCCACTCTCTCACCCCCCACTCTCTCACCCCCCACTCTCTCACCCCCCACTCTCTCACCCCCCCGGCCGCCTTCGCGTCCGACGGCCACTGGCTCCCGCCCCTCACCCTCCTGCTCCACGCCGCCGCCTGCGCCTGGCGGCACGCCCTGCAATCCGGCTGGCGCAGCGACCACGCCTGGGTGGTGTGGGTGGGCCGGCAGGTCTGGCCCGCCATGCAGGCCCTGCAGGCCTTTGACCGTGCCGCCCCCGGCCTGGCCCGCCGCACCCTGCTGATCAACGCCGACACGCCCGCCGAACGCCTCTGGTGCGCCGATCTGGCCCTCCGCAGCCCGTCCTGCGTCGCCGTCATCGTCGACGGCCGCCGGTGGGACATGGCCGCCACCCGCCGGCTGCAACTGGCCGCCCACGCCGGTGTGCGGGCCCTGGGGCTGGTCGCCCGCGCCCCGCACGAGCGTCAGGAACTCTCCGCCGCCTCCACCCGCTGGTGGGCCACCCCGCTGGCCTGCCCGCCCCAATCACCTCACGAGCACGACTTGCCCCTGGCCCGCTGGCAGGTCCGCCTGCTGCGAAGCAAGGGGCACGGCATCAGCGCCGGCGCGTCCGGCCTTGCCCGTGCCGGCCCCCCGCCCAAACACACGCCCCTCCACCCGCTCATCACACACCCGCCCGTCATGACCGCTGCCGCCGTTGTTGACGCCCCCATGCCGTCGCCGGACCCCATGCCGGCCCTGGCCAGTTGGGTTGTGGAGTCCTGCCGTGAGTCTGTTCGTCTCCGTCTTCCTGCCCACCTGGTCCACCGACCTGCTGCTCCGCCGCTGGCGAGCGCGGTCTGAACTCGCCCCACTCCCCTCCACCTCCACCGCCCCCGCCGCCCCGTTCATGCTGCTGCACCACACCGTGCACCAGCGTCGCGTCATCGCCGCCTGCTGCCCGCGCGCCGCTGCCCTGGGCGTCCGCCCCGGCATGGACCTCACCCACGCCCGCGCCCTGCTGCCCACCACCGCCGCCGCCGCGGCACTCATCGCCGAGCACCGCCCCGAGGCCGACGCCCGCGCCCTGCACCGTCTGGCCCTCGCCTGCCTGCGCCTCTGCCCGGCGGTCGCCCTCGATCCCACCGACGCCCAGGTGCTCCCCAACCACCTCGGCTCCGCCGGCCTGCTCATGGACTTCTCCGGCTGCCACCGCCTCTACCGCCGCCGCCACACCGTCCTCCGCCGCGTCGATGCCCGCCTGCGCAGCCTCGGCCTGCAGCCCCGCCTCGGCGCCGGCCCCACCGTCGGCATCGCCTGGGCCCTGGCCCGCTTCGGCCCCTCGCGCCTGTGCGTCCTCCCGCCCCTGCCACCCGGCACCTGCCCCGGCAAGGCCCTGGCCGATCTCCCGCTGCTCGCCCTCAGGCCCGATCCCGCCGCCCACCAGCGGCTGGACACCCTCGGCGTCCGCACCATCGGCGACGCCCTCGCCCTCCCCCGCACCGCCCTGCCCGCCCGCTACGGGCCGCAGCTCGCCCTGCGTATCGACCAGTTCCTCGGCCAGGCCATCGAGCCCCTGGCCTGCATCCGCCAGCCCGAACCCCTGCTGGTCGAACGCGTCTTCGACGGCCCGGTCACCGATCTGCACGCCCTCACCCTGGCCGCCCGCGAACTGCTCGGCGACCTGATCACCCGGCTTGATGCCTCCGCCCAGGGCGCCCGCTCGCTGCAACTCACCCTCACCCGCCCCCACGCCCAGCCCATCACCCACCAGGCCCAACTCAGCCGCGCCAGCCGCTCCCCACGCCACCTCTGGTCGCTGCTTCGCGACCGCCTGGAACGCTCCCACCTGGGCTTCGGTGTCGAGCGTCTCACCCTTCAGGCCCTGCGTGTCGGCCCCGTGCACCTCCGCCAGCGCGAACTGACCACCGCCGACACCTCCACCGATCTCCCCTCACCTGACGCCGCCGACGCCGCCGAACTGGTCGACACCCTCGTCGCCCGCATCGGCCCGCACGCCGTCCTCCGCCCCGCCCCCGTCGCCACCCATGTGCCCGAACGCGCCACCAGGCCCGTCCCCGCCATCGCCCGCGCTGACCGCACGCTCTGGGCCTCTCCCGCATCCCCCACACCCGCCGAGCCCTCCGCCACCCTGCTGGCCGAACGCCCCACCTGCCTGCTCCCCACGCCCGAGCCCGCCCAGGTCATGGCCGTTGTTCCTGATGGCCCGCCGGTGATGGTCCACTGGCGCAACACCCACCTGGCCGTGCTGCGTGCCGACGGCCCCGAGCGCCTCGCCGCCCCCTGGTGGAGCACCCCGCTGCCACCACCTTCACCGCCACCCCCACCCGCCCAACCCGCCGCCTCCGCCACCGGCCCCGCTGCCGATCTCCCGCAAGCCCCGCCGCCCCCGCCCGATCGCCACCCCGATCTGCACGACGCCCTCACCCATCGCGACTACTTCCGCCTCAGCGTTGCCCCACAGCACGACGCCCAACACGACGCACAGCACGACACCCAACACAACGCCCCCGATACCCCGCCCATCGGCGCCTGCCTCTGGGTCTTCCGCCATTCCGCCTCCGGCCGCTGGTTCGTGCACGGCCTCTGGGCCTGAACGCTCCACCTCCACCCCTCCCGCCCTCCACCCCCTCACTCCGCGTGCCCCATGCCCGAGCACCCCTTCCCCAAGCCCCGCCCGCATCCGTACAAGTTCGGCGACACCTCAAACAAACGCCGCGCCGACGGTCTCCCCTCCCTCGCCGCTGCCGAACCTGTCACCACCACCTCCGCACACACCACCGCCACACCCACCACCGCCACACCCGCCCCCGCCGACCCGCCCCCGCCCTGGGCTGAACTGGCCGTCACCTCCAACTACACCTTCCTCACCGGCGCCAGCCACCCTGATGAACTCGTCCACGCCGCCGCCGCCCTCGGCTATCGCGCCATCGCCATCACCGATCTGCACTCCCTCGCCGGTGTCGTTCGCGCCCACGTCGCCGCCAAAGAGGCCGGCATCCAACTCATCGTCGGCGCCCGCGTGAACGTCCCCCTCCCGCCCGACGCCGCCGAGCCGTGTCCCCCCGGCAGCACACTCGGCCTGCTGCTCTACCCCACCTGCGTCCGCTCCTACGCCGCCCTCTGCCAACTGCTCACCCTGGGCAAGTCCCGCGCCCCCAAGGGCCAGTGCCACCTCACCCTGCACGACGTCCTCCACGCCGCCAACACCGACGACGGCCGCAACCTTGAGTTCGTCCTCTGCCCCCCGCTCTGGCCGGCTGACACCCCGCCCGGCCAATGGCTCCCCGACCTCCTCCGCGACCTCCTGCACGCCCTCGGCGGCAGCACCGCTGACCGCCTCTCTCTGGCCGTCGCCCGCCACTACCACGCCGGCGAACGCGCCCGCCTCCGCCAACTCGCCGACCTCTCCGCCGACTCCGGCGTCCCCCTGCTCGCCGTTGGCGATGTGCTCTACCACACGCCCGAACGCCGCGCCCTGCAAGATGTTCTCACCGCCATCCGGCACGGTCTGACCCTCCAGCAGTGCGGCACGCTCCTGCACGCCAGCGCTGAGCGTCACCTCAAGCCCCCCGCCGAACTGCACCGCCTCTTCGCCCACGCCCCCGCCGCCATCGCCCGCGCCCTGGCCCTCGCCCAGCGCTGCGCCGGCTTCTCCATGGACATGCTCCGCTACCAGTACCCCGCCGAGGTCGTCCCCCTCGGACGCACCGCCATGGCCCACCTCACCGACCTCACCTGGGCCGGCGCCGCCCAGCGTTACCCCGCCGGCGTCAGCGACAAACTCCGCCGCCAACTCACCCACGAACTCACACTCATCGACCAGCTCAACTACGCCCACTACTTCCTCACCGTGCACGACATCGTCACCTTCGCACGCTCCAAAGGCATCCTCTGCCAGGGCCGCGGCGCCGCCGCCAACTCCGCCGTCTGCTTCTGCCTGGGCGTCACCGCCGTGGACCCCGAACGCATCGACGTGCTCTTTGAACGCTTCATCAGCCGCGAACGCAACGAGCCCCCCGACATCGACATCGACTTCGAGCACGAGCGCCGCGAAGAGGTCATCCAGTACCTCTACGCCAAGTACGGCCGCGACCGCGCCGCCCTCACCGCCGAGGTCATCACCTACCGGGGCCGCTCCGCCGCCCGCGAGGTCGGCAAGGCCCTGGGCCTCAGCGTCGACGCCGTCGACGCCATCGCCAAGAACATCGACTGGTGGGAGCCCGGCGTCCCCCAGCACCACCGCCTGCGCGAAGTCGGCCTGAACCCCGACGACCCGGTCATCCGCCGCCTGCTCGCCCTGGTCCCCCAGATCCTCGGCTTCCCCCGCCACCTCTCCCAGCACGTCGGCGGCTTTGTCATCACCCAGCGCCCCCTCAGCGAGCTCGTCCCTATTGAGCCCGCCGCCATGCCCGACCGCACCGTCATCCAGTGGGACAAGGACGACATCGACGCCATGGGCATGCTCAAGGTCGATGTCCTCGGCCTGGGCATGCTCACCGTCATCGCCAAGGCCATGCACACCGTCTCACGCCAGACCCAGCCCGCCGACGCGCCGCCCCTCACGCTGGCCACCATCCCCCCCGAAGACCCCGCCGTCTACGACATGATCTGCGCCGCCGACACCGTCGGCGTCTTCCAGATCGAGTCCCGCGCCCAGATGGCCATGCTCCCGCGCCTGCGGCCCCGCTGCTTCTACGACCTGGTCATCGAAGTCGCCATCGTCCGCCCCGGCCCCATCCAGGGCGACATGGTCCACCCCTACCTCCGCCGCCGCGACGGCCTGGAGCCCGTCAGTTTCCCCGACGACAAAGTCCGCGCCGTCCTCGGCAAGACCCTCGGCGTCCCCCTCTTCCAGGAACAGGCCATGGCCCTGGCCATCGTCGCCGCCGGCTTCACCCCCGACGAGGCCGACCAGCTCCGCCGCGCCATCGCCGCCTGGAAGACCCGCCAGAAGGTCATCTACCACTTCGGCCGCAAGATCATCACCGGCATGACCCAGCGCGGCTACCCGCTCGAGTTCGCCCAGCGCTGCTTCGAGCAGATCAAGGGCTTCAGCGAGTACGGCTTCCCCGAAAGCCACGCCGCCAGCTTCGCCCTGCTGGTCTACGCCTCCGCCTGGATCAAACGCCACCACCCCGCCCACTTCGCCGCCGCGCTCATCAACAGCCAGCCCATGGGCTTCTACGCCCCGGCCCAGATCCTCCGCGACGCCGCCGATCACGGCGTCGTTGTACTGCCTATTGACGCCAACTGCTCGCAGTTCGACTGCACCGTCGATGCCCACGGCCGCCTCCGCCTGGGCCTGCGGCTCATCGCCGGCCTGCCCGAGGCCCACGTCCGCGCCCTGTGCGCCGCCCGCCCCCAGGGCGGATACCCCTCGGTCACCGCCCTCTGGCGAAGTTCCCGCCTGCCCGTCTCCGCCCTGCGCCAACTCGCCCAGGCCGACGCCTTCGGCTCCCTCGGCCTGGATCGCCAGCGCGCCCTCTGGGCGGTGGACGAACTGCACGACGAACCCCTGCCCCTGTTCGCCCACTTGGATACGGCGCTGCCCGACAGCACGCCACCACCCGCACCCACAGCAACTCCGGCATCCACCCCCGCGCTCCCCCGCCTCAGCCCCGCCGAGCAGGTCGTCCGCGATTATCGCGCCACCGGCCTCTCCCTCAAAGACCACCCCGTCGCCTTCATGCGTCCCGCCCTGCTCGGTGCCGGCGCCCGCCCCTGCTCGTTCTTGCGCGATCCCGCCTGCACACACGGCACACACCTCGCCGTCGCCGGCCTGGTCCTCCTCCGCCAGCGTCCCTCCACCGCCAAGGGCGTCATGTTCATCACCCTTGAAGACGAGAGCGGCGTCGCCAACCTCATCGTGCACCACCATGTCTACCTCCGCCACCGCGCCGCAGCGCGCCACGCCGGCGTGCTGCTGGCCCGAGGCGTGGTGCAGCGACAGGGCCAGATCGTCCACCTGCTGGTGCGCTCGCTTCGCGAGATGCGCGCCCCGCTCGCCGTGCCCAGCCGAGACTTCCGCTGAGTTCACGTGTCCTGCAGTGAAAAAAAAAGTTTTTTTCGCACATCATGCCGCCGCGCCGCACAACCCGTGCGCAAAGCGCATTCATCGCCCGATCACCGGCTGCAAGCCGTTACAAACCGCACAACCCGCACCCACCGCGAAAGTCATTTCACACGACGCATAGCACACAGCCTGCACAACCGGCATCCGGACCGCTGCTTACCTCGTACCGGCGCAAGACCGCCGCCCGAGGCAACCGATAGCCAGCCGACGAAACGGAGTTCAGGCATGGCCACGTCCGACAAGACCTTCAATCAAGTCAAGGCGATCCTCGGCAAGCTCGACCAGCGCATCGACTCGCTCCGCGAGCGACGCGTCAGCCCGCCGCCACCCGCCGCACCCCACCCCAGCCTCCAGCAGACCGTGGGCCAGGCCGAAGCGCCCAAGCCCGCGCCGCAGCCCGGCGTCATCCCCAACGGCCCCGGCCCGGTTATCGGCGCACCCGCCGCACCCGCCGCGCCCTCGACCGCCAACCCCATCGGCACCACCGTGCCGCCGCCCGGCCGAAACAACTCCTACGGACGCGCCACCCCGCTCCGAAACGTCTCCTGATCCCCCACGCTCCACGCTCGAACCCTCCATGCCACCGCCGCCCGCCTGACCGGTACCATCCGTCAGTCTCACCACTGATCAGGACCGTTCGGACACCGCGGCATGCACACCCACCCGATCTTCCGTTTCGCACCCCAGGCCGCCTCCGCAGTTCTGCTGCTGGCGGCCGTTTCGCTTTGTGCCTGCAACCGCGCCCCTGCCCCGCCCCCGCCCGCCAGTCAGGACCTCGAGCGTTCCAAGACCCGGATCATGACCGATCTGGACAAATACGCCGAGCCCGACCCGCGTGATCTGGAAGACGAACGCAAGGCCGCCGAGAAGGCCGCGCCCGAAGCCGGCAAGGACACGCCTCCCGCCTCCCCGTCCTCCCCCGCCGCGCCAGCACCAACCCCTCCTGCCGCCCCCATGCCGGGCAAGAGCTAACCCCGCCCGCCCGACTGGCCGAAGAGACAGGCAGCAGGAACGGAAATCGCCCCACGTGTTGCCCGGACACTTGGCCAGGACCGCCCACGGTGATAGAGTTGAACGTCAGACACCCGACGAAAGTCGGTCTTTGTCTGGGGATTGGTGTAACGGTAGCACGACTGACTCTGACTCAGTTAGTCTAGGTTCAAATCCTAGATCCCCAGTTTCCTCGCCCGGTTTGAACACCCGCCGTCGCTGGGCGTATCAACTGCAGGACCGCCTGCATGCTGTTGCGCTTCCTCACCATCTTCGCCTTGGCTTTCCAGCCCCTGCTGGCGGTGGCCGCCCTGCGTTGTGCCGAGGCCGGCTGTGCTTCACCGGCACACCAGCCACCCCATCTGGTGATGCATGCCGCCGCATGCTGTCCTGCAGCCGACACGCCCGCCACTCCACCCATCGACGATCAGCCCTGCGGCTGTTGCACCGACGAAGCGCCCGCCCGCAACTCCCGGCCCGACTCCCGGCCCGACTCCCGACTTGGCCCCGCCTGCCCCTGCAGCGTCGCTCCCGGCTGCGACCGTCCGGCCCCGGTTGAGCGTCCCGCACTCACCGTCGCCTCCCTGCACATCGCCGATGTGCTCCCGCCCCATGGCACGCCCGTGGTCGACATGGCCCTGGGCGGTCTGCCCCCTGGCCCCGCACCCGCTTGCCGACCTCATCCGCCCGCCGAGGGCCGACGGCCGCAAGCCCTGCTGTGCGTCTGGCGAACCTGAACCCCTCGGCCGGCAGCCGGCCTCTGCCGCTGTGCTGCCCCGGCCAATCCGCCCCGAAGATCGGCTCGCGCCCGCTGACGGCGCCGCCGACCCGGTCGCACCTCGCCCTCGGGCGTGCGATCCGGCACGGAGCGATGTCACCCCGCTGAACGTCCCCGATCGGCATCCAGTCGATCCGGCCCGCTCAGCGTCAGCACCCTGCGTGTCCTGTCCGTCTGTCCCCAGCCCGCCCGGCGCATCGTCGCGACCGGATCATCGGGCTCGGGCCTTGCAAGTCCATCCCGGCACCCAGCCCTGCGCTGCGGGCCGTGTACCGAAAGTGAGTCCTCTATGAACAGCATCGTTTCCCGTCGCTCCGTCCTGTTCGCCCTGGCCGCCTGCGCTGCCGCCGCCACCGGCTTGGCCCTGGCCGCGCCGGCCTCCACCAAGGCCGTCTCGCCCGCCTGCGGCTGCGGCTGCGGCTGCACCTGCTGCGCTGACGGCTGTTGCGCCGCCGGCACCTGCACCAAGGGCGGCAACTGCGATGGCTGCTCCTGCTGCGCCGACGCCGCCGCCAAGGCCGCCGACTGCTGCGGCACCGGCGGCTGCGGCTCCGGTGGCGGCTGTGGCTCCGGCGGGTGCGGCTCCGGCGGCTGCTGCAAGTAAGCCCTCTTGAACGCTCCGGGCGATGAACGGCCGATGCCCTCGGCCATCCGTCCACCCGGTGCGGGCACAAACAACACGGGCGTCGGAACCACGCTGGTGGCTCCGACGCCCGTTGTCATTCTGCACGTGCTGATTCGCCCGAGGCCCGATCAGCCGCCGCTGCCCGGCGCAGCCGCCGGAGCGGGAGCCGATGCCGGAGCCGATGCCGGAGTGGGCGCTGCGCCCGGGTTCAGCGGCGAGGACGGCCCCGCCGGCTGCGACACCGTGCCCGGCACCGAGCCCGCCGCCGACGGCGCCAGCGACACCACTTCCACCCGCCGAGGCGTGATCAGCGTTGCCTTGAGCGTGTCGTCAAACGCCGTGTCACCCACGATGCCCACGATCTGGCCCAGCTTGCCCACCAAGTCCAGTTCCGGGCTGGGCTTGAGGTACCCCAGCGTCCGCGACGTGCCCGGCTCGGGCGACTGAATGCGGTACAGCAGCGGCAGCCGCACACCGTCGTACACCGTGCTGGGCACCAGCCGGCCGATGATCGTGTAGATCCGCTGCCGCTCAAACTCCGCCAACTGCTTGGAGAACTCGCTCTGCCGCGTGTTGATGGCCGCACGCTGCGCCTCCGCCTGCCGCGTCGCGTCGCGAACATCCTGCCGCAGCCGCAGCAGGTCCGCCATGCGGGCCAACTGATCCGACTGCCGCTTGGCCAGCGGATCCGAAGCGAGCTGCCCGCGGACCGATTCGATCGCCGCGATCGCCTGCTCAAACTCCGCCTCCTCCAGCGGCTGCTGCCGCACGCGGTCATACATCGAGATCACCTGGTTGATCGCGTTGCGATCCGGACCGGCCGGACGCACCGGAACCGGCGCCGGAGCCGGAGCGGGCGTGACCACCGGCGCGGGCGTGCTCGCCGGGGCCGGGGTCGTGTTCGGATCCGGCAGAGCCTCCGCCGGCGGCGTGGGCGCTGCCGGGGCGGTGGGGGCAGTCGGCGTGCCCGTCGCCGGCTTCACCGGATCGGGCGCCACCGGCGGCGGCGTCAGCGTGCCCATGCTCGGGGCGCCCTCGTTGGCGGGTGTGGTCGGCGCGGGCGTGGTCGGGGCGGGTGTGGTCGGGGCGGGTGTGGTCGGAGCCGGCGTCGTCGGAGTCGTCGGCGTCGCAGCCGGAGCCGCCGTCACACCCATCGCTGCGTTGTACTGCGCCGTCTCCGCAGCGGTCGACCGCCGCACCGCCGAACGGCCGATGAACCCGCGCGAGCCGGCCGGGGCCGCCACCGCGTAGAACGCCGCACGCCCGCCCTCGTTCACCGCCTCCAGCACGCTCAGTTCCGTGCCCGCCGGCAGCGCATCAGCCAGCAGCGGGTTCCAACTGCTCCGCGCCCCGCCATTGAGGTTGGCCGCCAGCAGCCGCGAGGGCCGCACCAGCTTGGCCACCTTGCCGGCGGTGTCCACCGACACCTCGTCGGCCTTGACAAACGCCCGCAGCCCGGCCGGATACGCGACGCGGAAAAAGCCGTTGCTCTCCCCGTCGGTCTTCAGCAGCGTGCCAGGCTTCAGCTGCCCCACCCCGTAGTAGATGCTCGCGTCGCCGCTCCGCAGCAGCGCGTTCTCCGTGCTCACCGCCAAAACGGTCGGATCGCCCTCCGCGGCCGCCGCCGCGTTCTGGGCCATCGCCGCTGTGCTCAGCAGGGCCGGAACCGCCCATGCCGCCGCCAGACCGGCCGCCAGCATCAGCGTCGCCGCTCCCCGGCCCAGGCCGGTGCGGGTCAAGGTGCGAGAAGGTGAGAAAACCGTGGACCGCCAATGGGCGTTCATGATCGTGGCCTCCGTGCCGGATCGCTCGACAAATGGTCCGGTGTTGTGACGGGAATTTGTAGGCTTTCCGCATGGTTCAGACCGCCCATAACCCGTCATATGTTCGGATTCGCTTCCACACCCGGTCCTTCCGGGGTGCCCCGCCCGACCCCGCCGCCGACTGGGCAGGCCGGGCTTTGTCGTCCTAGCCTCACGCCACCTGATGTCACCCGGACACCTCACGAACACCGCACCCCAGCTTGGCACGCCGCCCGTCCCCGCTGCTGCCCGTCTTCTGACCGTCGTCGGTCGCGCTGCGGCGTTGGTCGTCCTGGCCGCCATGCCCCTGGCCGCCGGCTGCGGCTCGCCCCTCTACGCCGACCCGGACAAAGAGCTGCGCCGCTCCTTGGTCACCGCCGCCCAGCGCGAGCTGCGTGAGGCCCAGGCCGGCTATCAGGTGCTGGTCACCCAGCGTGAGGACAAAGTCGCCGCGCTGGGCATCCGCGCCGACATCCTCAGCCAACTGGAGGCCACCAGCGGCCCCGGCTCGTACATCGGCCAGCCCATCCGCCTGAGCGCCTCGCTGATGGGCGCCGAGCAGAAGACCGTCGCGGTCAACCTCCAGCGGTGCATCCTCACCGCCGTGGACAACAACCTCGCCGTCCAGTTCGCCCGCCTCGCCCCCGCCGTCGAGGAGGCCCGCACCCAGGCCGCCGAGGCCGCCTTCGACTGGGCCTTCTTCGCCAACTCGCAGTACTCCAACCTCGACCGCGAGGCCCCCGCCCAGTTCTCCCGCTCGCTTGATCAGCGTCAGGAGGTCACCGGCACCTTCGGCCTCCGCCGCCGCCTCACCAGCGGAGCCCAGTTCGCCGTGCAGCAGACCATCGGCTACGCCGACAGCAAAGTGACCACCGGCCGCATCATCCCCGACCCCGCCGGCACCGCCGAGCTGGCCATGCAGCTTGATCAGCCCCTGCTGCGCAACTTCGGAGCCGACGCCAACCTCGCCGAAGTCCGCATCGCCTCCAACGCCGAACGCGATCAGGTCCAGCAGCTCAAGACCCGCCTGCTCGCCACCGTCACCGACACCGAAGAGGCCTATTGGAACCTCGTCGCCGCCTGGGGCCAGTTGCAGATCGCCCAGCGCCTCGCCGAACGCGGCGTCCGGGTCCGCGAGGTCATCCGCACCCGCGTGCAGGTCGCCGGCGACGCCAACCAGAGCCAGCTCGCCGACACCGTCGCCCAGGTCGCCAGCCGAGAGGCCGACGTCGTCCGCGCCGAAAACGCCGTCCGCAACGCCTCAGATCGCCTCAAGTCCCTGATCAACGACCGCGACCTGCCCGTCGGCTCCGATGCCCTGCTCATCCCCGCCGACCTCCCGGTCGACCAGCCCGTCGCCTACTCGCTGGCCGACGCGCTCTTCACCGCCATCGCCAGCCGCCCAGAGGTCCAGCGCGGCCTGATCGGCGTCGATGACGCCGCCATCCGCCAGCAGGTCGCCGACAACCAGCGGCTCCCCCAGCTTGATCTCCGCGCCCAGGTCCGCTTCGCCGGGCTGGACAACGGCAACGACCGCGCCTTCAACCGCATGATCAACGGCGGGTTCGTCGACTACGTCGTCGGCCTGGTCTTCGAGCAGCCCATCGGCAACCGCGCCGGCGAGGCCGGCTTCCGCCAGCGCCGCCTGGAACGCGCTCAGGCCGCCATCGCCTACCGCGACGTCGTGCAGCGCGTCGTCGCCGACGTCGTCGGCACCCTCCGCGCCGTGGTCACCAGCTACACCCTCATCGAGCAGACCCGCGCCGCCCGCCTGGCCGCCGCCGAGAACCTCCGCGCTCTGGAAGTCCTTGAGACCACCATCCAGGGCCTCACCCCCGAGTTCCTCGACCTCAAACTCCGCCGCCAGGCCGCCCTGGCCAGTTCCGAACTGCAGGAACTCCAGGCCCTCACCGAGTACAACACCTCCATCGCTCGCCTGCACGCCGCCATGGGCACCGCCCTGCAGCGCAACCGCATCAAGTTCCAGGTCCCCGCCAGCCTGCCCAACTCCGCCATCACCCCGCAGGACGCCCAGCCCCTCCTGGAACGCCCGCTGGTGGATGCGACGCTTGATCCGGCCTCGCGCCCGGCACCCGCCCAACCGGCGGGTCTGGCCCCCATCGAGCCTTCGCCCGGCGCCGCCGCCGCGCCCGAGCCCACTGCCGAGCCGTCCGCCCCGCCCACCGCTGACCCGCCACGCTGACCCGCCACGCTGACCCCCCCGGTCCTGCGCCATGCCCCGTCCGCTCCCGCCATTCCCGCCCACCGAGCACGGCCAGATGCTCGAGCGCGCCGCCGCACGCATCCACGCCGGCGGGTTGGTCGCCTTCCCGACTGAAACCGTCTACGGCCTGGGCGCCGACGCCACCAGCCCGCAGGCCGTCGCCGCCGTCTTCGCCCTCAAAGGCCGCCCCTCGCACAACCCGCTGATCATCCACGTCACCGGCGAGGACATGGCCCAGCGCTACGCCGCCCGCTGGCCCGCCCGCGCCCGCGCCCTCGCCCGCGCCTTCTGGCCCGGCCCGCTCTCGATCATCGTCCCCCGGGGCCCGCTCATCCCCGATGCAGTCGCCGCCGGCGGGCCCACCATCGCCGTTCGCGCCCCCGATCACCCCCTCGCCCTCGCCCTGCTGTTCGCCGTCGGCCGACCCCTGGTCGGCCCCAGCGCCAACCCCTCCGGCGGCGTCTCCCCCACCACCGCCGCCCACGTCACCGGCCACTGGAGCGACCAGCAGGTCATGGTCCTCGACGGCGGAGCCTGCGCCACCGGCATCGAGAGCACCGTCGTCTTCGCCGCCGCCGACGACCAGCCCGTCCGCATCCTCCGCCCCGGCGTCATCGGCCCCGCCGCCCTCTCCGCTGCGCTCGGTGAACCCGTCCGCCTGCCGGCACACGCGCCCGCCGCCAACGCGCCCGAGCCCCTGGCCAGCCCCGGCCTGCTCGCCTCGCACTACGCCCCCGCCGCCCCCGCGCTGCTGTTCACCGACGCCACCTGGCCCGACGTCCTCGCCCGCGCCCAGGCCGGCGGCGCATCCTCACCCGCCGTGCTGCTCACCCACCGCCCCCGCACCGCACCCGGCCTGCGCATCCTCACCCTGCCGGCCGACGCACCCGCCTACGCCGCCGCCCTCTACAGCGCCCTGCGCCAGGCCGACGCCGCCCGCCCCGCCTTCATCGCCATCGACACCCCGCCCGACCCCGCCGACGCCAGCCTCTCCCCCGAGCACGCCGCCATCTGGCTGGCCGTCGCCGACCGCCTGGCCCGCGCCACCGCCCCGCGCTGAAGACCGCCAGAACCCACACAAAATCCAAATATAACAGACCAGCCTGCCCAATGATCGATATCTCAGCTCAATATCGATCAAATGGACGGACTATTCTGATCGATATCCTGCCGCACTATCGATCATGCCTTGGAATTGGCAACAACCTGACTGGTCGAACTTCCGGTGGAACGCCGCGCGGCTCGCCAAGGCCGAGCAGCGATTCCTGCTCCAGGCCGGCGTCTTTCTCGGCACCGTCAAGCACCTCACCGCCGAGAGCCAGGACCAGCTCGCCATCGACGCGATGTGCAGCGAGGCGGTCACCACCTCCGAGATCGAGGGCGAGATCGTCCGTCGCGACAGCGTCCAGTCATCCATCCGCCGCCAACTCGGCCTGCAAGCCGATCCACGCCGCATTCAACCCTCCGAACAAGGCATCGGCGAGCTGGTGGTGGACCTCTTTCGCCACTACGCCCAACCGCTCGACGAGGCGAGGCTCTTCGCCTGGCACCGGATGATCGCCATGGGTCGCACCGACCTCACGGACATCGGCAGCTACCGCACGCATGCCGAGCCGATGCAGGTCGTGTCGGGGAAGATCTACGACCCGAAGGTCCACTTCCAGGCCCCGCCCTCTTATCGCGTCGCCGACGAGATGGCCGCATTCCTGGAGTGGTTCAACCGCACGGCCCCGGGTGCTGAGCAACCACTGCCGGCGCTGACACGGGCCGGCCTGTCGCACCTGTACTTCCAGAGCATCCACCCCTTCGAGGATGGCAACGGCCGGATCGGCCGGGCCATCGCCGAACAGGTGCTCGCCCAAAGCCTCGGGCAGCCCTCACTCACGGCCATCGCAGCCACCATCCTCGTGAACCGCAAAGCCTACTACCACGCGCTGGAAGCGGCGAACAAGCACAACGAGGTCACCGACTGGCTCGCGTGGTTTGCGGGCATCGGGCTTGAGGCCCAGATGCGCACGCTCCATCACGTGGAATTCCTCATCGACAAAACCAAGCTGCTCGACCGCTGCCGCGGCACGCTGAATCCGCGCCAGGAACGGGCACTGCTCCGCATGCTCAGCGAGGGGCCGGACGGATTCAAAGGCGGCCTGAGCGCCAACAATTACCTCGCCATCACCAAGACCTCCACCGCCACCGCCAGCCGCGATCTGGCGGATCTCGTCGAACGCGGCATCCTCACCCGCACCGGCGAGAAACGCGGCACGCGCTACCAACTGCCCTTCCCGCTGCGACCCGTGCCCCGAGTCACCATTGACAACACCGGCGAGATCGTCTGCGCCCCCTCGCCACGCTGATGCAGCACCGCCCCAGGCACACGCGAAGCCGGCCCACACCGACACACGCCCCGCTTCACGCCTTCCCCAACCCCAGCGCCCGCCGCAGCATCGCGATCTGCCCCGCGTGCCACCCCTCGTGCCACGCCGCCTTCTCAATCGCCGCCAGCCGATCCGACACAAAGCCCCCGGTGTCCACCGCCGGCGGGGCCGCCAGTTCCGCATCCGTCAGCCGGTTGGCCCCCAGCACCATCGCCGCAAACGCCTTGTCGGCGTAGCTGCGCACCTCCGCCATCGCCGGATACTTCAGCGGATCAGCGACAGGCACCGAGCCATAGCCAAACAGCCCGTCGTACGAATCCGGCAACGCCGGCATGGCCAGCCCCGCCGCGCCGCCGAACCACAAATACCCCGTCGCCAGGTGCCCGACCGTCCACAACGCGTGGTTGGGCGCACCAGGCAACTGCGCCGTGTAGCGGTCGGCCGGAAAATCGGCCAGCATCTCCAGCAGGTTCTCGTGGGCGAACTCCAGGTTGGCAATCGCCCTCGCCTTGACTGAAAACAGCATCGCCTCAACCTCCGTTGCAGCCGCGCTGCCGCCGATCCGACGCTCACATGCCGGCGCTCGTCGCGTATTGGTCATGGTACCGACACCCTCCCGCAAAGCCTGAAAAACGAATGTGAAGTTGCTACGCTTGTCCCCCTTGAAGCCGGGGTGATCTCACCCCGCCCACCTGACGCGTCCCGCACCGTTCTCGTCCGCTGCGGATGCGGCCCGACGGTCCCGGCACGCCTCAGGCCCCGCGAGTCCCGCCCATGACCACCAGCGCCACCGTCAAGTCCACCCGCATCGCCCTGGCCCCCGGCGACGGCATCGGCCCGGAGATCATGAACGCGACGCTCGACCTGTTCAAGGCCGCAGGCGTGCACGACCACCTCGAGTTTCACCCCGTTGAGATGGGCGCCTCCATCTTCGCCAAGGGCAACTCCCGAGGCATGACCGAAGAGGCCATCAAGATCACCGAAGAGGCCGGCGTGCTCTTCAAGGGCCCTATGGAAACCCCCAAAGGCGGCGGCGGCAAATCCATCAACGTCACCGCCCGCAAGATGTGGAACGCCTTCGCCAACCTGCGCACCTTCCGCACCCTCCCCGGCGTCTCCACCCCCTACTCCAAGGCCGGCATCAACCTCAACTTCTCCATCGTCCGCGAGAACATCGAGGACACCTACGGCGGCGTCGAGCACCGGCTCTCCAACGACATGATCCAGTGCAAGCGGCTCATCTCCGCCCCCGGCTGCGATGAGGTCCACCGCTTCGCCTTCCAGACCGCCCGCCGCCAGGGCGTCAAGAAGGTCCACTGCGGCCACAAGGCCAACATCATGAAGATGACCGACGGCCTGTTCCTCGAGCGCTTCAAGGCCGCTGCCAAGGACTTCCCGGAGATCGAGACCGGCGACGTCATCGTCGACGCGCTGTGCATGAACATGGTCGTCAAGCCCCAGCAGTACCAGATGGTCGTGCTGCCCAACCTCCAGGGCGACATCGTCTCGGATCTGGCCGCCGGTCTGGTCGGCGGACTGGGCTTCGCCCCCTCGGCCAACATCGGCAAGCACATCTCCATCTTCGAGGCCGTGCACGGCACCGCCCCCGACATCGCCGGCCAGAACAAGGCCAACCCCACCGCCCTGATCCTCTCCGGCCTGATGATGCTCCGCCACCTCGGCCTCGCCCGCCACGCTTCGATCATCGAGAACGCCCTGCTCAAGGCCCTGGAAGAGGGCGTCCGCACCGGCGACTTTGGCGACCCCGCCAAGCCCGTCCTCTCCACCACCGACTTCGTCAAGCACATCAAGGACCGCCTGGGCTCCAAGCCCGCCACCGTCCCCGCTGTCGACGTGCCCGAAACCGGCGCGGGGGGTGACAAGGTCACCTGGACCAAGCCCCCACGCCCGCAGCACCAGGAGGTCATCCGCACCTTCGCCAACGTCGTCCGCCACGTCGTCGGCTGCGACATCTACCTCGACACGCCCCTCTCCCCCGTCGCCGTCGCCGAGGAGATGCAGCGCGTCTGCCAGGACACCCCCTTCAAGCTCTCCCTGGTCTCCAACCGCGGCACGCAGGTCTGGCCCACCGGCAGCAGCTTCACCGAGTGCGTGGACTACTACCGCGTCCGCTTCGAACTGCGTGAGGACCACCGCCCCGGCGACTTCGGTCAGGCCCGCTGCGTCGCCCTGATGGACAAGGTCGCCGAGAAGTTCGTCGTCTGCTCCTACGAACTGCTCCGCGTCTTCGACGGCGTCAAGGGCTACAGCCTCGCCCAGGGGCAGTAAGCCCCTCACCCCGCCCGCTCGCTCACCCGCCCCACCACGCCCGCACCACCGCTGCATACAGCGGAATGCCCAGCGAGATGTTGAACGGGAACGTGATCGCCAGCGCCATCGGCACGTACAGACTCGCGTCCGCCTTGGGGATCGCGATCCGCGCCGCCGCCGGCACCGCGATGTAGCTCGCGCTCCCCGCCAGCACCGCCAACAGCACCGCGTCCCCCTCACGCACGCCCACCAACTTGGCCAGAGCGATGCCCAGAATCGCGTTGCACACCGGCATGATCAGCCCAAAGCCCACCAGAAACGGCCCCGCCTTCTTCAGCCCCCGCAGCCGCCTGGCGCAGATGATCCCCAGATCCAGCAGAAAGAACGCCAGCACCCCGCTGAACAGGTCCGTCGACAAAGGCTTGAACGCCTGATAGCCCTGCTTGCCCGTCAGCACGCCGATCACCAGCGAGCCCATCAGCAGCAGCACCGCGCCGTTGAAGAACGCCTCGTGCAGCATCACCCCCCAGCCCCCCCAACCGCCACGCTCGCCCCGCCCGCCGCTCCGCTTGCCCGCGGCCTTGGTCGACGCAGGCTCGCCGCTGCCCGCCTGGTCCTCCTCCTTGCCCCGCCCCAGTCGCAGCAGCAGCACCGCGATCACGATCGCCGGCGACTCCATCAGCGCCATCGCCGCCACCATGTGCCCGCCGAACTCCATCCCGTGACTCGTCAGCCACTGCTGCGCCGTCACGAACGTCACCGCCGAGACCGAGCCGTAACACGCCGCGATCGCCGCCGCATCATCCCGCCCCAGCCGCCGTCGCAGAATGAAGTAGCAGTACACCGGCACCACGCACGCCAGCAGCATCGCCGCCCCCAGACCCGCCACCACGTCCGCCGTCAGCCCCGAGTCGTGCAGTTTCACGCCCCCGGTGAACCCGATCGCCCACAGCAGATACAGCGACAGCAACTTGGTCACCGCCGGCGGCATCGTCAGGTTCGAACGCACCATCGCCGCGAAAAACCCCAGTGCGAAGAACAGCACCGGCGGGCTCACCGCTCCCACCACCGAAGTGATGCCCCCCAAACCGTCGGCCAGCGTCGCCAAGGGCACGGTTCCCGGCATGCCTGACCATAGCCTTGTCGCATGGACTCCCACCCCCCGTCCTCGCTCTGCGACCTGGCCGTTCTGCTCGGCCTGATGCTCTCCCTCTGCCTGCTCACCGCGTGCGCCGGCCCGGCCGATGGTCCGACCCCCGGCCACTCCGCCGCCCTTGGACCCCCGGTCGCCGAGCAGATTCCCCACACCGTCCGCTCCCCCTTCGGCGACCGCATCGACGAGTACTACTGGATGCGCGACGACCACCCCGAGGCCAAGAACCCCCGCATCATGGCCCACCTCAAGGCCGAACAGGCCTACACCGACGCCATGACCGCCCACCTGGCCGGTCTTCGCTCCACCCTGTTCACCGAGATGAAGTCGCGCCTCAAGCCCGACGACTCCTCAGCCCCCGCCTTCGAGCGTGGCTTCTGGTACTCCCGCCGCTACGCCCCCGGAGCCGAATACCCCGTCTACCTCCGCCACCGCGGCACGCCAAACGGCCCCGACCCCTCCGCGTCCGAGCAGATTCTCCTGGATGGCCCGGCCCTGGCCGCCGGTGAGGACTTCTTCAGCGTCGGCGATGTCCAGGTCAGCCCCGACGGCAACCTGGTCGCCTGGACGCAGGACACCGTCGGCCGCCGGAGCCACACCCTGCGCATCCGCGACCTTCGCACCGGCACACTGCTGCCCGACACCATCCCCGGCACGCTGGAGAGCGTGGTCTGGGCCGCCGACTCCCGCTCGCTGTTCTACCTCCGCCAGGACCCTGTCCTGCTCCAGAGCGGCCCGGTCATGCGTCACACACTTGGCGCCGACCCCGCCGCCGACACCCTGGTCTACGACGAGCCGGACAAGACCCTCTTCACCGGCATCGGCCACACCGCTTCCCGCGAGTACCTGCTGATCGCCATCACCGGCTACGACATCACCGAGGCCCGCATCGTCCCCCTGGCCTCCCCCGCCGGCGACCCCACCCCCCCCACCGTGCTCGTGCCCCGCACCCCCGGCGTGCGGACCTACGCCGACCACCTCGCCGGCCGCTGGTTCCTGCACACCAACCGCAACGCCCGCGACTTCATGCTCGCCACCGCCGATTCGCCCCAGGCCGCCGCCGATCCGGCCCGCTGGCGCCCCCTCCTCCCCCATCGCCCCGGCGTCTCGATCGAGGGCTTCGCACTCTTCCGTTCCGCCGTCGCCGTCATGCTGCGCAGTCAGGCCAACCTCACCATCGCCCTGATCGACATCCCCGCCGCCGACGCCTCCACACCGCCCGCTGAACCACGCGTCATCCCCGCACCGGGCAACCTGCAGGCCTTCAGCATGTCCCTGGGCGAGAACCGCGACAGCGACTTCGATCGCGTCCGCGTCGTCTTCACCTCCATGATCACCCCCGCCACCACGCTCGACGTGCACCTGCGCACCGGCGACGCCATCGTCCGCAAGGTCCAGCCGGTCATCGGATACGACGCCTCGCTCTACCGCACCGCCCGCGCCTGGGCCACCACCGCCGACGGCAAACGCGTGCCCATCTCCCTGGCCTGGCGGAACGGCCTGGTCCAGCAGAACGCCTCCGCACCCGTGCTCATCGATGGCTACGGCGCCTATGGCATCGCTTCCGATGCCGAGTTCCGCTCCGAGTACGTCAGCCTCCTGGACCGCGGGTTCCTTCTGGCCATCGCCCACGTCCGGGGCGGCTCAGATCTCGGCCAGGACTGGTACGAGGACGGCCGCCTGCAGCACAAGCGCAACTCCTTCGCCGACTTTGTCGCCGTCGCCGACGCCCTCGCCGACCAGCGCTGGTGCGACCCCGCCCGCCGCTTCGCCGTCGGCGGCTCCGCCGGCGGCCTGCTCATGGGCGCCGTCGCCAACATCGGCGGCGACCGCTTCGCCGGCATCGTCATGGATGTCCCCTTTGTCGACGTCGTCACCACCATGCTCGACGAGACCATCCCCCTGACCACCAACGAGTGGACCCAGTGGGGCAACCCGCTCACCGACGCCGCCGCCTACCGCACCATGCTCGCCTATTCGCCATATGACAACCTTCAGCCCAAGCCCTACCCCGCCATCCTCGTCACCACCGGCCTGTGGGACAGCCAGGTGCAGTACTTCGAGCCCGCCAAATACGTCGCCCGTCTCCGCCGCCTCAAGACCGACGCCAACCCCCTGCTGTTCAACATCAACTTCGACGCCGGGCACGGCGGCAACTCCGGCCGCTTCCGCAGCCTGGAAGAAGACGCCCTCCGCCAGGCCTTCATCCTTGATCTCGCCGGCCTCCGCCCCTGAACCCGATCTCCACCCCTCCGCCATACCAATCACAAGCCAAACTCCCGCCCCACCCCACCGCCCATCCTCGCCCCGCTCCCTTTGCCGTCCGATTCCTACAACCACCTGACCCCCCGCAGCGAATAACCCTGCGACCACGCTCGCTTCCGGAGACCCCCATGGCCCGCACCCACGCCCACTCCCGCCCCGGCCGTCACCCGGCCCTGCGCCTCGCGCTCGTCGCCATCATCGCCGGCCTGCCCTTGGCGATGACCCAATCCTCGCTGGCCCAAATCCTCCCCGCCATCAAACGCAAGGACAAGGAGCCCTCCAAGCCCCCGCAGCGTTCCGGCGATCGCAACCTCAGCCCGATGAACGTCGCCCCGCCCACCGAGCCCATCGCCGACAAGGTGATCCAGAAGATCAACACCCGCAGTTGGCTCATGAAAGTCGAAGTGCGCGTCAACGCCTTCAACGAGGTCGATGCCTCCACCGGCATGCCCGCCAACAACACCCTGAAGTTCCAGACCGCCAAGGTCGTCTTCCCCAAGGTCTTCTCCACCGCCGGTTCACGCTTCCTCGACGAGCTCCCCGACCGCTTCGCCTCCCGGCTGCGTCTGGACGGTGCCACCAAAGACGACCAGATGAAGCTCCTCAACACCGTCTACCCCTCCGGCGCCCGCCTGATGGGCTGGGAAGCGACCAATTACCAGGGCAACGGCATGACCCTCACCGTTGAGATGCCCATCGACACCTGGGGCGTGCAGTTCGACGAGCAGCTCGCCTACTCCATCCCCTGGCCCGCCTCCTGGCCCGCCGAAGCGTCCAGCACTTTCCAGCCCCAGCTCGGTGTGGACCACGCGTGCACCAACCCCCTCCCGCTCGACGAGCAGGTCAAGCAGACCAACGACCGCATCAACCTGCTCATCGCCGAGTGGACGCAGGGCAACGACCCCAAGTCCATCCCCCCCGTCCAGCTCGCCAAGTTCCTCGCCGGCCAGACCCTCCAGATGCTTCAGGAGTCCGGCGACGGTCTGGCCTTCAACCGCATCCGCCCCACCCGCACCGGAGCCGGTGTCGCCACCTTCCAGGGTTTCGATCTCAAGGGCGCTCTGAAGACCATCGAAGACGGCCGCGGCTCGGAACACGACATCGCCTGCACGCTCGCCGCCATCTACCGCAAGGCCGGCCTCCCCGCCCGCGTGGTCATCGGCTACGACCCGGGCCTGGCCGATGTGAGCAAGGCCCGCCGTTCCGGCAAAAAGGCCCTGCGCTCCTGGGTGGAGTTCGCCCTCGTCGACCCCGTGCCCAACCGCCTCTTCTGGGTCCCCGTTGACATCGTCCGCCAGCGCAACCAGAGCTCCCGCGCCCCCGACTTCAGCTCCAAGTGGGACTTCTTCGGCAACAACCACGAGCTCGAGGTCATCCTCCCCCTCAGCTTCCACTACCACCCGCCCACCACCGTCGTCGCCCACGGCTCGCCGTGCCTCTGGGGCTGGCTCACCACCCCCGCCACCCAGATGGCCGACCAGACCGTCCGCTTCGACGCCATCACCCTCCCCGCCCGCTCCGGCGACCGCGATGCCCGCGACCAGGCCGAACGCGAACGCACCAACCCCTCCAGGCAGCCCGGCACCCAGCCCCCTCCGTAACCCGCTGACCGCCGCTCGCCCCCGCCATGAGCGATCCCGCCCAAAGCTCTGGCCCCCGCGCTCAGCGTCCGTCCGCTCCCGGCAAGCGGCCCGTGGTCATTCCCACCACCGACAACCTGGCCCCCATTCCCCTGGCCGAACCCGACGCGCCGCACGCCGAACCGGCCGCCCAGCGCCGCTGCCCCGCCTGCAGCGGCGTCCTCGCCCACGACAGCCGCGTCTGCGGCCACTGCGGCTTCAACTTCGCCGTCGGCTTCGCCCCCGGCACCGGCGTCGGCGCCTCGGCCACCACCTCCGGCCGCCTCGCCTGCGGCAACTGCGGCTACAGCCTCAAGGGCCTCCGCTCCCCGGTCTGCCCCGAGTGCGGGCACCACAACCGCCGCCCCACCTGGCGTCGTGACCCCGCCGAGGCCGCCCGCCAGCAGCGCCTGCACTACCTCGTGCCGCTGGCCAAGGGCCTCGGCGGCACCGCCGTCGGCTGCGTGCTGCTCATGCTCGTCGGGCGGGCCACCGACATCCCCGCCGCCCTGACCACCGTCGGCCTGAGCATGCCATTGGGCGTGCTGCTCATCGCCCTGACCTACATCCTCTACTCCGGATGGGGCAACTCACTGCACTTGGTCGCCCTGGAGATGTTCGGCATCCACGGGCTCATGCTCCCCATCACGCTGGTGCTTGGCGTCATCGGCTCGCTGTTCCCGCTCGGCCTTGTCGTCGCCTTCGTCCTCGGGCTGATGGTCTACATCGGCATGCTCATGCAGACCCTGGAGTTGGATCGCAACGAGGCCCTGTTCGTCGGCCTGGGCGTCCACATCGCCGCCGGCATGCTCATTTCGGGGCTAGCGTGAAGGCCTCTCGCCCATGAGTCTCCCCGCCGACAACTCGCCTCCCGCGCTCCCCCACAGCGCCCCCACCCTCGCCCGCGCCCCGGTTGAACCCTGGCGGGCCACCACCGCCGGCCGCGTCGTTGCCGCCGGCGTCGCCGCCGCCTGCCTGGCCGTGCTGGTCACCGCCTCCACCCTCAGCCCCGCCGCCGAAGGGCACGGCACCCACACCCAGCTCGGCCTCCCCGCCTGCGGCTTCTACCTCGCCACCGGCCAGCCCTGCGCCACCTGCGGCATGACCACCGCCTTCGCCCACGCCGCCAACGGCTCGCTGCTCCAGTCCTTCCTCACCCAGCCCGCCGGCATGCTCATGGCCCTCGCCGCCGCCGCCACCTTCTGGATCGCCCTCCACACCGCCCTCACCGGCTCCCGCGCCGGGCTGGTCGCCAGCCGCCTGCTCAGCCCCCGCTGGCTCATCGTCGCCGGCATCATCCTCGCCGCCGCCTGGGCCTTCACCGCCTGGCGGTGGTCGCTGAGGCCCTGAACCCGCCCGCCCCTGTCCCGCCCTGTCCCGCCCTGTCCCGCCCGGTCCCGCCCTTCACCGAAACCCCGGCCCCACTCGGTACGTATCCACCAGACCCGGAATCTGTTCGGTATCGATCCATCCCGGCCCTTCACACCACCCCAAACAGGCTACTTCAACCCCACTTATCCACACACACCCCCTATAAAAGTTCATGGCAAAGCCCATTTCGACAGCACTTCACCCGACCACCACCACCTCCCGCCACTCGACTTATCCCCACACACCCCTACCCCCACGCCACATCCCGTGCCAAACCCATCGCCCGCGCTTGTCTTCCCTTCGCTTCCTTCGCTCCTTCGCCGACTATGCATTTCTTTTTCACAACCCGCCCCCGACCTCGACACCCATCACTGACCCCGACACCCCCGCCTGACCACCCCCCGCAAGTTCCGCACTTTGGCCCATCGCTCAACCCGGCCCCAGTCCTCCACCCCTCAACAATGCACCCGATGTCCGCACCACCTCGACGCACCCCGACCTCGCCCGTCCGTTGGCCATCGCTGATCGCCCTGCTCGGGCTGGCGCTCACCATGGCCCTGACCTCCGGCTGCAACATCGTCGCCGGCATCGGCGCCTTGGAAGAGGCCCGCCGCCGCAACTCCACCCAGACCATCGACCCCGTCTACACCGGGCTGCAGGGCAAGTCCTTCGCCGTCGTCGTCACCGCCGACCGCGTCATCCAGTCCGACTTCCCCGACCTGCTCCCCCGGCTGACCACCTTCATCACCGACGACCTGGTCCGCAACCAGCCTGCCATCCAGGCCGCCGGCATGGTGCCCGCCGCCGACGTGCTGCAGTACCAGTACAACAACCCCCGCTGGATCACCCTCTCCTACGGCCGCCTGGCCGAGCAGCTCGGCGTGCAGCGGCTGATCATCGTCGATCTGCTCGAGTACCGCCTCTTCGAGCCGGGCAACAAGTACCTCTGGTCCGGTCGCGCCGCCGCCACCGTCAACATCATGGAGTCCGACGGCCCCCTGCCCGACGAGGCCGCCTTCTCCAAGCAGCTCAAGGTCAAGTTCCCCGACAAGGACGGCATCGGCCCGGCCGACATGGACATCCGCATCGTCAACACCGAACTCTCCCGCCGCCTCGGCCAGCGTGCCTCCTGGTTGTTCTACGCGCACGAAGAGCCCTACTACCCCGACTTCTAATCCCCCCGCCGCCCCGTCCCCGTCCGTCGCACCAGCCGGCCAGCCCGCCCCATGCACACCTCCCGCACCCACCCCCGCCCTCATTCCCACCCCGCGCGCCGCTGCACCTCCGCCGCCCGCCTGGGCGCGCTGGCCCTGCTGGCGCTCGGCGGGCTGGTCCTGCCCGGCTGCAACATCGTCGGCCCCGCCCTGCTGCTGGTGCACGGCCCCGAGAAGGTCAAGCCCGCCTACACCCTGCCCGAGAAGCGCTCCGTCGTCGTCTTCATCGACGACCGCGAGAACCTCATGGGCACCCGCGCCGCCCGTGACGCCATGGGCAAGGCCGCCGACGACGCCCTGCTCAAGAGCAAGGCCGCCGCCGACGTCATCCAGTCCCGCATGACCCAGGTCGCCGTCCGCTCCGACCGCCGCGACAACCTCATGACCATCACCGAAGTGGGCCGCGCCGTCAAGGCCCAGGTGGTCATCTATGTCCGCGTCCGCAACTTCGGCCTCAGCCAGGACGGCCAGAGCTTCTCGCCCCTGGCCGACCTGGGCGTCCGCGTGGTCGACGCCGACGCCGACGAGCAGCTCTGGCCCCCCAAGGAGGCCGACGAGCGCGAGTACCTCCTGGCCGTCCGCCCCCGGGGCGGCGTCGCCCCGCTGCCCACCAACCGCGCTGAGGACCTCCAGTCCCGCATCTCCCTGGCCCAGTCCGCCGGGCTGGCCGTCGCCCAGTTGTTCTACGAGCACGAGGCCCGCGAGCGCCCCGGCAGCAGCCTGGAAGAGACCCGCTCCCGCGCCGGCGAAACCCGCTGATCCACCATCCGCCCGTTATGTCCAGCACCGTCCGCCTTGTTCACGTGCTTGCGCCGTCGCTGGGCCTCGGGCCGGTGCTCGCCTGCGCCGCTGCGCTTCGCCGCTGCGCCGCCCTGGCCCGCACCCGCAACCCCGCCCTCCAGCAGCACGTCTGGGTCCTGGGCAATGACGCTACCGAACGCACCGTCGCCGACGCCGGCCTGATCACCACCGACCGCGCCCCGGCCCATCGACCCGCCGACTGGCTCTCGCCCCTGCTCGGCCTCCCGCGCCACGCCGGCCTCGCCCGCCTGCTGACCACCCGCCTGCGCCAATGGGCCGCCCAGGGCGCCGCCCGGGGCGAGGTCTTCCTCCTCCCCTGGCACGCCGACCTCGCGCCCGAACTGCACCGCCTGGCCGCCCCGCTCGGCGGCCTCGTCCGCGACCCGCTCGCCCTCGCCCAGTTGGCCGCCATCTCCTCGCCCGCCGCCGCTCTGCCCCCCGTCGCCCCGCTCGACCGCACCGACCGCGACGCCGTCCGCACCGCCATCGGCATCGCCCCCGGCCAGTGCGCCGTCGCCGTCCTGGCCGATCCGCCCAGCGAAACCGATCAGTGGAACGGCACCCTCGCCGTCGGTCTGGCCGCGTACGGCGGTGCCCGCTCGCTCATCACCGTCGTGCCCCGTCCGCCCGGCGGCAGCATCGAACGCATCGCCCGCCTGAACCGCAACCACGGCCACCGCTGGGAGAGCCTCGCCGTTGACGGCTCCCCGCAACGCCTGTTCACCGGCGCCGATGTGCTCCTCTGGCCCAGACCCACGCCCGCCGCCCTGCCCCTGGCCCTCGCCTGCGCCGCCTCCGGTCTGCCGGTCATCACCCCCGACGGCCCCGAAGCACGCACCCTGCTCGGCGATGATCCGGCCCTTGTCGAAACCTGCCTCGCTCAGGACGCCGGCTCGCCCCGCCTCGGCGGGCTGCTGCTGCGACTGGCCACCGATCCGGTCCGCCTGCGCAATACATCCGCCGCGCTCGTCGCCCGCTTGGCCCCCCGCCTGCGCGAGTCCGTGCACCTCACCGCCAACGCGCTGGCCGACCTCGCCGCCCCCGCCCAATCGCTCCAACCCGCAGGGGCCGCCTCATGACCGCCGCCCTGCACTCACTCACCCGCCGCGATCTGCCCCCGCTCCCGCCCGGCCCCACCCGGGTGCTCATGGTCTGCCTGGGCAACATCTGCCGCTCACCGCTCGCCCGCCTGCTGCTGCAAGAAACCGTCACCCAGCGCGGCCTGCAAGCACGCATTTCCGTCGACTCCTGCGGCACCGGACCCTGGCACATCGGCAAGCCCGCCGACCCGCGTTCGGTGGCCGCCGCCCGCCGTCACGGCCTGGTGCTCACCCACCGCGCCCGCCAGCTTGATGCCACCGGCGACTTGGACCGCTTCCCGCTGCTGATCGCCATGGATGCCGACAACGCTCGCACCCTGGTCTCGCGCGGGGCCGATGCTGACCGCATCCGCCTGCTCCGTGCCTTCGACCCGGCGCTGGCCGACGTGCATGACCACCAAACCCTCGCCGTGCCCGATCCGTACCACGAGGCCGACGAAGCCTTCGACGAGGTCTTCCGAATGATCCGCGCCGCCGGCCATGGGCTGGTGGACGCCATCCTCGCCGCTCAGGAGTCCGCATGACCGTGCGTTGCCATCCCGTTCCCCGCGCGGGCTTCACGCTCATCGAACTGCTGGTGGTCATCGCCATCATCGCCCTGCTGGTGGGCATCCTGCTGCCGGCCCTCGGTTCGGCCCGCCAGGCCGCCCGCGCCGTCGCCTGCTCCGCCCGGCTGCAGCAGCTCGGCGTCGCCCTCTCGCTGTATCTTGACGACCACCGCAACGCCCTGCCCCAACTGCGCATCTCCATGGGCACCGGCACCGCCAACATCGGCGCCCTGTTCGGCGGCAAGAAGGGCACGCTCCCGGCCTTCGGCATCAACCAGTTCGGAGCCGAACGTCGCCCCCTCAACCGCTACCTGGACATCGGCGCCGTGCAGCCCGACAGCGACCCGGGCATCTCCGAGGTCGAGGCGTATCGCTCACCCGCCGACGCCGGCGGCAACATCCCCGGCATCGGCCCCGTCCGCAGCATGTACGACCTGCTCGGCTCCAGCTACACCCTCAACGACCACAGCCCCCGGGGCGATCAGTTCGCCACCCTCGTGCCCGTCGCCGGCGGCCCCATGCCGTTGATCGTCACGCCCACCCGCACCTGGCTGCTGGGCAGCCACCCGATCTACGGCCACCAGGAAGGCGGCGACCGGGGCATGCGCTGGTACGGCAAACGCGAGACGGCCGCCAACCTGCTCTTCGCCGACTTCCACGTCGGCGGCCCCTTCAACGTCCCCGCCTCCCCGACCGACACCACCCCCGATTACACCAATCTGCCC
>Ga0315900_10001516_pt1 | contig 37138 bp, 39 predicted proteins | sample LakEriMetagenome_FD_203521 | JGI IMG/M metagenome (GOLD analysis project Ga0315900, IMG submission 203521) | Freshwater fungal communities from buoy surface, Lake Erie, Ohio, United States - Buoy 12 MA114 | ecosystem: Environmental > Aquatic > Freshwater > Lake > Lake biofilm | place: USA: Lake...
TCCTAGGTGCCGACTGCGGAGACGATCGTTGTTCGCTCACCTAACGAGGCGAACAACGACTCGGTGTAGCGGTTGGCATCGGTGATGATGGTTAGTGAACTTCGCGAGAGAGATCGCTTCTGCCGAATCGCAATTTCTTGAGTCAAGGATGGTTGATTAGGCGACTATTCGAGGTGTGGATACATGCCACTCTTTTGGGCCTGCGTGGCAGGTTGCATCCCCTCAGTTATCCATGCACGGTTCAAACATCTTGAGCGATGTTGTGTCCGCGTTTGGCTGTGGCTTGCGTGGAGCTTCTATGAGCTGCAAGCCACCTTCTTTTCACGCTGGCACATTCTTTAGGGCGATACGTCTGATGTTTCAGTGATCGCTTACGCGATAGATCCATGCGAAACGTCAGTGACAACTGGGTTCGGTGCTTGGCGCGGTTGGGTTGGTCTTGTCCTTGGCTAAGTCATCGTGTTTGGCGGTGAATGCTACCGGGAAGTCGGTCAATGGTATGGGGTAAGGAGTAAGGTTTGAGGTATAAGTGGCTACAATGTCCGATTCGTTCTCCGATGTTTTTGCATCAGACTAAAATCCTGGTTGTCCTCGTAGCCGTGCGTTTTAAAAGGCGAGCAAGGCTGATTCGTTCGTCGTGGTGATGAGGCTTAAAGCTCAATGCATCAGACGGCGGATACTAGCTTTCCTGCTCGCCGTGGTTTGGGTTTCGGTTTGAGGATGGTTCGTGCCGTTATTTTTTGGCATTGCTCGTTTGGTTGGATTGGATGGTGGAGCGGCGTTGGGCACGACGTTTGTTTTCGAGCGGGACCTCTTGGATGTGGCCGTCCTTACGCTCTTCTTGGGACGTTCAGCGACGGCTTTGGCTTCTCGGGCTTCCCTGCGCAGTCGACTTTTGCGTTGGTCGCTGTTCTCTTTGGGTTTCATCGACTGAAGAGATTCTTTGAGTTCTCGTTTCATCTTCCCGAAAGACTCAGTGACCTGAATCATATGTTTAGGCTCCCAGTCTTTTTCATCACGGAGCATGGCCCAGGCGAGCACTGCGATCTTTCGAGCTAGTGCCACAGCTGCTTTCTTTTTGCGAGTCTTTTGTTTGCCGCAGATGCGGTCGTAGACTCCCTTGGCCCATTCGTTGTATCGGAGGGATGCCCAAGCACACTCGACAAGTATCGTTATTGCCAGTGGGTTGCCACGCTTGGTGATCCTTCCATTGCGGTCTGTTTCGCCGGACTGATACTGACGTGGTACGAGTCCGAAATAGGCTGAGACCTGGCGTCCGGTGGTGAAGCGATGCGGATCGTCGATGCAGGCAACGAGGATCTCAGCCGTTCGAGGCCCAACGCCAGGGATAGTTCGAATGCGTTGGATGCGAGGATCGGCCTTGCCTAAGGCTTCGAGTTTCCTGACAACGCTTTCGAGCTGTACGGTGAGGGCGTCAAACTGCGTTAGTTCAAGATCGAGTTCCCCTTTCCAGAGTTCGTGGGGCTCGAAGTCGACGAGTGGCTTTCGGACGGAGTTGATGCGTTCACGTCCGGAGTGCCAAGCTTTTTCGCCGGTATCGATGGAGATGCCGTGGTTGACGAACCAAGCCCGAATGGTGCACTTCATCTTGTTAATGCGATGATCGATTGTCTTGCGGTACTTCACCAGGGATCGGAACTCGCGATGTGTTTCGGAAGGCATGTGAACGGCTTTGAGTTCATTCATCGCTGCCATACGGGCGAGCTTGAGAGCATCGTCTTTGTCGGTTTTACGTTTGACGTTTGACCACTTCCAGGCATCTTCAATGGTGGAGCAAACGAGAGACTTCAGACCGTGGATACTGGCCAGATCATTGATCCATCCCGAGGGGCCACATGCCTCCATAACGACGATGTCGACTTTGTGTTTCTTGAAGAGGGTGTTGAGGTAAGTTCGTTCGGTGGGAGCGTTCAGAAACGAGTGCTTTCGGGTTTTGGTGTCGAAAAAGCAGCACATGGTATTGAACTTACCGAGATCCAGAGCGAGAATTTCCAAGGTATGAGTCACCTTGGGTTTGGGGGGGAATCTTGTGACGTTTCTGCGTCGCAAACGCAGAACAAGATCACGGGTCAGAGTCGCCAGATTTTATTCGAAGGGCTCCCACCCAAAACCCAGGACTTACATGGATTTTTTCGGAGAGAGGTGAGAGGAATGAATCCAGGAGACGTAGGAATGATCGGCGGGATCGTTGGGGGACTTGTTGGCACAGTTGGCGCGATGGTCGGAACGTACGCCAGCATCAAGAACACGCAGGGTCCCCGCGAATGCGCTTTTATGAAGAGAGCGGCCGTCGTCTTCTGGGTGGCGATTCTCGCCTTTCTGGCCCTAAGGTTCATGGTTCCGGGCCATCTTTTTCATTACGTGTTCATGCTCTACGGAATCCTTCTCCCCATTGGCATCCACGTATGCAACCTGGTGCAACGCTCAATCAGACTGGATGAGTCGCAGAACGAGCCCTCGCAGACGACTCGTTGAGACTCGTGCCTCACAGGCGACGTTTGGCCGCCGGAGAGCCTCCAAGTGTTCCCCATTGCCGTCCTGCTGGCAACCACCGGCACTATGTCTTGTGCCTCGACCTTGGGACTTCCTTTGACGGGCCCCGGTCGCATAAGCACGGACTGACTGATTGGCCTTTTTGGGAATCCAGCGTCGACCATTGCCGATCCAAGCGATGCACGCTATTCGCCGGTCGGCCACGATTTTGAATCATAGTTTTTCGATGGCAACTGAGTGAAGCGGGTCGTTCGTCGACATGAAATCTTGCGTTGATGATTGAAGACGAGCAACCAATTTTTGCGAGGCATCCACGTTGGCTCCGTTGAGCAAATCGAAACCCATCCCGGCTTCAAGCGTGGTCTCCTGGCACTGGATGATTGCCCTGAACGTTCGCTTTTTCAGGCCATCGTATCTCTGGTGGATCGAGTCGACATTATGACACCAGATGATTAGCACGCGTGCTGGGAAATTTGGCGTCGAGGCTGCGACGATGTTCAGGATTTTCATCTTCGGATTGGTAAAGGTCGATCCCAAATCAAGGAATTCACAATCGAATCGGACTGGTCGATCGAATGGCGACGAATGGATGATTTTGGAATTGGTTGATCCCTGACAAACCAAGTCGACACAAATGCAGGTTTGAATCGAGTTAAAATCAACGGTAAACTGGCTCCACAGAGAGGCGACAAAAAATGCGACGCACGCAAGTCGCAGGGGGGGCCGTTTCCTAATGGTAAGTTTACTTGCCGCAACTCGTTGATGCGTATCGTTACCCCTCTCGAGCGCATCCCAAGCGTTTTCCGAAATTTGGTTTTTCCTCACATCCTGCTATAGTTGTTTCTTTCGAACGCAAGTTTTAGATTGAAGGAAATAGACTTTGTCGCAAACACCCCTGACTGATATTAAACAAAGCGTGCATAAGCTTATTGACCCGTGCCGCCATCGGCTACTTGGGATGATGTGATGTATCTGATTTACGTCCGACAATCGATTGAGTTGGGATTAAGTGATGTCCAACAGGGCAACACAACGAAAGTGTCAGAAGTTCGTAAGAGATTTGGCTTACAAAATGAATGTTGAATGGATCGCCAACGCGATTCGTCATCTAAACGGAATCTACCACTACATTTCGAAGGATTCGGAATGTTATGCGAGAAGGATGATTGATCGATTGACTTCACGGTCGATTCAGATTCAAAAACAGTCCTTGTCGGGTGAAATGGTTTCTAAATTCAGAGACCTGACGATTCTCGTGGGGATAGTAGGGCCTTAATTGATATGTGAATAGCGGCTTATGGCAGAATATCGAATCAATGTGATCGGAGCCTCCGGCAGTGGAACTTCCACTTTGGGGAAATCCCTTTCTTCGGCCCTCGCAATTCCACACTTCGAAAGCGACGATTATTACCATGTCCCCACAAATCCACCATTTCAGAAACCGCGACCCGCTGATCAGCGATATGAACTGATCTGCCGCGATCTCAGGCCGGAGCAAAATTGGGTTCTGAGTGGCGGCATCGTTGGTTGGCTTCCTTGTCCCAACCTAGATTTCACATGCATCGTGTTCCTCTACGTTCCAACTTCGACGAGAATCGAACGATTGCGAATTCGCGAGTTGGCGCGTTTCGGCAGCCGCATTGAAGAAGGTGGTGACATGCACGATTCACATAAAGGTTTTATTGAATGGGCATCGCGGTACGACCTAGGAGATGTTGACGGTAAGACTCTGGCAAAGCATGAGACTTATCTGTTGAACCAGCGGTGCACCGTCTTAACATATCGAGGCATCAACACAGTGTCGGACATCACTGCAAACGTGTTGCAATCCATTTGCCGATCCTAAAACGACACAGAACCAAGCTGTAAACCGGTGCCGCCGAGCATGCGTGACTGGGATCATAGTCTCTTGGCGGCGGTCCGTTTATCGTCAGCGTTCTGCGGCAAACGTTGGAAGAAATCCTTAGATTCCATGATTCAGACACTCAATGTCTTTCACTATCCGCTAGGCTCAGGCAATTACACCACCGAGTCATTTGTTGATCCTAGTTGTACCACCGTCTTTGCTGAATTGAAATCGATTCACCCGCACGAGTTTCCGATAATGACGCTGATCAAGTTCTCCGATGCCTCCGACGGTGAGCTTTTGTTGGTAACTGGCGGAGACGATGCATTCCATATTCAAATCGCTGATTCTGACGCCAAATGGTTCCAAGCCGTTGATATGGATGGGGCCGACGTAATCGTCGATGTAGGGACTTCAGATCAAGGATACTCGTGTGAATACAGATTGACATGCCCGCTGGAAACGACTTCCAAAATCGTCAAACATTTCTTCGGTACTGGCCAACTCCATCCCAACCTCCTGTGACAGTAACGCCGCAAACGTATTTGTGCATTGTGCATTCTCGCATGGTACCGTAGCAAAAAAGGCCTACAATTTAATCCAATACGACAAATGCTAGATTTCCAATTCGAGCAATCGTCTATTTGTCGTCAACGCTGCTGAAACGGGATCGCGATAGAAGGGACAATGCGATTTACCGAAGTCGCGGTTGAGCCATTTGCTGATAAACTTTGCGCCTCGACATCAGAGATCGTAGTCGTTATGCCGCCGCACTGGGCCGAGTCGGTTTTTGAATACGGAGAAAGAGTATGGAAATATCCGCTGATGCTTACGCAAACGAGCCTGTAAAATACCCCTCGCTTCATATCACGAACTTGAAAGAAGAAGCCGCCAGCGTCGCTGACTCGTATAGAAACCAGGTGATCAACCGAGTCAATGGGAGTTGCCTTAGGCTGGCGGTGTTCGAAGGGGAGTATCGCTGGCACTCTCATCCGACATCAGACGAGCTCTTTATCGTCGTGGAAGGATGTCTTGTGATTGACCTCGAGGACGGACGGGAGCTGCGACTTGGGCCCTGGGAGAGTGTGACCATTTCTGCAAAGACGATCCACCGTACCAGAGCGATCGGGCGGACAGTAAATCTTTGTTTCGAAGAGGTGGGCGCCGAAACCATATTTGTTGACCGGACGGAATAAAAAAAATCCTCCAAGTTGCCAACCAAACATTTCCTTAAATCAACGCCCCTGGTCGGCAACCGGGTTGTTCTGGATGTTCGTCCATAAAGACAGTGCAGGGGTTACCGATGAAAGATTGCCATTCAAATCTCCCGCTGCTGTTTGCCGATACCTTTGCAACCGCGATCAGACTCGCTGTTTGCCTGCCGATGGTACTTTGCAAGAATGGAATGGGGCAAGGAGTCGTGCTGATCGTTTCGGCGATCGCCATTGTTTGCATAGGACTTCCTACAAGATGGGTGCAGAAAAGCGATTCGAACGCAATTCTCTCGAATCTGATATATCGCCTTTAAAACGCGATCGCGGATCGACTTGCTCCGCTTTTTCTGAAAACGCTGATCAACGTTGGCATAGGACTCATCGTGCACTGCTTCAGTTCCATGCATCCAACTGACATCACAACACCCCAGAAAACCCCAGTATTTCTGAGCGGTTTCGCCAGACTAACCGTTTGCGTTATCCTGACTATTGCATCTATCGTTTGGAAAGCCTAGCATACATCAGTCACTTGAAATCCTGGCTACACCGAAATCGCGTTAGACGATCAAAACCGTGAGAGGAAGCATCCGATCGGCACTGTGTCATTTAAGAGACATTGCTGGCGGATGCTCGGTGAGCGTGGCTCTTCGACGAGAAAGTTAGAACAATGCAACTTCAAAAATCAATTTCTTTTCTCCTCGCCGTTTCAATGCTTTTAGCGCTCTCGCAACCAACATTAGCGCAGGAGAATGGCTCAAGTTTACGAGAGCAAATTATCGGCGAGTGGGTAGCGATTTCCATTGTGAGCAGCGGAAAAAAGACTGCTATTCCAGGAGAAAGAACGCAGGAATTGAACTTGAAGTTCAAAGAAAAGGATTTTGAAGTGCGCGAGCACAAAGCAAAGGCAGAAAAAGCGGACGGATTCAAAGGTAGTTATTTACTAAATACCGACCATCAACCGGCAACGCTTGACCTCATTCTAGGAAACACTGAGAGAGACAAGATTGTTGGCATTGTACGGATCGAGGATGGCAAGCTTATTTTGTGCGTAGATTCACTCATGGGGAGATTGAAACGTCCAAACAAGTTCGAGTCGACAGAGGGCTCTGGGTTTGACCTCGTGATATTAAAGCGGGTAGCCAAAAACAATTAGCCTCGACGAATTAATGAAGGATTAAATGCGCGTACTTAATCCTGCGAGTGTGCAGTATTGATGTTTCGATTGAGGTGGACGGGAATTGGAGTTGGTAGAAGAGCCAAGATCCAATCCATTCTGAGAAGTCGTCCGTGGCAAAAAAGGTTACGGGAAATCGGGGGGGCGATTTCGAATTTTCCCCAAGGTAATCGCTACGTTCAGTGGCTTGTCACGAGGGATTTGAATCAGCCCTTATTTAGACCAACACCAGCTCGATTTTTGACTCGCGTGATTCGCTGGGTCGGAGTCACCAGGAACCTTGCATACGGTTTATCCCACGCCAAGACGTTACCGATGAGTGTGGCGACATTGCTTTACCGATTTTCGAGACCTGTTCTGTTGGCTTGGGGTTAGCTTGTGTGAGTGGTCGGGGCTTAGACGCCGATCTTCACCATGCAGAGAACTCGCAATAAGTACGCTGGTTGTGTCATTCTAACTCGTTTTGTGATTATTACCGTTGCTAGGTTAGTGAACCCATGCTTGAAATTAGTTCCACTGAAAGTCGGGTCACGCAAATGCTGCTTGCAGGCGACCATCCAACTCTGGAGACGCTTCGGCGGCAATTCGATCAGGCCCGAGTATCGGAACGCGACATGACCGGTGTCGGTTTCTTTACGTCGTTTGAGGTTCACAGTGATAACGTACTGAGAGTTGAGCCATCCGGCCGTTGGGTTATCGGCGATGTTTGCGCTGATGTTGACGAGGTTAAATATGGATGCGGGTTCAAATTGTTCGTGGACAATGGAGTGATCGGTACTTTGGAATGTCATCTCTGGGGCGATGATAGAATGCCGCTGAACCCCCAGTTCACTCGCCTGTATTATGTTCATCAGCCCAATCCACCTGGCATTGCGGAAACAAAAGAGCGTGACATGGAATTTGTGAAAGCGATGCTTTTAGATGTTTCGACAAGAAAGGTTTCAAAGTAGAGCAGTTGCACCCCATTTTCATCTCGGCAATTTGGCTCACTAATGCTTCTGTGTTGGAACACACTCTTATCTTGCTCCAAATCAGACACCAATACTGATAAGTCTATTTGGCTGATTTGCCTTTATAAGGCAAAATGCCTCGTAAGCGTCTGAGGTATGTTTGTGAGGTGAGGCTTGGATCATGAAGAGACTGAGATGGGAGATGACCGCCATGAGAGCATATTTGATCCCAAAAGAATCTACTGGTGAATTTACTGCTCGGGGTAAGGTAGTTACACAATTACGACTTCTTCGATGAATATGCAGTTATACAGAAATGAGAATAGCTTCTAGCAGACGCCGTCCGAGTATAAGCGTTTCATGATATCCTTCGGCGAATTAAAGTGAATTCTTATTCCTGGGCGGTAATTTTTCTGGACACAGCGAGATAAGCTGAAATAATTCAGGCCGATGGTGCGGGTGAGTCTCTTAAAAGGTTTTAGAACGCACACCGGAACATTAAGAACAATTTGAGCCATTCGAGACGCAAATGACAATGCAAATCGTCGAGCTTCACTTCGCTACAGAACCGGCATGCGATTATTCTTTAATCAAGCGACGCGCTGAAGCCTTACTGGGTGAGGAACTCGACTCTCCCAACGCCAGTTCGGTTAAGGATGCATTTCTGCTCTTTCACAAACATCATCCCATTGAGCTCAAGGATGCTGTGATCGCACCTCAAACTGCCCTGCTTCGTGGCAATAAGCCTATCAAAATCGACGGCTACGCAGACGACATCCAGCAGTCATGGGGGTTTCGCGATTGTGAACCAGTTCTATCTACTTCCAAGCACACGATACTGGTCACTGAAATGATGGCACGTATGCTTCCACCAAGCGATCGGGTCTATCTTTTTCATGGAGTACTTCAAGCAGTTATCGAAATCACTAAGCCGATTGCTTTGGTCTTCAAGCATTCACAGCAGGTTGTTCGGCCGCAGGCGTATCTTGAAAGCGTCCAAGATGCTCCTATTCTTCGCCCCGGCTCAATCAATGTGCGATTTTTTAATATATCAAATTCGACCGGCGACATGCTCATGGATACGCGTGGCCTTTCGGAGGTTGGGCTTCATGATCTACAGTGCCATTTTCGTAACCTCGATCCTACCGCGGTAGCTGGCTTGCTTTTCAATACGGCAGTTTATCTTTTTGAGAATGGCCCAGTCATTGAATCCGGAAACACTGTGGCTGGGGTCGAGGAAGGTTCGAGATGGGAGTGTCAATTCGAGGATTCGCTCGTTGGCCCCGAACGGGAAATACTCGATCTAAATCCGGGGAAACCATTCGCCGCCGGTAGTCGAGCATGAACGACCAGTGGGGTGTTCAAACCGTATGACGATTCGTGTGTCTTATCAAATTAATTATCTCTCTGCTGCCATCGGGCTTGTAGTTTATTTCGCCGTGTGTCCTCATTATTATCTTTTCACTCGAGGTTGGATCAATGCGTATTTCATATGTTGCGACGGTTGTTCTTGCGTGTCTTTCGTTTGGTCCTATTTCACTTGCCGAGGACGTAAAAAAGGAAGTCACCCCTTCTACGGTCGCACTCGATTTCATATCGACGGTATTTTTCGACCGAAATACCGATCGCATCGAAGAGTTTTGTAATGCTGATGCTAAGCGGCATCGGATGCTTGAAGGTGGAAAAACTGTTGCGGCACACCTAAAGGAGATGTCGGCTCAACTTTCAACGTTTGACGAATTGCAACTTAAACACATGCATTTGTTTCGCAAGTCGGACTTCAATGCTGAATTTCTGAAAATGGTAATGCCCAAGGTCGAAGAGCCTGACATGGTTAAGTCATTTCAACCTTTTGCCGATGCTATGAAAGATGGGTTTTGCTGTATTGTTGTCTTTGATTTGATCAAGAGAGGAAATGTTCGCCCCTACATGTTCGTTTTCGCGTTCGCTCCTTCCGGTAAGTCCTACAAAATTTCGCTGATGTATGAAGGTAGTCCAAAGTAGGCACTGGGATAGGTTACTCGTTGGATACTCACTCCAAGAAGCCAACGGATTAGGGTTTTGCAACGACGCACACTCGCAGCAACCGGGTGAGCGCGGCCATTTAGTTGATCTGAACTAGAGCCTAGTTTAAAACCCTCTTAAGCAGATATATGCACAAGCTAGGTGTATCAAAGCTTGATAACTTTGACTGTGGTATTCATAGCGCATAGCCAATCGGTAAAACGACCCGATCCAGGAAATCATTCTTTCGACGATTCATCTGCGCGAGTATCGACGCATCCTTCGGCCATCCTGACGAGAGGGGCATTTGCGATTCTGTCGATACGGAGAAATGAGCAAAAGGTTTCTATCTGCCATTTCATCCCGGAGTTCATCCCTTGGGTATCGCTTATCCGATATCGCTCAGAAAAAAGGGGTTTGGGAGGATTTTATGAACAAATCGTGACCAAAGGTGTCACTACCTTTGTCGATACTCTCATTTCCTCCCCGGCTCTCAAGGTGCTTGCTTGGGGATGATCTTAACCTATTTGCGAGAAAGGGTTTGTGGTCATGGTGCGGCTCCCGTCGTCGAAATCGAGATCGCCTCAGCTCGTCTATACGAACAGCAAGGGAAAAGAAATCTTAGTAGGAATCACTCACCACGCTCGCAAGCGATTCCGAGAACGCTGGGAACGTCTTAACCCCTCAGTGCCACTTACCGAGTCGACGTTGGATCAGACCCTGATCGACAGCTTCTCGAGGGCAAAACGCTTGGAGAACTTTGGCAGAAAGTTGCGCACGCGGATCAATCGGTACGGGAAAGACACTCTTTATTTCCGACACGAGCAATTCACTTTCGTAGTCCAAGATGCCTCCCTGGTGACCGTTGAGATCAGCGATTCCAGCAAGCGGCACTTAAACAAAAATACTCCAGCACTAAAACGGGGTAATGATCCCAATCCCGAAGCGATTCCTGCGCCGGCAACTCAATCCGGTATCGATGCTTCACGAGGAGAACTCGGAAAGGAAAACATCAGAAACGTCTCTGCCCCATCGTTTCGCTTGACAGGAATTGTTCTACTCGATGATGGTAACCCTAAGAATGTTAATTTGGGTACCCACGAAGCCTTAACCAGTAACGCGGAGCCCGAGCGACTTGCATCGCAACCGGGAGTTGTGGAATTACTTCGGACAAGATTGCAGGAAAAGTGTCCGGGAGCCGAACTTCAAGCCGTCTTTATTGCTCTTGGAAAGAAGCAGGAAAAGACATTTCTCTGGAGAATCTAATCCATGGAGAAATGGCGGTGCGATGACTCTTGAGCAGCCTCGGTGAGACAAGAGCGTCACCGGCCCCGAAGACTTATTAATGTCCACGATTAAAACAATGACGCGCGATATCTTACGAGAATGATCGGTAAGATTGCATCCTTCCGAACTCAAATCCACAGGCATCCTATTACCTAAAGCTACCTTCCAATCGGTAAAGATTGTCGCCGATAATCTTTAGACTTTCCACGAGGCAATGAAAACATATGACAAACTCTGTCGTTGCTCATCTCATTACCAATGGCAACTATGCACAACTCCACTTCGATCATCGACTTCCTACTCTCGATACGACCAAGCGATCGCAGAATGGGTACGACCATGGAATGGATTTGGTCATACTTCGCCCCAAAGCTCGTTTGCGACAGGGTAGACTGCTGGCGAAGCGAAATGCGGGGCAAGCCATGATTGAGCTCGGAAATCCAGTTGAAGCTTATCGAGAATTGCTGGAGGGATTCGCAAGCATCGAGGGGCTAATTCACGTGCAGCAAGTGAATGGCTATGCTCTCAACATCGAAGTGGGAAAGCTGTTTAAGTCGCTAGACATCGGAAGAAATGTCGCTGAACTAATGGCAAATTCGCTCTTTCAGAAAGAGCTCCAATTTACACACGGCCAGGAAGGTGATGAAGCGGCAAAACCGCAACTAGATCCCGAAGTGAAACTGGAAGGGTTAAAAATCATAGAGAACTTCGGTGATTCGATTTAGAGTACAGGTAGGTTCCTGCAACTAGAGTATGACGTAATGGCAGTGATGAGCCTCGCACGATTTTGGGGCCCTGAATCTCTAGACTTTTATATCACTCTCGGTCTTTATGGGATTCACGGATCTAGGAAAAGCTACTTGGACGGTGTTTGAACAAAAGAGGCGAGAGCATAGCGATGCACTCAGTCAGGGTTTGTTTCGCAGTGCTATTCTTACTACGAGGAAATGACTGCTGGCTCTACGATACGTTGATCGATGTTAATGTTTCATCTACGTGGTAGAGCATTTTGACTTCGCGAACAGCGATCGAAAAAAATCGCGACTCCGTATCTTTGATGGGACAGGTTTGCTAAGTTTTGGGCAAGTAGTGTATTAGCGTTTAACAGAGGGGTAAGATTACTCATTTCCTGCCGTTTTTTAAATTATTTCTGTCATTGGCAAATGGACAGATGACTCTCCTGGCAATACTATTTGCCGACGCCGCGAGGCACACCGGAATAAATTTAGAGGGACGGGTTGGTACTTCTTATTTTCCGATCACTGCCGTAACTAAGGCTAAAGCGTCTGCGATTCGAGCGTGAATTTATTGAATACGGAGATGTCTATCTGACCGCGCAACTATCCGATTTATTCACTTATGAAGGACAGACATACGCCATCGCGGGTATCAGCGATGGCGAGCTATTCCAACCTAAATCATTCAATTTGCTACCGGTGGGTAACTGCACCGCTTGCTGGCGCGGCTATCGGGCGCTCTATACCATTTTGGATTCGAGACTTGTTCTCGATGAACTGAATATCAACCTTGGGAACGAGTATGGAGACAATTTAGACATACTTGGGCCAGCGATAAACGGCGTCGATCCGGTGGAGTTTCCCGGAAAAATGAAGCTATTTCGAAGTGCATATTTTGGGCTACAGCTTCCAATCAAATACACCGGTGGCGTATTGATTGCAAGAGAGTTCCTTGAATCGTTCTATGTTCACCAAGGGTTTCATCCTGCTTGGAAATACAGGAGCGTGATCGAGCTATTGTTCAATGATGGTTCTCTAGAAATTGCAATGGACCGATCTGAAAGGATGGAGGAGATCCGCAATCAGTTAATCGATCCGAACTTCGATGGAGGCGGTTCGAAGAAAATGACGGCTTCCGATGTTGATCGTTTCGTCGAACGATCATTGGGTCGTCACTACAGGATGTGAAAGATTATCCCATTAGAAATATGCGAAGCATCAACTGCTAGGTCGTTTAGCAACCGAGCTGCCTCCGAAAATTCGCAGTAGTAGTTTTTAATTGGCAAGAGTGAGTATCTTAACATGAAAATCGCATTTATTGGTTATGGTCAGGTGGGAGCTCCCTTGGCAGACCATCTACAACGCCTCGGTCACCAAGTTACTTTGGCTGCCAATGATCCTAGCTCTGAGAACCTGAAAAACGCATTGGGAAAGAACGCTGATCTGAACGTTGCCGCGCCGATGGATGCAGTTCGAAATGCGGAGGTTGTTTTCCTAGCAACACCTTTTCAAGCGAACGAGTCGGCGCTGAAAGCTGTGGTTGATGAGATCTCTGGCAAGATATTAGTCGACTGCACGAACCCTGTGGGGCCTAATCTTAGTCACGGTTTGAACAGCGTTCAGTCCGGATCGGAGATGATCCAGACTCTCCTTCCGGAAACCAAGGTTGTCAAGGCATTTACGATCTACGGTTTTGAGAACTTCCAGGATTCGGCTTACCCTGCATACAACGTTAAGCCAGTGATGATGTACTGCGGCAAGGATCCGGTGGCTAAGGAAGTGGTCGGTAAAATGATTTCGGAGCTTGGCTGGGACCCTCTTGATGTGGGTGGCTTGGAGCAAGCGTTACATCTCGAGCATATGACGCTTTTGTGGGTACGAATGGTTCGTGCGAACGGCCATTCGTCCAACATGGTGTGGGCAGCCTTAAGAAGATGAGAAGCAACATTACTGCCGAGTGAGAAGAGAACGATCCGAGCGAACAAAACGAGCGAGAGGTAGGTTTTCAAGAGTAAAGTGTTTCATTTACGCTTCGCTTTCTGAAAGCATCATCGGAGATTTGAAATGCGGGAATCAAACAGAGACGCCTCATTTGATCTGGCGCGATTCGTTCAAGCACAGGATGGAATGTTTGACATCGCCCTGTCAGAGATAAGGAAGGGACGAAAAATCTCACACTGGATGTGGTACATTTTTCCGCAACTTCGTGGCCTCGGACAGAGCGCGATGGCAATTCAATACGGCATAACTGGGTTAGATGAATCCCGGGCCTATCTGACCCACGAATTGCTGGGGCATCGCTTGATTACCATCTGCGAAGCGGCACTGGCGATCGAGGGGAAATCGGCTACAGAAATCTTCGGTGAGCCGGATGATATGAAGCTAGGATCCTGTGCCACCTTGTTCGCACAGGTTTCAAATGCCGATTCCGTATTCCATCGGATTATTGATAAGTACTTTGATGGCCAATTCGATCAAAGAACAACAAAGTTGCTTGGTCTTCATTGATAGCACCAAAGCAAATCTTTAGCTGTCAGGCAACTCATCGTAGTGGAATTTGCTAAGACGCTTGCGCTGCAAAGCGTCTACCACTCACTACGAAAAAGGACATGGATCAATCTTAACAACTCGTACCCTATGCTTGGATCGTGGGTAATAATTCCACTGGCCTTTACGCCTTCTAGCCTACAGTCGGTTCACGATCGCAAATACTAATCACCAAAAGATTTGAACCGATTAAAATTGCACCCCAAAAATTGGCCACGATTCAATACACTCTTCAAAAATGAATTTGGTTCGCTCAACCGACAAGCTCTGCAATGATTGAAATTAATGAGGTTGAGTAACGATAATTCTGTACTGAAGCTTCGGCGTAGGATTCCAATTCACTGTTCACACAGAGACGTTGCCTGATCACGGGAGCGAATGTGCACATCACGCACACTACTGCACAGGTCGGTGTTGTTTGTCGTGTATCTCTGTATCTAATGTGACAACGTTATTTATCGTCGTGTCACTCAATTCCATTACTCGATTCCACTCTCTGGAACGGGAATTGCTTTCGTAAGTAAAAAGGCCGGTTCGAGGGGTCGGTTAAAGCATCGGAGTTGTTTTTCCGCTGTCGGTAAAGCGTGCGGTCGCTTCCTGATTTAATAAACAGTGAGGCCAAAAATGATCACGGACACTGAATTGCGTTCGAGCCTCGTATTGCTGGCAGGTTTACCCTTGGGTGCCATTTGTACGCTAGCCATGTTAGGTAGTCTGTTGTCGAGTGATTCCTTGTTCGCTCAGAGCAAAGAGGCTGAGTACAAAACTCTTTTAGATCTGCCCTATTCCTCTCATTCAAAGGGTTTTCGAAAAAACGAGTTGCATGTCATCTCACCTTCCCCTTACACCCATTACTCGTTCGAGCAAGCGACTAAAGCTGTTGCCAAAGATTTGGCCAGAGGAATCGTCGAACTCAAGTATGCGAGACTAGTGGTCGCTTATGCAAAGGAAGGAGCGACGGTACATACGTGGCTAGATGAGTCGCACTTGATGGTCGATGAATTGAATGCTGAAAAAGTATTAGCAGATATCGACCGTCGGTTAGAAGGGTACCGAAAAGCTGCGGAGCAACGTGGGACAGCAAAGCTGAGTGGATGTTACGATTTGATCCTTGATGATCAGGTGATATCGACATTGGTAGACAACCGCAGCGGCGAACCATGGTGGTGGGATGGAAGTTCATACCAACCGATAGCGATTGTTGACCATTGTTTTGCGATAAAACACTATAACAACACAGAATTGACGTTTCTTGGCGAAATCAAATCGGAGAATGATATCTCGGTTAGTGTTTTGATTGCTGAATCTGGTTTAGCGGATCTTGGGAAGCCGCAGGAGATTCTTGAAACCCGGCAAGCGACTTTGAAATTCCAGAAGAAGATTCCGCTTCATTACGCAGGCGTATTGACTCTACGCGGTGCTTATCTGATGGATTCCGGAAAATTTGATTGGGCGTTGGCGGATATGAATTTAGCGTTGGGAGTTGATCGTCGATATGCATTGGCCTATGCCCTACGATCGCAGATTTTATCATCCAGCCCAATCGATAAAATGCGTGACGGGAAACATGCATTAGAAGATGCCAACAAGTACTCAGAATATCTAACCGATTCCACGGACCGATGGAAATGTAGCTTGACCAAGGCCAGCGCCCTTGCCGAACTTGGAAACTTCGATGCGGCGGTTAAAGAGTTGGAGTCGATATCGCCAGAAGTTCCAGAAGATGTGAAGCCAATGTTTCTTGGGCATCTTGATAACTACAAAAACAAAATTCCCTTTCGAATGCATCGTTGATAGAAATAGATTTAGTGTCACGGCTAGCGCCAAGGTTGTGCTTAGTTTTACTGCGGCTCGCAATCACTATCGACTAAGGATTGGCTTGCTTAATCATCGCAATGCGGAAGCCGATAACTCCGTCGCGGTAGGAAGAGGTCACCTTGCGCCGGGCTACCGAGCGACAATCTACGGCTAAGGTGTACCAACTACCACCACGAATAACGCGAGCATATGGCTTTTTCGGATCAGTTGTCGAGCTGTTTTCTCGACCAGGATCGATTACCGCTTCTTTTGGGTAAGCCGCATACCGCTCCGTAATCAATTAGGCGGCGTTTCCGTGCATATCATACAAACCTCAGTCGTTTGGTTTTTTTAGCCCCACGGGATGCGTCGCACAACCGGCCGCCTCCAAGGCGTCGACATAGTCACGAGGATAATAAGACAAATTGTCTATTGGCGACCTCCTCGTCTCGATGTTGCTAACGATCTTTCCCTTTGAATTGTCCCAATCGTCGGTTAGGATTGACAAAACTGACGTTCGCGCCACGATAGACACGTCCTGCTAACAATCAGCTTTCGTATCTCGCTAGACATTGACGCTGTGCTGCCACGATGCCAGGGGTGATCAGCGTTAGGAATCATGGTCAATGAAATCTCGCGTATTTCTCGTAGCAGCCCTGTTTTTCTTTTTGTTTTCAATCGTGATTTGCATTCGTGCAAATAGAGCGCTTTCGGACAACCTACCCCCGAATCATCTTCGGAGAGTCGTGAAAACAGATCAGGGAAATCGTGAATATATTGTTTACGTTCCGGCATCCTGTGATTCAGCCAAGCCAGTTCCTCTGGTCATCATGCTTCACGGCTTTGGAGGAACGGGCCTCAATGCAGCGAAGGAAACAGGCTGGTCAGCGAAGGCCGATCAGGAGTCGTTCATTATTGTTTATCCCGAAGCAAGTCGGCCTGATCCCTTGAAACCGCAGAATTTTCGCAGGAACCCTCAGGCATGGAATGATGGCTCGGGGCGTTTTCATGCCGCTGAGAAAAAGATTGATGATGTTCGATTTATCGCTGCGATACTCGATCAGATTTCTGTGGAATACAAACTCGACTCGGATCGAATATTTGTTACTGGGTTTTCTAATGGTGCCTCAATGGCGTTTCGACTTGGTGCGGAACTTTCACAGCGTTTCGCAGCGATTGCGCCAGTCGCTGGTACGTGCTGGATTGATAAGCCCGAACCGATGCGAGCAATATCACTCTGTTACATTACGGGCTTGGCCGATTCGTTAAATCCGATCGAAGGGGGCTTTCCGAAACTTGCCTTTGGGGGAAAAGAGCAGGGGGGAGCGGCTAAACCACCCGTCCAGAGCTTTATCGATTCGTGGGTTAAGTCGCTCGGTTGCTCGGGACAACCGCAAAGCGATGAGGCTTCTAGCGGTGTTCGTAAGCAAAGATATGGAATGGGACGGGCAAACGCTGAGGTCATGTTTATTACAGTGGAAGGCCTTGGGCATCATTGGCCAGGTGGAGTGAGTCAGGCTCCCAATTTCCTCGTGGGCAAACCGAGCGACAAATTGAAAGCGAGCGATGTGATTTGGGATTTCTTTAAATCTCATCCTGCAGCCAAGGAGTAGGTGTGCCATGAAAGAGCCTGTGGTCGCGTGCCAGTTTTGAGTTGTCTTGTTGATTTGTGGCACGTAGTATTCGATTGAGTTCGGAACAATGTAAATCGCTTTCGTTCCTAAGGTTGGATGCAAGTAGCTTTGCATCATGCAAATCGAATCATCTGGAATATCAAGAAATAGTTTTCTGCGACCGAGCTTTCGTGCTTTGGGAACTTTTGTGTCAACCAGCTCGGTCTACATTCAACGGGCGGTACCGTTACGCTTAGAGATAGGACCATAATGATGAGTTGTGTTTTTTGCGGTATCCTCCGTAATGAACTCTCCGCGAGTCGAATCTTTGAAAGCCCACTCCTGGTGGCCTTTCTCGATATCGTTCCGATCAACGTTGGTCATACGCTGATCGTTCCGAGACGACATGTTGAATCGTTCACGGATCTCACTTCGGAAGAAGCATCACAACTCTTCTTGACGGGGAAGTTGCTGGCGACACACTTGAAACGGAATCTAGAGGGATGCGAAGGAATATCAGTAACACTCGCAGATGGGGTTAGTGCTGGACAGGAAGTACCACATGCTCATCTACATATTATTCCACGAAGAGCAAACGATGGTTTTCGCTGGAAGTTTCCGCCACACTATCGTAAAGTTGGAATATCGCGGTCTGAACTGGATTCGGTGGCTGCAAGAATTAAAGAATCCCTGGAAACAAGGGGTGAGTTACAATAAGAGGCTTGAGCCGATGTGCGTTCAATAAGCCAGAGAAAAATAGATTTGCGTTTTAGGGAATGATTTCATCTGGTTAAGTAGCTGACAGAGCAATTTGTAGACAAAATGGTAATGGCAAGATCTTGATCGTTTTATTGCCGCTTATAGATCAGAAGAGAAGGGGTTGCGATGAAGCTTTACTTAGCAATGATACTTGGCGTACTATCTTTGACCGGTAGTCTCAATGCCCAGGACCAGGGAGTTGAGGGGCCAATCACATTGGAGGAGATAAGTCGTCGTAATGTTGTTGGCGAACTAGGGATAACTCTTGGGACTTCAACCGAGATCGAAGCGGAGGTGGTATCAGGTCGCACTCTGCAAGTTAAAGGAAACGGTAACCTTTATCTATTGAAAGTAACTCACGTGGCAGGGAAGAAGTTGAGGAAGTCGCCACTGATGACGTTTTCCGTAATGGGATTCGAAGCCATCAACTTGGCTAGTCAGCCAAACGATCTCTATGAGTTAAAGCATGGCACCAAAGTAGATAGTCTCAACGCCAAACAAATTGAAGAGCTAGAGAAGGGCTATGTGGGTAGAAAGGTAAGGCTCGCCGTCTATGAGAGTGGAACTTTTGAGGGTGTTCCAAAAGGATTGCCGGAGGATGTGCCCGTGTGGGCTGGCGTTAGTTTTCAATTTTCAACGTCGCTGATTGTATTGAAGGAGCTTGGAGCGGATTTGCCCAGCAGCAAGCCCGCCCGTTAAATCTGATTGGCTAGTCCCGCTCAGAGCCTCGTATCGATTCCAACAATTCTTTCAGCATTACTACTTGGCTGATTCGACAGAAGCCATCCCACTTTCTTTTTTACTGACGACCTCAGCCTTTGCTTTATTGACAACGCTAGAGACACCACTAGCTTTTGCCTTTAATTCATCCGAAACGTTTACAATGACTTTGGACGCACCCGAAGCGGTGACCTTGGCATTGGATGTTTCTAGGTTTCCTGTGTTCACGTTGGATGCGCCGGAAACGTTTACCTTCAGTGTATTCACTTTACCTTTCTGAACTACGAGAGAACTTGCTCCGGAAAGTTCGATCTCTAACGATTCCGATTCTACCTCGGTTACTTTTCCTCCCGTTGCTCCGTTACCCTGGTAGCGAATAAGCTTCGAGCAAGCGGTTTTTACGATGATTGGCTTAGTCGATTGATAGGGTTCGGTGGAGCTGATTACCAGTTTTCCATCTTGGCAAATGGTTTCGATCACTGGGAGGAGATTTTCTTCCCCAGTGATAGACAAAGAGGGTTCTGCACTACACGAAACCTCTAGTTGAATCGCGCCGTGGACCTCGATGGAATTATAGTCTTCGATCGATCGCTCCTCGGTGACGACCATTCCGTTGCCACGAACCCCCTTTCCCGAACCAAAATCAGCAAGACAGGTCGTGCATCCTAACGACGAGAGGAGAGCAATGGTCATGATTGAAAACGACATGTTGGTGATGGGAAATTGCATAATTTAGGTCTCTTTCTCTTACTTGAACTGACTATGGGCTGGATCGAGTTGCCCGGACGGTATGTTTATGAACCTGTGTAAGATGACAAAATATTTCCTCGTGCCTCGGGAATGAAATATCATCTCTATTCGTTGAAAGGCAGTTGTTCTTGGAAATAGCTTGTTGAAGAGAAGAAAATATGGGAATTTTAAATAAAAAAACACTCGGGACGATACCGAGTCTCGCTGCCGCTTTGCGTTGGCATTCCAGGGATTGGAGTTGTCCCAACTCTCGTTCTCAGTATGGTTTATAGAAAATCAACGAGCGATAAAGTAGTTAGGATGGGTGCTTTAGGAGCTGTTAAATGTTTGCCAGAGGCATTATCGAAGGAGAGTCTGGAGAGGCGATTTTGATCTGTCAGTGATATTGAAATGTCCTTCGACGCATCTTTCTCTTTCAAGGGAAGTGTGGTGTCCAGGTGCCATTCCATCACGTCATCTTTCGGATGTGCAGTCGTCCCCATTACCAATTCCTTTCCTGGTAAAGGATCCCTCGGGAAAAACGGGCGTTTGGCGATTCTGCCAGCATACGGTGTAAAGCTTTCGACTCTCTCAGAAGAGCAATCTGGAACAGCTTGCCTACGTGATGAAAAGCCACATTCAGGTAAGGCAGTTATCCTAACCTTCTATTGGCATAGACAATACTGGGTAACTCCTAGGCCGCTATCGATCGCGAAATGCGCTTGAGGCTTGATAGAGGTCTTCCTTTGTAGCGAGAGAGGCTAGCGAAATCTTCGCCATCGGTAATCGTTGAGAAAACCAAATGCTTCCCAGCGATAAATCAAATGCTTTGTTGTGGATCTGAGTCGTAGTACTCCAGGAAAGATCGGAGAATGTAGGTTTTCTTGATATTGGAGATTTCTATGATCAAAAGCTCAAAAAAGCCAACTCGTGGGAAAACGCTCGAAGAAGCATTTTTCTTTCGGATGGATCAGGAGCTCATTAACGTAATTGGGCAGAAGTTAGAGAGGGAGGAACGGATCCGAATGTTCGCCAATGCAACGGACATCCGCGACAAGCAGCAACTGGAATCGCTCATGAATTCTAGCTTGAAGTTACCGGCTTTGCCCGCTTTGTTTTGGGTTCCTCTAACTTTTGTAGCCTGGGCAGACGGTAACGTTGATGGACCGGAACGAAAATCGATTCGCGAAGTGCTCTCAAGCAGGGGAATTTCGCATTCCACCATTTCGATGATGTTTGAGCACGACTGGTTTCGCCAACAACCATCTGAAGAACTTTGGATGCTATGGGAAAACTTTGCCAACTCGACTTTCGCAACTCTAGATTCTACTACCCGCGGGGTATTGGTTGAGAATATCGTTTCGCTTTGTCAAGTTGTTGCTCAGGCCTCAGGAGGTTTCCTCGGTTTTAGTGCAATCTCTGCAAGGGAAAGCAAGGTAATAGATCGGGTAAAGGAATCATTGCATCGCTTCTCTATGGACAATGCGGCTTCCAAGTGAAACAGCCAGAGTGATACAGCGCAGTTCTTAAACTGCATTTCTTCAGAACATCCAACATTAGTCAGCTTTGAATGCCTCAGGACTTCGTCGTTCGCTGTCTAGGCTCCTTACGGATCCTGGGCAGCGCGACGAAAGAAGGCGAGATACCCAGGTCATCGATGGTTTTACCAGTCGATTGGGAGATTACTAAGCAGTTCTTGAAGTCCGAACTTGACCCGAAATTGATCCGGATCGTCAACAGGCGAAGTCAACGTCCAACCGGTTTACCATTTTTGCTTTTCCTTATTCGCAACCTCAACCTCCTCAATAAAAGGAGATTACTACACGTTTGTTTGAGTGAAATCTCCGATCAAGACTAGGCCTTGGAATTATGATTTTGCAACTTTCCAAAACGTATCCACTTCTCAAGTCCAATGATGGAATAGATGGTCAATGCTACTGCAAAGGCTGCTAACCAAGACATTGCATCAACTGGCTTGGAATGAAATACTTGATTCATCCAGGGAAGGTAGTTGAATGCAAGCTGGAATAGCAACATGACGGCTACTCCTAACGGCAGCCACTTATTGGATAGCCAACCGATGGACCAAACGGATTGTGTCAAGGATCGGCAATTGAGCAAGTAACCGATGGCACCGAGAATAAACACATTGACTGCGACCGTTCGCGCCTCGGCATCCGAGCTGCCTCGGATGGTCGACATCCACCAGAACAACCCAAACGCTCCGCAGAGCAAAAGCAAGCCGATAAGTCCGGTACGCATGATCAATTCCAAATTTAGAATTTGGGTTTTTGGGTCGCGCGGTGGACGTTGCATCAAGGCTCTCTCGCGAGGCTCAACCGCCAGTGTTAGGCCAAGAAAAACGGCAGTGGTCATGTTGATCCAAAGTGCTTGAACAGGCAGAATTGGAAGTTCTGTCCCAAGCAATACAGCGGCGAGCAGGACGAGACCTTGGCCGATATTCGTGGGAATCGTCCATACAATAAACTTAGTGAGATTATTAAATACGCTACGGCCTTCCTCGATCGCAGCAACAATCGTGGCGAAATTATCATCTGTCAAAACTAAGTCCGCGGCCTCTTTGGAGACATCGGTACCTGTGATTCCCATTGCAATACCGATATTAGCCTGCTTGAGCGCAGGAGCATCATTGACGCCATCACCTGTCATGGCGACGATGTGACCACGCGATTGTAAAGCTCGGACCAATCGCAGTTTCTGCTCCGGAGTCACTCGCGCGAAGACTGAATGTTGTTCGGCTACTGATGGAAGGTCATTGTCTGATGTATGCGCGAGTTCTTTACCGACAATTGCAGTTTGCGATTGATCGATAAGTCCCAATTGGCGTCCTATGGCCGCAGCGGTTTCGGCATGATCCCCGGTGATCATCTTTATTTTGATACCAGCATCTTTACAGGAACGAACCGCTTCGATAACAGCATTTCTTGGCGGGTCGATCATCGCTTGCAGACCGAGAAATGTTAGGGTCCCATCCAAATCCTTTTCCGACACGTCCGTACTGCCCGGTTCAAGACGAACTCTGGCAAAAGCGAGCACGCGTTTACCTTCTTTGGCCAATGAATCGACCATAGCATGGATTGCATCTGGATCAATCGCAATGCAATCTCCCTCCGCATCGTAAGCATCTCGACAACGCGGAAGCACCTTCTCGACAGCCCCCTTAACAAAGACAACAGGTTGCGGCTCGCCTGGGACTAGGTGCAGTGTTGCCATGAACTGTCGAGCGGAATCGAATGGGATAAAATGAATTCGAGGTCGCTCCGATCTCAACTCATCAAGATCGAATCCAGCCTTTTTTGCAACAACCAATAAAGCTCCTTCGGTCGGATCACCCTCAATCTGCCATTGCTCCTGTTTCCAACGTAAATCAGAATCGTTACAAAGCACCCCAGCACGTAGGCAACGCTCCAGTCCAATATCTACCGACACATCAACTGCCTCAGGAGGCGCCTTGCGCGCTGCAATAACTTCTCCCTCTGGCGAATAACCTACTCCTGTGACTCGATAAATTCCTGAAAGCGTCCAGATGTCAGTAACCGTCATCTGATTCTCTGTGATCGTCCCTGTCTTATCCGAACAAATGACGGTTGTACCACCCAAAGTTTCCACGGCTGGAAGCTTGCGAATGATCGCCTTTCTCTTGGCCATGCGTGCCACACCGATAGCCAGTGTAATGGTCAACGCGGCAGGTAGCCCCTCAGGGATCGCACTTACCGATAACGCAACTGAGGCGAGCAGCATGTCCACAGGTTGTTTACCATGCCACCAACAACCGATGGCAAAATTAAATGCTGCCAGTAGCAATATCATCCACAGCATCGCCTGGCTAAGTCGCATCAGGCGTTGCGTCAGGGGAGTTACCATTTCGTCGGCATTGTCAATCAAATGAGAAATCCGACCGATCTCGCTGTTATCCCCGGTGGCGATTACGACTCCAATGCCATTGCCAGCTGTGACTAGGGTCGAAGAAAATGCCATGTTGTTCTGATCTGGAAGTCCAATATTAGAGGAAAGCGTTTCCGATGTTTTTTCAACCGGCAACGACTCACCAGTCAACGCAGCTTCCGCAATTCTCAATTCCTGGGCTTCGAGTATTCGAAGATCTGCGGGGACTTTATCTCCCGCTGCTAACAGAACGATATCACCGGGAACAAGCTCTTCCGAAGCGAGTCGCTGCCGAATCCCACCGCGGATCACGGTAGTCTCGGTAACGAGGCTCTTGGCTAACGCAGTAATAGCTTGAATAGCCCGCCATTCTTGGACAAAACCGATAATGGCATTAAGAATAACCACGCCGAGAATCACACTTGCATCAACTGGTTCCTTCAGCCATGCCGTCAGCGCGGCGGCCAGTAAAAGAACATAGATCAGTGGCTGATGAAACTGCATCAAGAAAAGTAAGAGTGGTCCCTTACCAGCCCGGACCGTCAGACGGTTCTTTCCATAGAATTTCTGGCGATCTGCAATCTGATTAGAACTGAGGCCTTGATCGCGTGTTGTGGAAAACTCGCTCAACGCTTGGCTGACGTCTTTGCAGAACCAATTCCCATCATTTTTTACGTCTGTCATCAGCGATCTATGCTTTATCCTCTCACACTGCGAATTAGCGATGCTGGATCGTTGTCATAAAGTCAACACATTCAGGTCCGCATTATCAAGCTCTGACACCTCGCTGCTTGCTTGGTCACTGAATCCTGGGAATGTGTTTGCCCTCATCTCATTACTGCTCAAGGCTCGGTGCTAAACCGTGCGATAGCTAGTGTTATGAAGCGAGTTTCGCTCGCACTTACTGCAAGGAGCTGTTGTCAACCGAACTAGTAATCCTGCCACATTCGAATTTTCAGCACTGCATCCTGATTTTCCAACCATTTCCCAGCTCTTTTCTGGATTGTGATTCCGCCTCTGGTTTCTCCCCAGGCATAAGCAAATCGAACACCATGCCACCAAAGAAACCAGTTGTTAATCATTTACCGACACATTCGCAAACTTCGAAATATTGCACTCATAAATGAGGGTCTTTAGGCTAACTGCCTAAATCGCTGAACCTATGCGATACACCCAACCCGTTCTATTGCAACAATTCATCGATCAATGGTTACGATTGCATTCGGGTCGACGTTGATCAATTTCATCTCATCATCGTTTCAAGAGCCAGTTTATCGCTAATCGACAATCAATGCGTTGGAACATACTCGCAAATTCGACTGCTTCGCGACAATCTCTTGTATCATTTGTTTGGTATGAAAGGAATCGCAATGGCCACGTAGGATAATACCTGAATCAGTAATTTCGACCGAAAATACCCTCACTCTATTTTTGAAGAAGCCCAGTACAACGCTTTCCAATTGGAGTGAGTTGACAGGTTGGTTGTTATCAGGCAAATCTTGGCTGCTTGACATGGTCTTTGTCGAAACCTGTCTGGCATTCAAGTAGCCGAAGGTTCCCCTCCTAGAAACATTTGAATATTAATCGAAGTCGAACAATTCGCCCCAAAACGATTCCTTCTTTTTGCCATAACGATAGGGTGGACGATCATCATCACGATATCTGCGATCATCATAGGTGTGATTCTCGTAACGCCTATCATGCTCTTCGTAACGGCCTTGATGAGAACTAAACGAACTGCGTTTGTCATCTATTGGGTTCGGTGCTATCGATGATCGCCCCAAATTCTGTTGCTCGGCCTGCTGGATGAATTTGTCCAACTCACCTCGATCAAGCCAGACACCTCTACAGGTTGGACAATAGTCGATCTCAATTCCTTTACGCTCAGTCATGAGAAGATCAACCGAGGTGCAGTTCGGACATTTCATAACTCTTTTTTCCCACTCGTTGTAAGGATTGTAATTAACGAGAACTATCATCATCTGACACTATGCCCTCACCGGCCATGCTGGTTCGTCCGGAGCGCGAACGCACTCGTTTCACCTGACGGCTTACAGAACGGACCACGCGATCGACGGAATGATCTATCATGGCAGTCCATGATTCACCACGCTCCTCAACAATGATGAGCGGTTGTCGCACGAAGTCGACGACGACCCTGAGCGTTTTGTCGACTCCCTTCTTAGGTCCGTTGACATCTGCTAGGAACACCCGTACCTCTTTGATCCGATTTTGAAATCGGTCAAGGGCATCGGTTATTTTCTTTTCAACACTATCTCGAAGGGCTGGCTTCAGGTCGGGAACTTTACCACTGATTATCACATTCATCACTGGGATCTCCATTGGTAATCGGTCTTACGATTTAAATCTCTTATTGATTATCGACGCCTGCACTGATAAAACAATTTGAATCGTTTCATTCATTACATTAGTTTTTTCAAAGAGTCAGGCGATGGCACTTAACTGGCTTAACTACCATCATTTGCTTTATTTCTGGGTTGTTTCTCGAGAGGGCTCCGTAGCTAAGGCGAGCGAAAAGTTGCACGTGACTCCTTCCACGATCAGTATTCAACTTCGGGATCTTGAACGCTCTTTGGGGGTTACGTTGTTTCGGAAAGCAGGCCGTGGGCTAGCCTTGACGGAGATTGGGGTTGCTGTGCAAGCCTATGCCAATGAGATCTTCTCAACCGGCCAAGAACTCTTAGATATGGTTAACGGTCGACCGGTAGGAGGCCCAATGGTTCTCCGAGTGGGAATCAAGGATGTCATGCCGAAAATCGTTGCCTTCAAACTGCTCGACGCAACGCTCCGCATGCCGGGAGAAGTAAGGCTTCTTTGTTACGAAGGTGATATTTCGAAACTGATCTCAGACCTCGCAATCCATAAACTTGATGTTGTCCTTTCCGATACACCGATCGATCCAACAATCAAGGTGCGTGCTTACTCTCATCTTTTAGGCGAATCGGATGTGGTGCTTGTTGGCACCAAAGCTCTAGCCAAGAAGATCCGAGTGGGTTTTCCCAAGTCGCTCGATGGCGCCCCCATTCTTCTTCCGATGAGAAATTCTGTTTTGCGGCGTTCGCTCGATTACTGGTGTGAGGTCAATCAAGTTCGCCCTAAGATTGTAGGGGAGTTTGAAGATAGTGCGATGCTTAAGATCATGGGTAAAGCAGGGGTAGGAGTGTTTCCGGTTGCCGACACCATTCGAAGTGAAGTGGAAGAGATGTACTCCGTAGAACTTATCGCTGCCATACCCGACGTAACGGAGAAATTCTACGGCCTATCGGTTGAGAGAAAGGTGAAGCATCCAGCCGTGTTGGCGATATTTGAGGCTGCACACAAAAGATTTCGAGTCCGCTAAAAAAATGAAAAGAAAAAGGCTGGCCGATAGTATCCTAAGTCATTAACGAGCGTGGGAAAATTTTCAATTGACTGCGATGTCTGTAGACTTGTTCAAAAAGTCATGCTTCAGTCAGAGCGATTACAATTAAACAAAACCTCACTCTTTGGACCAACGCTATTGTCTTGCAAGCTTAGTTGAATCGTCATGTCGGAGTCGAGAATTGCCGTCGATTTTGTTAGAACGTTATCACATGATCTGTTGTAGCAAATGGTAGAAAGAAGTACTCAAAATGACCAGCGTGACTCATTTCCTGCTGAGGGCGTTTTTGACACTACTTGCTCTGTTTACATCAGGGTGCAATAGTACCACCGAGAGTGGGCTTGAACTTTCCGAAAGCAATCAAACACGCTCTTTGGATCACGTCGTCGAAGAAAGATCATTCGGAGAGCGTCAACTCGAGCAATTGATGTCTGATCGACCGGATATGCAGGGTGTTTTGGCACCAGACCACGCCGTCTATCGTTGGTTGGTAAGTAGTTTCGAAAAGGAAAGGACTGGCAGTAGAATTTACTGGGTAGCGGATCAACCTAGCACTGGAGAAAGGGCAGAACATGCACCTTCATACCGAGGCTATCCTGCGTATATCTGTATAACCGCTGGATTAGATACAAGCCCTCGCGATAAGTGGACAATGCTCGTTTTTGAAATGTTCAATATCGAGAACTCTGAGAGCATGAGACTACTAAATGATTTGGGACACGCTGGAAAAATAGATAGCGACACGTTTGCGAGAAAGTGCGTTGAGCTGGAATTTAAAGCAGCTGAAAAAGCCAGAAAGTTCTTACGAGAAAATCCACTTCCCAATCCAGACGAAACCAAGGATTTGCTTTACCACTGGATCGTCTCCGAAGAGACTCCGTTTCACGACCATGAGAAATTATGGGATTCCGAAGAAAATTACCTGAAGGATTCTAATTATCGTCACTTCAAGAAGCATTATGATGAATTGATTGCTCCCTATGTCTCATCTGGCGCGTCTAGTCGACCTTGATGTAATGCGAGTTAGGAGAACTCCGTTTCTTGCCCAGACATGAAACGTGGGTATTCGGATGACAAACGTGAGTGGATAACAAAAACGATTACTTTCGAGTCGATTAGGTCGTGATACATTAACTCGTATTGCGATTGCCGATGAGGAGACCTGTGGTTATTAACAGCACTTGTTTCTTGATATCTCAACGGCCTGCACACTGGTATAAGCCATGAAGAGTAGACGATCACTTGTGCGTCAAGCGACGCTTCTGTTGTCTACCTCAGTATTTGCGATCCTTGGTCTTGGCTTCTTGCTATCATCGGCGGGAACCTATCTTGGTTCAATCGAAGGGTTTGGTAGATTACCCGAGTATGACAAAGAACTTATTCGACTTGATTCAAATCGCAGAATGATCGCCGGAGTCGCTTGCCTTTTCGTCTCCTGCTGTTTCTTTAGTCTTGCGTTGCTGAGGCCACGGGCTGGGTAACCAGGGTATGACGTAGGGAGCAAGCCCGCAGTTACTAGTGTCGCAATGCGTGCCAGAGAGAAGAAGCGCGCACTCCGAGGAACGATAGTTGTACGAGCGCTTTTGCTTGATTTGCGCTGAAAGAGGCGAGCCTGAGAAAGCGAATCAGTAATCGCTTGTCTGCGGGACACTAGCCAAAGAATTTCGCCATACCGTAAGTGGTATAAACGACTCCTGCGACTATTAAAGTGCAACCGTAAGTAAATGCATGAAAACCAGTGATTTCCCCGAACAAGCGAACTCTGGCCCTTCCCGTCTTAATGACATACGCTCCGTAAAGAAACAAAAGGAATCCGAACATCACCAGCGCCCCTCCATGTGCCAGTGGATTAGCGCTAAGCCATTGATTGAACTGATCTACGGGTTGGGGCGATTCCATCTTGGGGAGGTTCCAGGCTGTCGGTGATGATTTTTTCACTCCAATCCCCTACAGAGGCTTGAAGTCCTAGTATGTGTTTGTTGGCTAGGTTGAAGGTACCAGGGGTAAAGTGGTAAAACTCACCCGATACTCCCTCATCTTTGGATCCTAGCTCAGTCAATAAGAGAGACTTCGAGCTTGAACCACTCTTCCTGTCAGATGGATACCCAGTCGCGTAGGGTAGGATGGTTTATAACGATGAGATCGAGTTCATGTGTGCAAAAGTCTTGTCCAGGTTGATGCAGGTTAGAAGTAATAATTTACAAGGCGGCAAGGACTTATCTTTGGCGGTAACCAAAGTGGAAAAAAGTAGTCGATATCAGTCGCGGTTGACTTCGATGATTGGGAGAAATATCCACTTCTAGCAAAGCGTTAAGCGGTGGAGACAGTCGATGCTGGAAGTATCGAAGAAAGGTGCGATAGGAAGCTTCCGAATCTTGAATTGAGAAAACGTGGGGAGTGTGGATTGTTACGTTGATGGAGATAAGGAGTTAGGTGATGAATGAGGTAGTGATACTTGGAATCAGAGTTGTGTTTACTAACGACGCCACGGATGTTGCCGTTTTAAATTTGACGGACACCTTGAGGGTCGTGCCGCAGCAGCACAGGGCCATTCTTCGGCAAATCGCCGTTGTTCCACCTGCAAGATTTGGACATGGGCCAAGGTAAGCTGGAGGAGGTTCTGGAATCGGATATCCGAGGTTATCGGAGTTGAGCTTCGATAGGCGTGAAAGACCAAATAACTTTCCCCTGAATCTTACTTTGCTCCATGAAATAGGACATGTTCTTGAAGACACATTTCGCTGTATGGGCAACCTCACGCGAGAGCATCGAGCTATTCTTCGATCGGTTCCTATACCCGCTTCCGCTCATACGCACGGCGAAGAAGAGCATTTTGCGATTGCATATCAGCAGGTCATGACAAGAGGTGCATCCGATGCCGTAAGGTCGGCTGTGTTGGCGAGTCGGGCTTTTAACGGTATCGACGCATCGCGTATTTGAACGACTTGAGAATCCGTTGGTTGCAGGGCACCTTTCGCAAGCGATCGGTCTACATGCTCATGATGCCAAAAGATTTTTTCTGCTGCCAACGGCTACCTGATGCGTGATAGTGCGTTAGCAGGCTATACGAACGGGAAGCCAGGGTATGCAAAGGCGAGCGCTGCCATGATGTAGAAAAACATCGCAATTCCCATCCCTAGCCACAGCGATTTGGAGATGATGCCTTCGACAAGTACCGACTCCTGAGGGGCATCGGGGTTGTAGATAACATCGACATTCCGGCCAATTGGGAAATTACGAGTCAATTCTTCGGCCTGAGCATAAGATCCATCAGTGAGAAATTCATCGGCAATTTTAAGCTTAGACGATCGAAAAGCTTTTCCATCGAGATGATATTCATAGGTCACGATAGGATCGTAGGTTAGGTTGTCTGATGGGCCCATCTCTTTGATCTCGCTAACCACAACAGTGCCCGGAGTTGATGGCCAGTCATAAGTCGCTTGTGCCTTGAGGTAATTGCGGCGACAGCGCATCAAAAAGTAGGTGCCGAAAGCCGCACAACCGATAGGTATCAGCAGGAAATGGATGGTTATGACAACCTTCATGATTCGTTTTAAACCGTTTGGTTACCTCTCCAAATTAGGCTAGGTCTAAGAGCGAAAGCGCAATTGCAGCGGCCGAGAATTTCATAGAAATCTAGTTCGTAACCAGAAGATTGACTTTTCAAAGACTGTTATCGATGCGAAAGCAGCAATATATTTTCAAAAGGCTTATGGAATTGCCCAATAATTCCGTTTAAATGAGCCGGTTGAATAGGTTTATGGGATGATGTGAGAAAGTGCTTGGTCGAACATTGCTGGATTGCATTTAAATTTTAGCTTCGGTCACTCGATTCGAGCTGTTCGTGGACCACCGGTTACCGCCTCAACATGGCGAAGCGACCCCTTCGTCTTCTAGCTTCGTGTGCGGCGTGTCGTCGATCGGATGACGGAAAACTGCACTGTCACCTCGGATGAATTGCGATATCCATCATGCTATAACGCTTTGAATCGGTGGGACATAGAGACTCACATAGGAAATGACTCAAAAGCTTCAACTCTGATCAGAAAGAGAGTCAGATGTATACATTTCGCGCGGCAGTGGTAGGAACTGGATTTATCGGGCCGGTGCACGTGGAAGCCTTGCGTCGAGCGGGCGTCGAGGTCGCTGCCGTGGTAGGCTCAACTCCCGAAAAATCTCGAGCTTCATCATTGGCTCTCGGTGTATCCGGAAATCATGAGACTTTGGAAAATGTCTTAGCTGATCAAACGATCGATGCGGTTCATTTGGCGACGCCAAATCGTTTTCATTTCGAGCAGGCAATGGCTGTGTTGCGATCAGGTAAGCATGTACTTTGCGAAAAGCCACTGGCCATGAACTCGTCGGAGTCGGCCCAACTCGTCCAGTTCGCAATCGAATACGGACTCGCCGCGGGGATCGCTTACAACATCCGCTACTATCCCCTTTGCCATGAGGCTGCCGCCCGCATCCGTAACGGTCGTCTCGGGGAAGTACTACATGCTTTCGGTTCCTATGTCCAAGATTGGCTACTGTTTGACAACGATTTCAACTGGCGTGTGATGGCTGAGGATGGAGGCGAATTAAGAGCCATCGCCGATATCGGCACTCATTGGCTCGACTTGGTTCAATTCATCACAGGGCAACCTATTGTCGCCGTTTGCGCTGACTTGCGAACTATCCATTCAGAGCGAAAGAAAGTGATCGGTAACCAAGAGACGTTTTCAGGATCGAGGGGAACTGCGGAATCAACTGAAACGGTAGCGATCAAGACCGAGGATTGCGGCAGTGTCTTGTTGCAATTCGCCAATGGAGCGAATGGTTGTCTCTGGGTTTCACAAGCGACAGCAGGTAGAAAGAATTGTCTGCGATTTGAAATAGGAGGTTCTCGGGAAGCGTTAGCCTGGAATAGTGAATCCCCCAACAACTTGTGGATCGGGCATAGGGATCGTGCTAACGAATCGTTGATTCGCGATCCGTCCTTGATGGATCCAGCAGCAAGCAGGCTCTGCAGTTATCCCGGTGGTCACAGTGAAGGATTTCCGGATACCTTTAAACAACTTTTCCGGTCATTCTACAGCTATATCGAAGCTGGCGATTTCCGTGCGACACCCTCTTTTCCAACCTTCGCAGATGGTCATCGAGAGATTCTCCTATGCGAGGCAGTGCTGCGAAGTCATCGAGAGAGACGCTGGGTGATGCTCGAAGAATGATAAGAAGGTTAGTGTCTCGATCTGAGTTGTAAAAAATGACCCGCCTACAATTGAGAGACTTGAGCAAGTGTCGTCTGTTGAAGTAATCTCCGCTGAGGGGACAGCTTAAGACTCTGTCGACCCCCGGTTAAATGCGATGTATCGGGTCAAACGGAGGGGTGATTTGTCGAGGTTCTAATGAAATCTTGATGCCAGTGTCCGACCTGAATTCATCCCCTTTCGTGGGTAGCAAAGAAAATGAGCAGGAATCACGGCCCATTGGTTATGCGATCGGCTTCGCGCGATTTCAGCGATCCCATCAATCTATTCGGGGCAGGGGGCTACATGTGCTTTCACCTTTAGATACCAGAGATATAGTTCAAAGATTTGGGGCTCCATCTAAGCCTATTCCTCGAAGCATGCAGGCTGTAAATAAAATCATGTAGAATTCTGATGGGATTCTGAAATGAAATACGATCGGTGGTGTCGTTCTTTTGTCGTCGCGGCATTAGGGCTGGTGGATAAAGCGACAGGCAAGCAGCAAATTATGGCTAGAAGATCATGGTGAGAATTACGGAATCGGAGGTCAAGCGACTGATTGAAGAGCTCGGTCCGTCGCTAGTCTTGTTCGCGCGGCAGTGGTGCTCGTATCCCGACGATGCGTTGCAAGAGGCATTGATCGAGCTGGTTCAAAAGGATCCCGTTCCCTGCTCACCTAAAGCTTGGCTCTTTCGGGTTGTCCGCAACAAAGCGATGAACCAATCACGATCTGAACGTCGCAGGGCAAAGCACGAGTCTGTAATAGCCGAGAGCGATAGGTGGTTTGATCCCGATACGGGTACGAGAATCGACGCTGAACAGGCGATGGTTTGGCTAGAACAACTCCCAGATATCCAACGACAAATTGTCACAACGCGAATTTGGGGCGAATTAACCTATGAGCAGATCGCCGAAATCGTTGACCGACCCACAGCTACTGTCTTTCGACTATATCGTGAAGCCATCGAAACCTTGCGCAGTCAACTCAAGGATCCAAGCGATCAATTAACTTTGGTAAATCGCAAACAAGGAAAAGGTTTATGAGCGAGCCTATTGATGACCCCAATAGTAACGAACCTTGCCGTGAACTGTTAAGCTCGTTGCGCGAAATTAAGCCGAGAGACCCTCAACTCGATTGGGATACGATTCTCTCCGCCAAGACGTCTGATGGTTCCCTCGATGCGGTAACGATACAGCGTCCATTAACTCTGATCGCCGCCGCCAGAAGATCGGCGGCTTGGTTGTCAGGCATAGCGATAGGAGCAGCTATTACTTTTTTTGTAATGGACTGGTTTGTGTTAAGTGATCTGCGAGCAAAGATCAAACATCTCGAGCAGATGGTAGCGTCAAATGCAGAGAATGCTGTGGCCAATCGCACTATCCTAGATCAAGACGTTCCGAGTTCCGATGTCGCTATCGAGTTGAATGATGTTCTAGATTCGCCAACTCTGACACTTGCTCTGTATCGTGGTGGTCAAGCTAGGCTACGGCAGCTCAGGACGCTTGAGAGCTCAGCGAAGCTGTCTACCAAACAAAACGTAATCGGTTCCCAAGGTCCCACCAATGAAAAAAAGGGGATTTCAAGCCGAGTCGAAATCGTTTCTGAAGATGAGGTTAAAAGTCAAAAACTGCTATTGAAAGAGTTTGAGACAAAAATCGATTGAGCTCCCATACAAAAGACTGGTTCAATTGTCAGCACTCTGATCGATCATTCTATCCATTACACAACAAGTAAAAAATAATCATTCCGTGAGGTGAACTGTGCAAAATAGTGCCGTAAAACAATATGGTATGTGGTCCCTAATGAGCGCGAGCAGCAATTGGCTTTGGATAGTTGTTCTATCTAGTCAGATCTTCTTTGCGTGCGTGAATAATACCTTCGCCGAGGAAAATAACTCCGAAAACGTTGGGGCGAATGAGACTGCCGACGTAGAGACGTTACGGCTCAAGATTCATCCCAAAGAAGAATCAAAGCCAGCGCTTAAAACTAAATTCGTCCTGGATCCGTTCGAGCAACTCGAGGGCAATGCGGCCATTTATTATCTCAAGGCAATGGGCTTCCTCGAGCGAGATCCAGCAAGGGATCAGATCCGACAAGCGTATAAAAACGTGGAAGAGCAGATGAAGGCGACCGGCAAGGAACGAGAGCACTTTCCTCCCTACTCTTATCTTGAAATGCGGCCCTCCGATTATCCAAAAGCAGAGGTTGCCAAATATCTAGAACTGACTGCCTTTCAAGAGCCTATTCTTCGCGAAGCGAAGCGTATGCGATATTTCTCGATGGATCGTAATATCCATCTTGCCGAAAACCCTGTTGTTTATCTGCTTCCAGAAATTCAAGCGATGCGTGAGCTAGCGAAAACTCAATCAATTCGCTGTCGCTTAGCAATCGCCGAAAATCGTATCGATGACGCGATCGAGATTATCTCTCAACAAATCACCATGAGTCGCCATTTAGGGATGGATGACTTTCTTGTCTGCTACCTCGTAGGAAACGCTGTGCTTTCTATGGCACTGGAAGACTCTTTATTCTTGCGAGAGCATGCCGATTGTCCCAATCTCTATTGGGCCTTCGCTCAATTACCAAGACCGTTAATCGATACTGAACGTTGCCTTGCCTTTGAACGTCAGTTCGCGTTCTTTCAGATTTCGCGGCTCAAGGAAGTCAATACCACGGTGAAAACCTCAGAGTATTGGCATGAGTTTATTGCTGATTTTTCAAAACAGACAGCGGACATGGAGCAGTATGCTGACTCAACGAATAAACGTTTTATTTCTCAAGTTCAGGGGGACAAGCGTGTTGAAGCGATTCAAAAGTCAATCGAAGAGAACGCGTCCCAAGCCAAACAATACTTGCTTGACCGAGGAATTCTCACCAGCGAAGTGGTAGAGTCTTTTCCGAAGGAGCAATTGGTGTTCTTGGCGATGAAGGACTACTATCAAGTTGCTGGGGATAATAATTTCAAATGGCTGAATCTTCCCTATGACGCGGCACAAGGTCGCTTCGAACAGATCAAGAAACAACTCGAAGAGGATAGTGAGAAGCTTGGATGGTTTACAAATCTCCACTATATTTTTTGGCCCGCTACCGAATCGATATTCGTAACTAAGACTCGAATGCAGCAGCAACTTGCAGCCAGTCAAGCGATCGAAGCGATTCGTATGGCAGGGGCGAGCAATGGTGGGAAGTTGATTGACTCTCTAGATCAAGCCCCTGTTCCGGTTCCCAACGATCCCTTTACAGGGAAACCTTTTTCTTACGAAGTAGCCGGCGATGTCGCTGTGCTATCGTCTCAGTATCCTAAATCCAAGCCTGTTCGCATCGAATTGCAGTTTGCCAAGTAGAATAAACTCGCAGTTAGGATACCGAAGAGTAGTCGAGATCGAACACAACTGGATAGAGACAGAAATCGGGGCCACTCGTAGCTGTAGTTGGGGCACAGACCATCTTCAAGAAACCATCCTTGGTTTCATGCTGCTCATGCAATCGATTTGAAAAAGGTTTTATTTGAATTGGCAGGATTTCCAAAGGAAGGCAAGCCACTACAATGCACCCTTAGTCGTTAGAAAGTATCAGCCGCCGGAGAATGGGGGGCAGCCGGATGATCGAACAGCACAATCCTTTCGCGCCGAGTCAAAATGAACTACCCGTCCAAAGGCGAACAACTTGGCTCATTCTTCTTAAGCTTGCTTTGTCTTTGTTTCCTAGTATCTGTATTTTCCTCTTCGTTTTCGTCGGGGTTCTCTTTTTCGTTTTCGGTAGTTCCAGTGATTACTGGCCTGCGTATATTGCTACTCACCTTGCGATCATGGCTGTGGTCAGTTTTCAGTTGTTTTTGTTCGGAAGAAAACTTCAGCGGTTTCAAGCCCTTTCCATTTTCGTTTTCACTGCTTTGATCGTTGGGGCCTTTTTAGGTATCGTCTACTACCTTGATATTCCCGAAGTGCGCGAGGGACGGTTCTTGGATCTCTTGCGCATTTATTAGTTGCGAAACTTATGGAGAATGAGCTACAGTCGACGTGCAAACGCGTTTTCGAGCCTTTGTAGGAGAAAAACTCTTGTGCTACTATCTTTCAAGGAAAGGTTGGCTCGCTCGTGGAATAGCAGTCACGCTAGGTGTTTTTGTGATGGGTGTGCTTGGCATAACGGAGCCAGCAATCGCCGATCCATCCAAGCCACTTCCTAACATTGTCGTCATCTTGGCGGATGATTTAGGGTATGGGGACGTATCGAGCTATAACCCAACGCGCGGCAAGATTCCGACACCGCATATCGATCGCATCGCAGCAGGCGGAATGCGATTCTTGGATGCCCATTCCTCCAGCGGTTGTTGTTCCCCGACACGTTACGCTCTTCTCACGGGTCGCTATCACTGGCGTACACGTCTGCAGGGTGGAATCGTGGGCGTTTGGGAAAAGCCTCTTATCGCCAAGGATCGACTCACAATCGCAGGCTTAGCAAAACAGCATGGTTATGCAACGGCTTGCGTTGGCAAATGGCATCTCGGTTGGGATTGGTCGATTTCGCAACAAGAACGTGAATCAATTAAAAACTTTGGTGGGCAAGCGGGAGGTGGTGGAAAGGTCAAGACGGAAGCGACCAAGGAGCAAGTGGAAGTATGGAAGGAGATCTTTGCCCGAACCATCCAAGGAGGTCCGACAACCCGAGGATTCGACACCTACTTCGGAACGGATGTACCAAACTGGCCTCCTTATTGTTTTATCGAGAAA
>Ga0315900_10001517_pt1 | contig 37114 bp, 28 predicted proteins | sample LakEriMetagenome_FD_203521 | JGI IMG/M metagenome (GOLD analysis project Ga0315900, IMG submission 203521) | Freshwater fungal communities from buoy surface, Lake Erie, Ohio, United States - Buoy 12 MA114 | ecosystem: Environmental > Aquatic > Freshwater > Lake > Lake biofilm | place: USA: Lake...
CGTAGGCCATCGGGTAGATCAGCAGGTGGTCGTGCCCCTCGACCACGGGCAGCACGCTCTTGCGGCTGGCGCTGGTCCAGCAGCCGACGATGACGGCGGGCCGCTGCTCGACGAGCCGCTCCGCCTCACGGGCGAACGTGGGCGGGTCGGAAGCGCCGTCGGCGATCACCCAGCGGACGGGCCGCCCGAGGAGGCCGCCGCCGGCGTTGATCTCTTCGAGGGCCAGCACCTCCGCATCGATCATCGAGCGTTCGCTGACCGCCATCGGCCCGGTGCGCGAGTGGAGCAGGCCGACCACGATCGGCCGCCGATTCACCAGCAGGCGATCGAGGCCGAACCAGGCGGCCGCGGCGGCGCCGAGCAAGGCCGCCATCGCAAGCCAGCGGTTCCAGCGCCGCCAGAAGCCGGGCCGCCAGTCGGGCGGTTTGTGAGCGGGCGCGGATGAGAAGACGAGATCGCTCATGCAATGGAGACGGCAGGCCGCCCGTTCGTGGACCCAGGCACCGCCTCAATCTTTGCCCATCTTTCCCGACCGGGCGAACGGCCGGGGGCGGAAAAATCGGCAGCCTCGGCACACCCCCCTTTTCGATGGGTTCGCGGAGCGACTCCCGCCAGCCCGGCCGGTTGCTGGCCCGGAGAACCGCCGTGAGGTATATCTGTGGGTTGATTCGGCCGGGAAAGGGCCGCATCGGCGGGCGGGTCGTCGGCCCGCTGGGCGGCCGTGATGGCCGGCCATCGTCACAGGAGGACGAGCGTTCGGACATGGCATCGATCGCGGGCAACGTGGGTGCCGAAACGGCGATCCAGCGGATCGTCGGTGTGTCCGCGTGGTCCGACCAGGTGCGGCGGTCGATCGAGTTGGTGGCAGCCCACCACGCCAGCGTGCTCATCATGGGCCCGAGCGGCACGGGCAAGGAACTGATCGCCCGCGCGATCCACGCCTGCAGCCCCCGGGGCCAGCGGCCGTTCATCCCCGTCGACTGTGCCGTCACCACCGGGACGTTGTTCGCAAGCCACATGTTCGGGCACGTGAAGGGCTCGTTCACCGGCGCCACGTCTTCGACGCTGGGCTGCTTTCGGGCCGCCGACGGCGGCACCATCTTCCTGGATGAAATCGGGGAGATGGAACTGGAACTGCAGGCCAAGCTGCTGCGGGTGCTGCAACAACGGACCGTCGTCCCGGTCGGCAGCCACCAGGAGGTTCCGGTCGACGTGCGGGTGCTCGCGGCGACGAACCGGGAGCTGTCGCGGGAAGTGGCCGAGGGGCGGTTTCGCGAGGATCTCTTCTACCGGCTCAACGTCGTCGCCATTCAGACGCTGCCGCTTCGCGAGCGGCCCGAGGACGTGCCCGTGCTCGCGGCCCGGTACCTGGCCGAACTGGCCGCCCGCCACGGGATGCCGATGTGCAGCCTGTCGCCGGCGGCGATCGACGTGCTCCAGGCATACGCCTGGCCGGGCAACGTCCGCGAATTGGAGAATGTGCTGGAACGGGCGGTGATGTTCTCGTCCGGCGACGAGATCGACCCCGACTCCCTCAGCGGCCTGATGGGAACGCGGCCGGTCGGCGAGCCCGCGTCGGGCGCCACGCAGCTCGCGGTCGCCGCGAGCCGCGGCATCGTTTCCGCCACGCCCCTCCCGGGCGTCTATCGGGTCGAGCCGCGAATCCAGCCGGCGGCGCAGGCGTCGGCGGCAACGCAGGCTGCGGTCCAAGCGCCGGCCGCCGAATCCGACGGCTCGGCAGCCTGGCCGACGCTCGCGGACGTGGAGCGGATGCACCTCGAGCGGACGCTCGCCGCGACGCTGCAGAACAAGTCGCTGGCCGCGAAAATGCTCGGCATCGACCGGTCCGTGCTCCGCCGCAAACTGCAGCGGTACGGCCTCGACGAGTCGGGCAGTCGGCCGGCCGAAGGATTCGACCCCTGATGCGGCTCAGCCGGCCCGGGCGCGGAACGCCGCGACGCTCGCGTCCTCGTCGGGCACCCGGAGCCGCAGCGTGGCCGCAGGCGGCGCCCGTCGTTCCTGGGAGAAGCCGCGGCTGCCACCGGCGAGAAACTCCCGCAGGTGGGTGACGGGGGCCGCGTCGAACTCGGCCCGCAGGGCGTCGAGGACGTCCTTCCAGGGCAGGCCCCGGCGGTAGATCGTGCGATAGGCCGACTTCAGCGTGGCGATGTCCTCCGCCGAATGTCCGCTGCGCCGCAGCCCGACGACGTTGAGGCCGACGATGCAGCCGCTCTGGCCGTCGAGGAGCATGTAGGGAGGCACGTCCTGGACGACGCGGGCGTGCCCGCCGACCATCGCCAGCCGGCCGATGCGACAGAACTGATGGACCGCCACCGCGCCCGACACGAACGCCCGATCCTCGACGGTGACGTGGCCGCCGAGCAGGGCGGCGTTGGCGAAGATGCAGTTGTTGCCGACGACGCAGTCGTGGCCGAAGTGGGCGCCGGCCATGACGTAGTTGTGGTTGCCCACGGACGTCACGGTGCCGGGCTTCAGCGCCCGATGCACGGTGGCGTATTCGCGGAACACGTTGTGGTCGCCGATCGACACGCCGCCGATGTCCTCAGGCCGGGCCACGTGCTGCGGGGCGCCGCCGATCACGGCATGCTCGCCGAACTCGTTGTGGCAGCCGGCGCGGACGCCCGCCTTGACGACGGCGCCGCTGGCGACGGAGCAAAAATCACCGAGCTCCACGTTCGCCTCGATCGTCGCGAACGGGGCCACCCGCACGCCGACCCCGAGGCGGGCATCCGGACTCACGACCGCCAACGGATGGATGCTCACGCCGTGCCTTTCGGGGATCCCTCGAGCCGGGGGGCGGCGGAGAACCGCCGCTCATCCGTCGGTGCGACGGGAGCCGGGGAGGTTTATCGGCTCGACCGGACGTCGGATTCAATGCCAGTTTGGCGGCGGGGCGAGACCTTGCCCGGTCTTCCTGGGCTGGGCAAAGTCCGCCGCCTCCCATAGCCTTTTCCGCGCCAGCCGCTAGACTGCCCCGCCCAATCCGAAGGTTCGCTGGTTCGCGGGAGGTGCATTCGAATGACGACGCGGGAAGAACGGTACGAAGCGGCGGAGGCATTGAAGAACGCGGGTGATCTGCCGGCCGCCGTCGCGGCGCTGGAGGCCGTGGTGGCCGCGGATCCCGACTTTGCACTGGCCCATTCGGCGCTTGCCGCCTGGTGCACGCGGCTCGAGCGGCACGAGGACGCGGTCCGCCATGCCCGGCGGGTCTGCGAACTCGAGCCGGCGGACCCGTTCAGCTTCACGGCCTTGAGCGTCGCCTGCATGCGGGGCGGACGCATCGCGGAAGCCGAGGAGGCACTGGCGCGATCGCGGATACTCCAGGGCGGCCACTGACGCCTGGCAACGAGTCCGGCGGCAACGAGTCCGGCGCCCGGGCCGGGGCGCCGCACCGTGCCGCGGTTCAGGCCGCGGGCTTCTTCAGTGCCGCCTCGAGCGCGTCCAGCCGCTCGCGGTCCGCGGTCGAGAGCCGCGCCGGGCGGAGCTGCTGCTTCCGGGCCGCGGCCAGTGATCGCGTCGCGGCTTCGGCGTCGCCGGCCTGGAGCTGGGCGAAGGCGAGGTGCAGCAGTTTCGTCGGCGTGGGCTGGAGCACGGCTTCCTGGAGATCCGCCACCGCCCGCTGCCGATCCCCCGCGGCCAAGGCGACGAGGCCGCGGGTGTCGAGCAGGTCGGGATGCGGACCGAGCTCGTCGATGGCCCGGTCGATCAGGGTGCGGGCCTCGGCCGCGGTGTCCGGCCGGGCGAGGTGGAACGCGAAGTTGTTGGCGATGATCGCCGCTTGCATCGGCTCCAGCCGCTTCCGGGTGAGGAGATCCCGATAGATCTTCTCGGCTTCGTCCTGCCGCCCCTGGTAGTCGCGCAGATCGGCGAGGAGCAGCGGCAGCGATATCGACTCCGGATCCTGTCGCAGCGCCTTGACGAACCAGGGCTCGAGTCGCGCGGCCGCCGATGGATCCTCGCCGTCGCGGATCACGTCGGCGGCGATCTGCATGAGCCGCTCCAAGGGCAGCTTGTCCCACAACGTCTCCAGCAGGTCGAGGGCCTCGGCGGTCCGCTTCTGCCGGCCCAGGAAGGCGGCCCGGGTCGCCATGCCATCCGCCGACAGGCCGGCGAGCTGTCCCAGCACTTTGTCGGCCGCCTTCGCGAAGCCGAGGTTCTCGAACAATGTGGCGGTCGTTGCCAGTTGCTCGGCCTGCTCACCCGTCGCTTCCGCCGCCGGCATCAGCTTGCGGGCCGCCGCCACGGCCGGTTCCCGGTCGCCAGCGGCGATGGCGAGTTTGGCCTCGATGGCGAGCGTGAGCGGCGCATCCGGGGCCGCGGCCTGCAGTCGCCGCAGCCAGGTTCGCGCGGTGCTGATCTCGTCATGGTCGATCATCTTCTCCACGAGCATCGCGAGGATGGCCGGCGGCGTCTGCGGCGCGGACGCGATCGAGATCAGGCCGGTGCGGCAGTCCTCCCAGTTGCCCGTCCGCTCCTGGAGTTGCGCGAGCTGGAGCCGTTGCCCGACCGAGAGCGGCTGCACTGCGGCCAGCGACTGGAAGGCATCGATGCCTTCCCGCCAGTTGGCCGGCTCGGGGCGGGCCGCGAGAAGCCGCGCCTTGAGGGCCAGGTCGTCAGGGGCCAGCCGGCCCTTGGAATCGGCGTTGTGTTGCAAGGTCTGCAGCGCCTCTTGAAATGCCCGGAACGTGCCGCGCTCGCCCACCAGTTCCGCGACCATGCGCCGCGCCCAGGCCTGGTTCGCCTTCGCGGCCGAAGAGGCGGCCGGGGCCGCCAGGATGGCATCGAGGGTCTCGCGGGCCTGGGCCAGCCGGCCACGGCGGAGGAGAAACTCCGCCAGACGGCGGGCGACGGCAAGATCCTCCGGGGCGGCTGCCACCGCCTCGCGATAGGACCGCTCCGCGTCCTCGAGCCGTCCGAGCATTTCGCTGCCCTGGGCGAGCATCAGGCCGCGTTGCCGACCGGTCAGCTTGTCGGCGGCCCGGTCGAGCGTCTGCTCCGCCGCCTTCTGCTTGCCCTGCGCGAGTTGGAGCGAGCAGAGCGTGAGCCACGTCTCGGGCCGCTCCGGCGCCGCCGCCACCGCCCGCGCGACGATCTCCGCCGCCTGGGCCCGCTTGCCCGACCGCTCCAGGAGCTGTCCGAGCCAGAGCAGTTCGTCGGCATTGGTCGAGTCGGCCGCGACCGTGCGCTCCGCGAGCGCGACGGCGTCGTCGAGTTTTCCGGCCCGCATCTCGACCTCCGCGGAGATCCGTTCCAGCCCCGCGGTATCCGGCCCCAGGGAGGACAAAGCCATCCGCGCCTCCTCGATCCGGTTGGTCGCGTACAGCAGCGACACCAGCTGCCGCAACACCGCGGGATTCGTGGGGCCGAGGCTGACGGACCGCTGCAGCCGCTCGATGGCCGAGCTCACGTCTCCCTTCAGCCCTTCGATCTCGGCGAACATGCTCTGGATGCGATTCCAGCCGGGCCGTTCGTTCTCCGCCTCGATGAGCAGGTTGCGGGCGGCGTCGAGCCGCGCCCGTTCCTGCGGCGACAACTCGGGCATCGCGGCTCCGGCCTCATGCCGCGATGCCAGTGACTTGCGCACCGCGAGGATGCCGACGGCCGCCCGGGCGACGCGGCTCTGCGGGCTCTTCTCACCGGCGACCTTGGCCAACGCCTCCGCGGCGGCCTCGGCCCTAACGACGTCGCCGGAGTCGGTCGCCAGGTCGAACAGCGCGCTGTGGGCCTGCAGGTCGTCGGGCTGCTTCGCAGTCGCTTCGGTCCACAGCCGTTTCGCTTCCTCCCGATCACCGAGCGCCAGCGACAGCGCGGCCAGTTGCGAGCACAGGCGGCCGGCCGCTTCGTCCGGCAGCTGTTTGGCCCGCTCCTCGATCCGCGCGAAGGCCGTCCGCGCCGCGTCCTTGCCCTCACTGGCCGCGACCTGGGCGTCGACGGCCAGGACCGCGGGGTTCCCCGCAACCTCGGCCGGCAAGGCGTTCAACAGTTTGCGGCCGGCCGCGGGACCCTCGCGCCGCAGGGCGAGCGTCACGCGGGCCGCCGCGATCTGCGGGTTGTCGGCATGCCTTTCGGCCGCCTTGGCGAGCACGCTGGTGGCCGCGTCGAGTTCCCCCTTCTGCAGCAAGACGTCGGCCCGCAGCAGCGCCATTTGGGGCGTCGGCACTTCGGCCGCCTGCTGGAGCGACTCCAGCAGGGCGTCGATCTGCGACCAGTCACGGCGCTCGGCCGGCAGCCGGGCCTGGGCCGCGACCCGTAACTGGAGCAGCGGCAGCCAGACCTGGGGAATGCCTTGGAGCTTGTCCGCGGGAATGCCCGCCGCGATGGCTTCGAACTCCTTCAGCGCTTCGCCGGTCTTCCCGGCCGCCATCAACGCGGATGCCGAGCCCACGCGGGCCGGGAGCGAGGTCGGGCTGTCGCTCAAGACGCGTTGGTTGGCCTCCCGTTGCTCGTCGAATTCGCCGAGCTGTTCCGCGCATTGCCCGAGGTACAGATCGACCTGCCGCGGGAGATCCTCGGAGATCGCGACGAGCGGCCGCACCGCCAGGAGCTTCTGCTTGGCGGCCAGCCATTTCTGCTCCGCCATCAAGATGCGGGCCTCGAACAGACCGACGCCGGGATTGGTCTGCCCGAAGAACTCCTTGACCCGGTCGATCGTCTGCTTGGCTGCGGCGATATCGTTCCGTTGGAGCAGGGCGTCGGCCAGCATGAGCAGCAGGGACGCCCTGCCCGGCAGCGCGGCCACGCCGTCCCGCAGCACCTGTTCCGCTTCCTGCGGTCGCCCCTGTTGCAAGGCGACGGAGGCCAGGCCGCGATACCCGCGCTCGTCATCCGGAAACTTTTCGCGGGCGTTCTTGGCCAACTCCTCGGCCCGCTCCAGTTCGCCGCTGGCGAGGGCGATTTCGAACGCGGTGAACATGGCGGTCGCGTCGTCCGGGGCGATCTTCAGGGCCCGCTCCACGTCTTTGACCGCGGCGGCGACGTCGCCCCGTTGCCGGTGCCAACGGCACATCGCCAGCCACGCCTGGAGATCGTCCCCCTTGACCTTGATGAGCTGCTCGAGCACGCCGTTGGCCGCCGCGTCGTCCCTGAGTTTCTCGTGGAGCAGGGCGGCCAGCACGACGTAGGCTTCGGTCGGCGCTACCGGCTTTGCTTCCGCGTCAAACGCCCGCTTTTCCATGTCGTAACCGACCAGTTGGCCGACCACGGCGGCCGACCGCTCGAAGTCGCCCGTTCCCATGAGGGCCCGGGACAGCATCAGTGCGATCGCGGTGGGCTTGGTGAGGTCGGTCTGCGAATCCTTCGCGTCGTCGGCCGCGGCCGGCGGTGACGGGCCCGCCTCCGCCGGCGCACGGCTGCGGAGCACCTCGAGATGCTCGCGGGCGTCGGCGAAGCGGCCGATGCGGAGTTGGAATTGCGCGAGCCGCACCCGCAGTTTGGCGTTCTGCGGATTGCGACGCACGGCGTCCTCGAGGACGATGTACGCCCGGGAGAGAGCTTCCCGGGTCGCTTCCGGAACCTCGGTCTTCTGAAGCAGCAGTTCGGCGTATTCCGCATAGGCCGCGGAGTCTTCCGGGCGGAGGCCGACGTACCGCTGCAAGAACTGCAGGGCCTCGGCCGTGTTTCCCTCTTCGAGCCTCTGCCGCGCCTGGATCAAGAGGCCGCCGGCGTTGCGGGCGATCTGGAAGCGACGCAAAAGATAGACGCCGCCAACGGTCACTGCGAAGGCGGCGACCAGGGCCAGCAGGAGCTTGACGTTGACGCGTTTCACGGGCCTGTTCCTTCCGGCTGCATTGCCGGTCTAGCCGGGCCGGCAACGTCGGACTGCCTAGTCTACCAACCGGCCGCGTGCCTCGCGGTGCCGTGGCCTACCGGTAGCCCCCAGCCTCCCGCAGCGGCGTCAATTTCCCAGCGGCTGCACCGGGGACGGGCGATTCGGTCGCAAGATCGGGGGGGTGATCGGTCGATACTCCCGCAGGTCCGCTGGTGACGATTGGGCGGACTTTGCGGGCCGGCCACTGAAATGAGGGCAACGACGATGATCGGACAGCACGGCAGGCGACAGAGGCCCCATGTCGGGCGCGGTGGGGCTGTGATCCTTTGCAGTGGGGCCGCGTTCGCGCTGTGGTCGCTCGGGGCCGGCGCCGCCGAACCGTCCCCCCGCCCGCCGCGGACTCGTCCGGCCATGGTCGACCACGCCGTGGTGCCGGCGGGCGGTGCGTGCCGCGGCTGCCGTGAGGCCCACTGTCGGACGTGCCGTGGCGGCGGTCATCATGGTCACCACGCCGGGTGCCGCGACGGCAAGTGCCATCCGTATTGTCCGGTTCGGCCGCAGGAGTTCGGCTTCTACGACACGCAGTGGCGCCGCTGGCCGGGGCAGGGCGTGGCGCCGGCGGCGCACGTTCAGGAGGCGACGCCCGTGCGTCCGCCGAAGTCGGCGGTGCCGCGGGCCGACGAGGAGTCGCGGGAACCCCGGGCCGACGAATTGCCGGCTCCGGAACCCGCCACGGCGGCCGCGGTGCCGGACGCACCCGCCGCAGCGCCCGCGCCGCCGGCGGCCGAAGCGATCCGTGAGCCGGCCGCCGAGCCCGCACCCCTGCCGGTCGAGGAGCCCCCGGTCCGGGGCAGGTCGCCCGCTGCCGCACCGCTTCCACCGGCTGAACCTCCTGCCAAGCAACCGCCGGCAGATGCAAACCTGTTCGACGAGTCAGCGACCGGCCCCGTGCCGCGCCGCTTCGTCGCCAGCCGCGGGGCGATTGCCGCCACTCCGCCGGCCAGCGCGAAAGTCCGGCCGGCGACGCTGACGTATCCGGTTTCCGTCGCAGACCTCCCGAAGTCGGTCGACGGCGATTCGCCGCGGGTGCCGCGGGTGCCGTTCGACCCGGCCGCCGAGGCGGCACGGCTGGGCCGCTGACCGGCGGCTGGGGCCGGACCATGCCGCGGATTACACTCGCAGCAGCGGCCCGGCGGTCGCGAGAGTGGCGAAACTGGCAGACGCGCTGGATTTAGGTTCCAGTGCCGCAAGGCGTGCGGGTTCGACTCCCGCCTCTCGCATGCCGTCGCGACCCGTCACCGTGGCGAACGGCTGGCGCGGTCCGCCTCCAGGAACCGGTCGAGGCTGCCGGTGCCGGCGGAGTCGCGGTCCGGCCACGCACCGACGAGCATCTCCTGCAGCGGGCCGTCGGGGGCGGCAAGGTTGCGGTGCGCGAAGCGGAGTTCGAGCGTGACGATCTGCTCGTCCGCGGCGTGCCGTGCGTTCCAGTCGCGGGCCAGGGCCGCGGCCACGCTGGGGGCGAATGGTCGCACCTTGGGCCGCGGCAGGATCCACAGCAGTTTGTGCCAGCGGTGGTGCGGCAGGCTGGTGAAGCCGCCGGTCGGTCCGTCGGCCTCGATCGGTCGGCCCGCGCGGAGCACGTCGACGACGCGGCCATCGGCGAGTTCCCCGCGGCCATAGGCCCACTGCTCGAGCGGCGGCACCGTGCCGAACATGCCCCACTCCTGCGCGAGGCTCGCGGCATGAATCGCCTTCTGGATCGGCGCCGGCAGCGGTCGTGACTGCCACGGCGTGCGGTCATGCACGAAGCTCACCGCCGCGAGCACGGCCGCGGCGGCGCAGGCCCAGCGGGCCGCGGCCGGCCGGCAATCCGGACCGACGGCGTCGGCCAGTCCGCGGCCGGCACGGCCCCAGACGCTGCCTGGCAGCAGCGGCAGCCAGGCCACCATGCCGATCGGTGCGAACAGTCCGACCGACATCGTCAGCCAGATCGTGACGTGGAACACGAGGAACCCCGCGGCGATCACCGGACGGGCCGCCGGCCAGGCGATGAAGGCCAGGGGCCCGATGATCTCGGCGCCGAGCACGCCCCAGGTCAGCGGTCGGACCAGCCAATCGGCGTGCGCCAGCCACATGCCCAGCGGCGTGCCATGGTCGTGGACCGACAGCGCGTAGCGCACCGCCTCGCCGCCGAGCCAGGAGGCGTTCCATTTGGACAGGCCGGCACCGAGGTAGACGGCCATCACCTGCAGCACCAGCGCCACGGTCGCCGGGCCGAAGACCCGCATCGTCCGCAGCCGACCGGCCCCGGCAGCGCGGCTCGCGTCGCGCGACCAGACCGCCCCGAGCGGCAGGAACAGGGACCAGAACAGCAGGCACGAGAGCAGCAGGTCGCCGGCGTTCGCGGCGGGAATCGTGCGGCGGAAGACGCTCACCTGCGCGAGCCACGCCAGCGCGGTGGCCGTCGTGGTTCGCCAGCCGGCCGCCAGGCAGGCCCCGGCGATGCCCTCGAGGGCGAGGATCGCGGCCGCCCACCGGGTGTCGTGCCACACCAGCGCCAGCGACCACTGGGTTGGATCGCCGTCGAAATAGTCGCGGATCAGCGGCGGCGGAAAGATGCCGTCCGCGGCGAACATGAGGGAGAAGTCGCGGGTCCGCAGCAGCGCGTCGGCCACGAGCACGAGGCCGAGGGCGATGCGAAACGCCGCCAGGCTGCGGACATCGATCGCGAACCGACGCTGCACGGCGTGGTGCATCCACTGGCGGAGGACGGTCGCGCTCCCGGGCGGGCTCACGTGCATGGCGGCCGCCTCCACAGCGGCGTTTCTTGATGGAACCGAGCCGTGAAACTACAACAAGCGGCCGTTATCGGGCGACCCCAAAACCGCGGTCGCACCCGTCGCGCCCCGCTCCCGAGGAGACTCCACGATGCATGTTCCCCTGGTCGTTCTGGGCGGCGGTCCCGGCGGCTATGCCGCGGCGTTCCTCGCGGCCGACCTCGGCATCCCGGTGGCGATCATCGAGCAGGACGAGCGGCTCGGTGGCACGTGTCTGCTGCGGGGCTGCATTCCCTCCAAGGCGCTGCTGCACGTCGGCCGCGTCCTCGCGGAGGCGCGGGAGATGGAGGAGTGGGGCATTCACTTCGAGAAGCCGGCCCTGAAACTCGACCAGCTGCGGGCCCGCAAGGACAAGGTGATCGCCACGCTCACCGGTGGCCTGGCGACGCTCGCCCGCCGCCGCAACGTGCAGCTCATTCGCGGCGTCGCCCGGTTCACGAACTCGACGACCCTGGAAGTCGCCCCGGCGGAGCCGGGCGGCGCGAGCCAGACGGTCACCTTCGATCATTGCATCCTCGCCAGCGGCTCACGGCCGGCGCGGATCCCGGCCTTCGACATCGGCAGCCCGCGGGTCATGGACTCGACCGGGGCGCTGGAACTCAAGGAGATCCCCGAATCGCTGCTCGTCGTGGGCGGCGGCTATATCGGCCTGGAGATGGGCACCGTGTATGCCGAACTGGGCTCCGACGTCTCGGTCGTGGAGCTCACCGACACCCTGCTGCCCGGCGCCGACCGCGACCTCGTCAAGCCGCTCCAGCAGCGGCTCGAGAAGCTGTTCGACACGATTCACCTGCGGACGAAGGTGATGAAGCTCGAGGACGTCGGCAAGGCCGTGCGGGTGCACTTCGAGGGGCCGGAGGGGCCGAGCAGCCGGGATTTCTGTCGCGTGCTCGTGGCCGTCGGTCGGCGGCCGAACTCGGACGGCCTCGGCCTGGAAAACACCAAGGTCGTGGTCGGCCCCAAGGGCTTCGTCGAGGTGGACGGCCAGCAGCGGACCGCCGACCCGCACATCCTCGCGATCGGGGACGTGTGCGGCGAGCCGATGCTCGCCCACCGTGCCAGCCACCAGGGGAAGGTGGCCGTGGAGGCCCTGCACGGTGAACCGGCCCTGTTCGCGCCGCGGGCGATCCCGGCCGTCGTGTTCACCGATCCGGAGATCGCCTGGGCCGGGCTCACGGAGGGCGACGTCGCCGCGCAGGGGCGGACCGTCGAGATCAGTCGCTACCCCTGGGCGGCGAGCGGCCGGGCCCATGCCCTGGGACGGACCGACGGCCTGACGAAGATCCTCGTCGACCCGGAGACCGACACCGTGCTCGGCGTGGGGATCGTCGGCCCGGGGGCCGGCGAACTGATCGCGGAGGGCGTCCTCGCCATCGAGATGGGCTGTTCGGCCCGCGACCTGATGGAGGCCATTCATCCCCACCCGACGCTCGGCGAGACGGTCGCCTTCTCGGCCGAGAACTACTTCGGCCTGGCCACCGAGATCTACCGGCCCCGGACGGAAGGCACGTGAGCGTGGGTTTGGCCTGCGGCTGCGGGCTCTGCAATCGCCCTAGACGCCTCCCGGCATCCCCGGAATAATGCGAAAAGTTTTCGTATTTTCCCGGAGTAGACCATGGCCAGCACCGACATCGATCAGTCCGACAGCGTGGTTGCCGGACCGGCGGACGACGCCGCCGCGCCGCTGCCCAGGGGAGCCCATGCCCCGATGTCGATCGGCCAGGCAGGCGACGGCTCTTCGGGCCAGCCGGAGCGCATGGACGGCACCTCCCAGGTCGATGCCGACCCGACCGAGACCCGGGAGTGGCTCGACTCTCTGCGCTACGTGATCAACAGCCGCGGCGGCGACCGTGCCGCCTACCTCCTCCATGCCATCGAGCAGGAGGCCTATCGGCTCGGGGTGGCGATCCCGTTCTCGGCGACCACGCCGTACATCAACACGATCCCCGCCGATCGCCAGCCCCCCTTCCCGGGCAATCGCGAGATCGAGCGACGGATCAAGAGCATCATTCGCTGGAATGCGATGGCGATGGTCGTGCGGGCCAATCGCGAGGACAAGAGCATCGGCGGCCACATTTCGACCTTCGCCTCGTCGGCGACGCTCGTCGAGGTGGCGATGAACCACTTCATCCGCGGCCGCGGCGACGACTATTCCGGCGACCAGGTCTACTTTCAGGGCCACGCCTCGCCGGGCATCTACGCGCGGGCCTTCCTCGAGGGGCGGCTCACCGAAAAGCACCTGGAGAACTTCCGGCGGGAATTGGCCGACGGCGGCGGCCTGTCGAGCTATCCGCACCCCTGGCTGATGCCGGAGTTTTGGGAGTTTCCCACGGTGTCGATGGGTCTGGGGCCGATCATGGCCATCTACCAGGCGCGGTTCAACAAGTATCTGCAGGATCGCGGCATCAAGGACACGAGCCGGCAGCACGTGTGGTGCTTCATCGGCGACGGCGAGACCGACGAGCCGGAGACGCTGGGGGCGATCTCGCTCGCCGCCCGCGAGCAGCTCGACAACCTCGTGTTCGTCATCAACTGCAACCTGCAGCGGCTCGACGGGCCGGTGCGTGGCAACGGCAAGATCATCCAGGAGCTCGAGGGGGTCTTCCGCGGCGCCGGCTGGAACGTGATCAAGGTGATCTGGGGCGAGGATTGGGATCCGCTCCTCGACAAGGACGAAGAAGGGCTGCTCGTCAAGCGGATGAACGAGATCGTCGACGGCCAGTACCAGAAGTACGTGGTCATGCCCGGCGGGTACATCCGCGAGCACTTCTTCGGCGTTGATCCCAAGCTCCAGGAGATGGTGGCCCACCTGTCCGACGAGAAGCTGAAGAAGCTCAAGCGCGGCGGCCACGATCCGGAGAAGGTGTATGCCGCTTATGCCGCGGCCATGCAGTGCCACGGCAAGCCGACGGTGATCATCGCCAAGACGATCAAGGGCTACGGTCTCGGCGAGGTGGGCGAGGGCCGCAACGTCACCCACCAGCAAAAGAAGCTCAACGAGGACGAGCTGCGGGCCTTCCGCTCGCGGTTCGGGATCCCGATCTCCGACGACGAGGTCGCCAAGGCGCCGTTCTACCGGCCGCCGGAAGACTCCGAGGAGATGCGGTACCTGCGGGAGCGGCGGGCCGCCCTCGGCGGGCAGGTGCCGAGCCGGCCGAAGCAGGGGCCGCTGCTGCAGACGCCGCCGCTGTCCGACTACATCGGCTTCATCGAGAAGAGCGCGGGCCGCGAGGTCTCCACCACCACCGGCGTGGTCACGCTGATGGCGTCGCTGCTCAAGGACAAGCGGGTCGGCAGGTACATCGTGCCGATCGTGCCCGACGAGTCGCGGACATTCGGCATGGATCCGCTCTTCAAGCAGTGCGGCATCTACGCCCACACGGGCCAGCTCTACGAGCCGGTCGACTCCGACCAGCTCCTCTACTACCGCGAGGCCAAGGACGGCCAGATTCTCGAGGAGGGCATCACCGAGGCGGGGAGCATGTCGAGCTTCATCGCCGCGGGCACGGCCTACGCCAGCCACGGCGTGCCGATGATCCCGATGTTCATCTACTACTCGATGTTCGGTTTCCAGCGGATCGGTGATCTGATCTGGGCGGCCGGCGACATCCGTGCCCGCGGCTTCCTGCTCGGCGGCACGGCCGGCCGGACGACGCTCAACGGCGAGGGGCTGCAGCACCAGGACGGCCACAGCCAGCTGTTCGCGATGGCCTTCCCGACGGTCAAGGTCTACGACCCGGCGTTCGTCTACGAGGCCACCGTGATCATGCTCGACGGCCTCGAGCGGATGTATGCCAAGGGCGAGGACTGGATCTACTACCTCACGGTCTACAACGAGAACTACGAGATGCCGCCGATGCCGCCCGGCTGCGAGGCGGGCATCCTCAAGGGGATGTACCGGCTCCGGGACGTGGCCGCGAAGCCGGCGGGCGGCAAGGCCGCGAAACTGCCGCACGTGCATCTCCTCGGTTCGGGCGCCATCCTCCGCGAGGTCATCCGCGGGGCCGAATTGCTCGCGGAGCACTGGGGCGTGTCGAGCACGGTGTGGAGCGTGACGAGCTGGAAGGAGCTGCGGCGCGAGGCCCAGGAGTGCCGCCGCTGGAACATGCTCCATCCCGAGTCGACGCCGCGGAAGAGCTACCTCGAGGAGATGCTCGCCGACCGGGAAGGCGTGTTCGTGGCCGCCAGTGACCACGTGCGGGCCGTGCCCGAGCAGCTCGATCCCTGGATCCCCGGTGGACTGTTCGTGCTCGGCACCGACGGCTTCGGCCGCAGCGAACTCCGCGGCCGGCTCCGCCGCCACTTCGAGGTGGACGGCGAGTGCGTCGCGATCGGCGCCCTGTCGCGGCTGGCTGCGGCCGGCGCGGTGGGCACGCACGTCGTGGCCGAGGCGATTCGGAAACTGGGCGTCGATCCCGACAAGATCGATCCGGCTTCCGCCTGACTCCTGACCCCTGACCGTCCGGCGGCCGCCCCGGTCGCCTCCTCGTTTCGCTCCCCCCTCCATTCCGACCCCCGAGCCGCGAGAGCACACACGCATGGCTACAGAATTCAAGCTGCCCGACCTGGGAGAGAACATCGCCTCCGGTGACGTCGTCAGCGTCCACGTGACGGAAGGCGACGTGATCAAGCCCGGGCAGGCGCTTCTGGAAGTCGAGACCGACAAGGCCGTCATCGAGGTCCCCTGTCCCCCGGGCGGCCGGATCGCGAAGGTGCTGGTGAAGAAGGGTGAGACCGTGAAGGTCGGCCAGGCGCTCGTGCTCCTGGAGGCTGCCTCCGGTGCGGCCCCTGCGACGGCGAAGCCGGCCGCGCCGGCTGCCGCACCTGCCGCGACGAAGTCCGTCGCCCCGGCGGCTGCTCCGGCTCCGGCGAAGCCCGCGGCCACTCCTGTTGCTCCTGCTCCCGCCGCTGCGGCCATGCCCGCGGCGCCGCCCGCCGATCATGGCGGCCGCAGTCAGTCTGCCGCGGTCGCGACTGCCGCCGTCGTCGAGCCTGCCGGCCCGGCAGTCCGGCGGCTGGCCCGCGAGCTGGGTGTCGATCTGGCCCGCGTGCGGGGCAGCGGCGCCGGCGGACGAATCGTTCGGGAAGACGTGATCACCGCCGTCCGGCAGGCGAGTGCGGCAGGCCCGGGGGTGCGGTCACGGTCCGACTCGGCTGCCACCGAGCGGGACGACTGGGGGCCGATCCGCCGCGAGCAGATGTCGCGGATGCGAAAGACGATCGCCGCCAACATGGTCCGGAGCGTGCAGACGATTCCGCACCTCACGAACTTCGACGACGCCGACGTCACGGAGCTCGAGCACCTGCGGAAGGCGAGTGCTCCCGAATACGCCAAGAGCAACCTCAAGCTCACGGCGCTGGCCTTCGTCATCAAGGCGGTGAGCCTGTCGTTGCGGCAACACCCCGCCGTGAACGCGTCGATCGACCCGGAGAAGGGCGAGATCGTCTACAAGGACTACGTGAACGTGGGGCTGGCGGTGGACACGCCGCGCGGGCTCGTGGTGCCGGTGCTCCGCGACTGCGACCAGATGTCGATTCCCCAGATCGCCCAGGCGATCGCCGACACCGCGGAGAAGGCCAAGAACGCCCAGTACGGCCTCGAAGACCTGCGCGGCGGCACGTTCACGATCTCGAATCTGGGGGCCGTCGGCGGCGCCTATTCGACGCCCATCATCAACTGGCCAGAAGTGGCTATTCTTTTGCTGGGTCGCTCCCGGAAGATGCCGGTCGTTCACGAAGACCGCATCGAGCCCCGGCTGATGATGCCATTGTCGCTGTCGTACGACCATCGGCTGATCGACGGGGCGATGGCGGCGCGGTTCCTCAACGAAGTGATCGGCTACCTGGAGAGTCCCGGCCGGCTGCTGCTGGCCATGTGAAGGACATGAGCACCATCAACCGCATCGATTCGACTGGCACCGCGAGTCTGGCCTTTCTCGAGGAGCTTTTCGAGCAGTATCAGACCGATCCGGCCAGCGTGCCCGCCGACTGGCGGGCCTACTTCGACGCCTGGCAGGCGGCGCCGACCCCCGGCCAGCCTGGCGGCCTGCCCGGGCATCCGCCCGCCAACGGACACACCGCCGGCAACGGGCCGCCGCGGCTGCGGACGACATCGGCCGCCAAGCTGGTCACGCCCGATGGGATCGCCACGGGACACGCGGTGGCGATCGCCGCCGGCGCCGTCGCGTTGCCGGCGGCGCCCGCCGGTGAGGCGATGCCGCTGCCCTTGCCGCCGGTCGCCACCGGCACGCGGGGCGAGGAGCGGGTCGCGTTCCTGCAGGACCGCGTCGACCAGCTCGTGCGGGCGTACCGCGTCCGCGGGCACCTGATGGCCGAGATCGACCCGCTCGGCCGGCCGCGGCCGGGACTGCCGGAACTCGATCCGCGGTTCTACCACCTCACCGAGGAGGACATGGACCGGTCCTTCTCCACCGACACGATCGAGGGACCGCAGTCGATGTCGCTGCGGGAGATCATCCAGCGGCTGCGAAACACCTACTGCCGATCGATCGGCGTGCAGTTCATGCACATGGACGATCTGCGGGTGCGGCAGTGGCTGCAGGTGCGGATGGAGGGCTGTGAGAACCGCATCCAGCTCGATCGCCGCCAGCAGCTGCGGATCTACCGGCAGATGACCACGGCCGCCGTGTTCGAGGAGTTCATCCAGAAGCGGTTTCTGGGGGCCAAGAGCTTCTCGCTCGAGGGTTCCGAGAGCCTGATCCCCCTGGTCGAGATGGCGATCGAGCGGGCCGCCGCGCAGGAGATCGGCGATTGCGTGCTGGCGATGGCCCACCGGGGCCGGCTCAACGTGCTGGCCAACATCATGGGCAAGAGTCCGCAGCGGATCTTCCGTGAGTTCGCCGACATGGATCCCGAACTCCACGTCGGCCGCGGCGACGTCAAGTATCACCTCGGCCACTCCACCGACTACGCGGCCGCCAACGGCCGCAGCGTGCACCTCACGCTGTGCTTCAATCCCAGCCACCTGGAGTTCGTCAACCCGGTGGCGATCGGGCGGATGCGGGCCCGGCAGGACCGGGCCGGCGACCTGGCGCGGCAGGCCGGCCTGGTGATCCTGATCCACGGCGACGCCGCGTTCGCCGGCGAGGGGATCATCCAGGAGACGCTCAATCTCAGCGAGCTCGACGCCTACCGCGTCGGCGGCACGCTCCACGTGATCGTCAATAACCAGATCGGGTTCACCACCGGGCCGCGGGAATCGCGGTCCTGCATGTACGCCACCGACGTGGCGAAGATGCTCCAGATCCCGATCTTCCACGTCAACGGCGAGGATCCGGAGGCGGTCGCCCAGGTGGTGAACCTGGCGATGGACTTCCGCCGCGAGTTTCAGCGGGACGTGGTCATCGACATGTACTGCTTCCGGCGCCGCGGCCACAACGAGGCCGACGAGCCGGCGTTCACTCAGCCGGCCTTGTACCGCGTGATCGAGAAGCGGCCCAGCGTGCACGAGAGCTACCTCGAGAAGCTGCTCAAGCTCGGTGACGTGACCCGTGACGAGGCCCGGAAGATCGCGGAGGAGCAGCACGCCCAGCTGGCGGCGGATCTGTCGGTCGCCAAGAGCGAGGAGTACGTCCATCGCAGCGACGTGGGCGGCTTCTGGTCGTTCTACATCGGCGGCCGCGAGCGGGACGCGGCCGACGTCGACACCGGCGTCCGCCGCGAGGTGCTGGTGCACCTGCTGGAGCGGCTCGTGGCCCTGCCCGAAGGGTTCCAGCCGCACGCCAAGATCCAGAAGTTCCTCGAGGGTCGCCTGCAGATGGCGGCCGGTGCCGCGCCCCTCGACTGGTCGGCGGCCGAGGCGCTCGCCATGGCGACCCTGGCCACCCAGGGGCTGCGGATTCGCGTCTCCGGCCAGGACAGCCAGCGGGGCACGTTCAGCCACCGTCACGCGGTGATTCATGACGCGGTCACGGACGAGACCTGGTGCTCGCTGGAGCACCTCGCCTCCGACCAGGCCCCGGTCGAGATCTACAACAGCCCGCTCTCGGAGGCGGGCGTGCTCGGCTTCGAATACGGCTACAGCCTCGACTGCCCCGACGGCCTGGTGATGTGGGAGGCCCAGTTCGGCGACTTCGTGAACGTGGCCCAGGTGGTCATCGACCAGTTCATCGTCAGCGCCGAGGACAAGTGGAACCGGCTGTCGGGCATCGTGATGCTCCTGCCGCACGGCTTCGAGGGGCAGGGACCCGAGCACTCCAGTGCCAGGCTGGAGCGGTTTCTGTCGCTGTGCGCCAAGGACAACATCCAGGTCGTCCAGCCGACCACGCCGGCCCAGCTCTTCCACTGCCTGCGGCGGCAGGTGCTGCGGGTGTGGCGGAAGCCGCTGGTGGTGATGACGCCCAAGAGCCTGCTGCGGAATCCGCAGTGCGTGTCGCCGATGGAAGAGCTCGTGCAGGGCTCGTTCCAGCGGGTGATCCCCGACGCCGGCGGCACGCCCGCCCGCGACATCCGCCGCATCCTCCTGTGCAGCGGCAAGGTGGCCTATGAGCTGGAGAAGCGGCGGCAGGAACTGGGGCGGCGCGACGTGGCGATCATCCGCATCGAGCAGCTCTACCCGCTGCCGAAGGAGGCGCTGGAGGCCGCGCTGGCCGGTTACGCGGCCGGCACACCTGCGGTCTGGGTCCAGGAAGAGCCGGAAAACATGGGTGCCTGGCGGTTCTTCCGCATCCACTTCGGCGAGCGGCTGCTCGACCGGTTTCCGTTCACGGGCGTCTGCCGGCAGAGCGCTGCCAGCCCCGCCACCGGCTCGAAGAAGAGCCACGACCTCGAGCAGAACGAACTGCTCGGCGCCGCGTTCACAAGTTGACCGATGCCGCGGCCCGGCCCGCGGCGTTTCCTCCAACCCCACCCATTCATGGCACTCGAGCTCAAGGTTCCCGAGGTCGGCGAGTCGATCACGGAGGTCGTGATCGGCACCTGGAAGAAGCGTGAGGGCGACGGCGTCGCCCTCGACGAGTCGGTCGTCGAGATCGAAAGCGACAAGGCGACCGTCGAGCTGCCGGCCCCGGCGGCCGGCATGGTGACGAAAATTCTCAAGGCAAGCGGCGAGAAGGCGGTCGTCGGCGAGGTGATCGGCTATCTGGAGCCCGCCGGCGCGGCCGCATCATCCGCGCCGCCCGCTCCCGCGCCGGTCGTGGACGTGAAGCGCACCGGCGGCCGCACCGACATCGGCTCCGTCCAGCCGGCCGCGGCCCCGCCGGCGGCGGCCCGCGTCATGCCGGCCGCGGCCCGCGTGCTCGGCGAGGCCGGCCTGCCCGCGGCGGGCGTCGCCGGCAGTGGTCCGGGAGGCCGGGTCACCAAGGCTGACGCCACCGCGGCCGCCGCCGCCCGTCCCGCCGCGCCGGCGGCACCACTCGCCAAGCCGGCGCCGCCGGCCTTGCAGCCCTTGTCCGCCCCAGGCTCCCGCCAGGAGCGGCCGGTGCTCATCAGCCCGATCCGGCGCCGCATCGCCGAGCGGCTCGTCGAGGCCCAGCACCAGGCGGCGCTGCTGACGACCTTCAATGAGGTCGACATGTCGGCCGTGATGGCGCTGCGGGCGAAGTTCAAGGATGTGTTCCAGGAGCGGTACGGCGTGAAGCTCGGCTTCATGTCGTTCTTCGTGCGGGCGGCGGTGGAGGCCCTGCGGGCCGTGCCGCAGGTGAACGCGGAGTATCGCGATCCGCACATCGTGTTTCGCGACTATTACGACATCGGCATCGCGGTCGGTGGCGGCAAGGGGCTCGTGGTGCCGGTGATCCGCAACGCCGAGATGCTCTCGTTCGCCCAGATCGAGCAGACGATCGGCGACTTCGCCCGGCGGGCGGCCGACAACAAGATCAAGCTCGAGGAGCTCCAGGGGGGCACGTTCACGATCTCCAACGGCGGCGTGTACGGCTCGATGCTCTCCACGCCGATCATCAATCCCCCGCAGAGCGGCATCCTCGGCCTGCACGCGATCACGGAGCGGCCGATGGCCGTCAACGGCCAGGTCGTGATCCGGCCGATGATGTACCTCGCGCTGTCCTACGACCACCGGCTCGTGGACGGCCGCGAGGCGGTCACGTTCCTGAAGCGGATCAAGGACACGATCGAGGATCCAACGCGGCTCATGCTGGAGGTGTGAGCGATGACCTATGACCTGATCGTGATCGGCGGCGGTCCGGGCGGCTACGTGGCCGCGATTCGGGCGGCGCAGCTCGGCATGAACGCGGCCGTTGTGGAGCGGGAGCCGCAACTCGGCGGCACCTGCCTGCGGGTCGGCTGCATCCCGTCGAAGGCGCTGCTGGAGTCGAGCCACAAGTTCGAGGTGGCCCGGCACGAGCTTGGCGTCCACGGAATCCAGGTGGGCGGCGTGGCGCTCGATCTGGCCACGATGATGAAGCGCAAGGCGGACGTCGTCGGCACGCTCGCCAAGGGAATCGACGCCCTGCTCGCGAAGAACAAGGTCGCCCGTCTGCGGGGCACCGGTCGGCTGGCCGGGGCCGGCAAGGTCGAGGTGACCGGGGCCGACGGCGGCGTGACCGCGGTGGAGGCGACGCGGATCATCCTGGCCGTCGGCAGCCGTGCCATCGTGCTCCCGGGCGTCGAGGTCGACGGGCGGCTGGTCGGCACCAGCACGGAGGCGCTGTCGTTCGACTCCGTGCCGGCCCACCTCGTGGTCATCGGCGGCGGGTACATCGGCCTGGAGTTGGGGAGCGTCTGGCGGCGGCTGGGGTCGCAGGTGACGGTGCTCGAATATGCCGACCGCATCCTGACGGGCATCGATGCCGAGATCGCGTCCGAGGCGCTCACGCTCTTCAAGAAGCAGGGCCTCGACATCCGCCTCGGGGTGAAGGTCAAGTCGGCCCGGGCGGCCGACGGCGGCTGCATCGTCGAGTGCGAGGGCCAGCCGCCGATCCACTGCGACCGCGTGCTGGCCGCGACGGGACGGGCACCGGCCACCGACGGTCTCGGCCTGGAAACGGTCGGCATCCAGGTGGATCGCCGCGGCTGCATCCCCGTGGACGGGCATTTCCGCACGACCGCGCCCGGCGTGTGGGCGATCGGCGACTGCATCCCGGGCCCGATGCTCGCCCACCGCGCCGAGGAGGACGGGGTCGCCTGCGTGGACGGGATGGCGGGCCGCTGGGCCCACGTCGATTACGGCCTGGTGCCGGCGGTGGTGTTCACGCATCCCGAGATCGCCGCCGTGGGGCGGACGGAGGAGCAGCTCGTCGCCGATGGAGTCGCCTTCAAGAAGGGCGTGTTCCCGTTCCGGGCCAACGGCCGGGCGCGGACGATCAACGACACGGCCGGCAAGGTGAAGGTCCTGGCCGACGCCGCGACCGACCGGGTGCTCGGCATCCATGTCATCGGCCCGGCGGCGGGCGACCTGATCGGCGAGGCCGCGGCGGCGATGAACTTTGGCGCCACGGCCGAGGACATCGCCCGCGTCTGCCACGCCCATCCCACGCTGCCCGAGGCCCTCAAGGAGGCGGCGCTCGCCGTCGACGGCCGCGCCATCCACGCGTAGCGATCCGCCGCGACGCGGAGTCCCCCGGCTTCCGCCGGGGGCTTTTTGTGGGACGGTCGCGCCCAAGAAGCCCCGGGTGGCAACCCGGGGACACCGGGTGTGAACGCCATCTCCCTCACCAGCGCCAGCCGAGGCCCGCGTCGGAGAAAAACGGGGCCGCCTCGTCGGTCAGGCCCCAGCCGACGCGGAGGCCGATCTCCATGTTCTTCGTCACCATGTAGTGGGTGCCCGGGCTGAAGAACGGTCGGCTCGTGTTGTCGGTGAGTCCGGCGGTGGAGGAGCCAAACCACTCGGCGTGCACCTCCCAGCGGTCGGTGACCGGGATCCGCAGCACGGCCGACGGCGTCCAGCGGCTGAACCAGTCGACGAAGCCCTCGGCGTAGGCGTAGCGGATGGCGCCGTCGAGCCGCCAGCCATTGGCCAGTTCCCAGCCGGCGACGTAGGTGGCGACCGGCGAGGTGCCGAACACGTCGCCATAGGCGGGGGTCGTGGCCTCGAGGATGAAGCAGCTCTCGGGCCGCCAGCCCTGCTGGGCCGTGACGTTCACCTTGAGCCCGTAGAGGATGCTCGTCTCGTAGAGCGTGCTGCCGTCGAGCGTGCCCTCGCCGACCTCCACGCTCGTGACCACGTTCCCCTGCGAGCCGACGCCATAGTTGACGCCGAACCGCCACTCGAGCCAGTCCGTGGCCCCGATCCGCAGCAGCCACTCGGGGTAGTTGTTGGTCGGCCGGCCGGCGAGGTTGTCGATGAAGACGTACGACGCCTCGTGCAGCAGCACGCCGGGGGCGACGGTGTGCGTGGAGGGCGTGAACGCGTCACGATCGGTGCCCAGGTCGCCCTCCTCACCCCGGGCCATTGCGCCGGCAGCGGCCACCAGGCAGGCGAGCACCGTGCCGAGCACGGCCGGGACGGAAGCAGGAAACGAAGCGGGCACGGCGGGCCTCCCGGCGTGTCCGTTCGTTCGGTCGCGCGGCCGATCCGGGGTCGCACTTTTTCGCGGGACCGTCACTCGTCGCCCCGCTTTCCCGGCTCGCGGGCGGCGCCCGCCTTGCCTGGTCAGCCGCGGAGGATGCGGTTTTCGGCGTCGAGCACGATCACGGCCGGCTCGTGGGTGGCCGCGGCGGCGGCCTCGAGCCAGGCGAACGACATGATCGTGAGCCGGTCGCCGGGCTTGCCGAGCAGGGCGGTGGCCCCGTTGAGTTCGATCGCGCCCGAGCCCGCGGGCCCGTAGATGACGTAGGTCTCGAATCGCTCGCCGTTGGCCATGTTGCCCACGAGGATCCGCTCGTAGCGGCGGAGGCCGACCCGCTCGGCGAGATCGGCGGCGATCGTCAGGCTGCCCTCGTAGTCGACGGAGGCCCCGGTGACGCAGGCACGGTGGATCTTGGACTTGAGCAGGCAGATGGTCATGATGTTTGGAATGGCCGCTGAACGGATGGGAAAACGAACAGTACGCCCGGGTAAAATCGGTCCACCCGGCATTGTACCCGCGCGTCTTCGCCCTGCGGGCTCACCTCGCGTGGGCGGCCTCCGGTGCCTGGTGGGCATGGCAGGAGGTCCGGCAGCGGGTCAGGTCAGGTGGCGGCGGCGATCAGGCCGCGGATCCGATCGAGTACGAGCGGGACGCGTTCCTGGCTTTTGGCGTCGGGCAGAAGCTGGGCAGCGATCACGTCCTCCGCGTCGGGCAGGGTGAGTAGTCCTTCGAGCCCCGCGGCGATCGCGGCCCGCAGGTCGATCGGGGCTGCGGCGACATCGCCGATGATCTCCGGTCGACCGTCGATTACGGCGATCATGTCCTCGAGATCATGGCTGGCGATCGGATTCCTGCGGCCGCGGTCGCCGAAGGCTGCGAGTTTCGTGGCGAGAAAGCACGCGGGCGTCACGAGGCGGATAATCGTGCCGTTGGGCAGCGGGAGGGGTGTTGCTGTCTCGTAGGCCAGGGGATACCACTCGGCCGAAAAGCCGAGGATCTCGCCCCGCGTGGGCATGATGTCAACGACGACGTCGTCGAGGAGCCAGCGACAGACGGGCGCACCCTCGCGGGTGTCTTCCTGAAGCCCCAGGGCCATGAACTGCTCGCGGAGGGTTTCGGAGTATTCGCCGAGGTTCACCACATCGATGACCAGGTTTACGTCTTTGGTCTGTCGTGGCCCAGGGCCGCCAGGCTGGGTGATGAAGAACTCCGTGACGGCGCCGCCAAGAAACACGAGCCGCTCCAGCAGCGGGCCGAGTCGATCCACGACCCGCATCAGCATGGCGAGGTTGTCGGTGATCTGATCAGCCATCGAGCAGCCTCGTAAGGTGTTCCTTGGCGAGGTTCCGCTCGCGGGCCCGGCCGCTGCGGAGGGCGTCGATCAGGGCCAGGCACTGATAGAGTTGCGGGTCGGCTCGCGCTGCCGCGGGGGCCGTCGGATAGAGCGGCTCCAGCGCGACGCCGCGGGTTTCCCCCTCAGCATCGGGCCAGACAGGAATCGGATCGCGGTCGGCATGAATCAGGTCCGAGAGCGGCAGCGCCGCGTAGGCCGTGGGCACGCCCCGCGTCATGCTGCCGCGGACGACTGGAAATGCATACCGCAACCCGTGGAGCACGAACTCGCGAATCGCGTGGCGGACAGGCTGTCGGCTGCCACGGAGCAGGCCGGCCGCCGTGGCCCGAGTCACGGAGCGGTGAACCGCGGGCGGTGAACCGCGGACAGGCTGAGGGCGAGCGAGTCGGCGAGTCGCTGGATCGTGAGCCCGGGGTGCAGGGCGAGTTTCAGGGCCACGACGATGTCTTGGGGATGGAGATGAGGTTGCATGACACGAGCATACTTTCCAGTTTCTGGAAATTGGAATCCATCGGGGTCCCTCAGAGGCCATCGTGTGCTGGGTGTCGGTTGCCGCTGCCGGTCTGCGCCGCTGGGGGGCGGTTGCCGAGGCCCCCAGCCCGAAGCCGGCGGTCAGCCAAGGACGGGGTGAGAATTAGGGGCAGGCCGGGGACCGAACACTTGGCCTAACACCGCTCCCGTTGGGGGGCGCCAATGAGCGCAAGAATAGCAATACGCCCGGGTGGACTCGAACCACCGACCCTGGGATTAGAAATCCCATGCTCTATCCGGCTGAGCTACGGGCGCGAAGGGGGTTTGGACGGGAAGCAACACGCGGGTGAATTGCCTGGAGATGCAAGATTGTAGCCTTTCGATCGCGGCCCCGTCTGCTGCATGGCGAGCAGCCGGAGTTTCGCGGCCCGCGGGAGGGCCTTGATCGCCGCCTCGCGTTTGAGAGCCAGCGACTTCGTGGGCTGTGGTTCCTGGTAGGCCAGACGCACGGGGAGCCGACTACGGGTGTAGCGGGAGGCCTTGCCCGTGCCGTGGGCCTGCAGCCGCTTCGGCAGATCGTTCGTGACGCCCGTGTAGAGCGAGCCGTCGCGGCAGCGGAGGATGTAGACCAGCCAGGGCGACGGCGGGGGACGGCGCCGGACGGCGGTTTTCAGAGACGGCATGCTCGGGCCTTCGTGCCACGGTCGCGGCGGCCGGCGAATCCATTCACCATGCTCCCATGCCGCAGCCGAGCGCATAATACCGTGGGTCCACCATGCATCCAGCCGCCCTGCCGCCCGACGCACTGCTCGCCGACGTGCAGGAGATGCACACCCGCCGCTCCGGGCCCGGCGGTCAGCACCGCAACAAGGTGCAGACCGCCGTCGTGCTCATGCACCGCCCCACGGAAATCGCCGCCGAGGCAGCCGAACGGCGGTCGCAGGCTGAAAACCGGCGGGTGGCCATGGGACGTCTGCGGCTCAAACTCGCCCTCGAGCACCGTACTCCGGCATCGCCGGCGCCGTCGGCGCGGTGGCAGGCCCGCGTGCGCGGCGGGCACCTGGCGGTGGCTGTCGATCACCCCGACTATCCGGCCCTCGTCGCCGAGGCCCTCGACCAGTTACAGGCCCACGGTCTCGACATGCCGGCCGCCGCCGCCGCCCTGGGCGTGAGCTCGACGCAGTTGCTGAAGCTCTTCAAGAAGACACCCGCGGCCTGGACGACGCTCAACCGCCTGCGGGTGGGCATGGGTCTGCCGGTGCTCAAGTAAACGACAGGGGCATGGACGGCTGGGTGGTTTTCCCATCCGGTGTCCCCGGGTTTCCACCCGGGGCTTCTTGGGTCCGCGGGTCACGCCCTCAAAAAGCCCCCGGCGGAAGCCGGGGATACGACGGTCAGAGACCGCCGCTACAAGGCGAATGCCTTCCTGGGGGCCATGCGCTGCGGGGCGTGATGGTGTCAGCGGCGCGGGGTGATGACGCCGACGGCCAGACGCCTGTCGGTGAAGTACGGGTCGCCGCCACCGTTGCGGCCCTCGGCCTGCCGGTGGAAGGCATCGACCCAGTAGTAGCCGTCGAGCATGTCCGTGCGCAGCGCGTCGCTCACGAGCTTGTTCCGCTCGCGGTCGATGTCAGGGCTGATCTTGTGCGTCACGCCCCCGGTCGTGCGGCTGATTTCGACCCGCTCGTCGTAGGTGGCCGCCCCGAGCCAGAGCGGCTTGCCGGCGGCATCCACGGCCTCCGCCCTCCAGAACCGGACGTGGTGCCGCTGCTTGGGGCTGTCGCCCACGGGCTGCTCGAAGGCGGCGTCCTGCCTGCGATCCCACAGGTAGAGGTCGCTGACCGGGGCGTGGGCGTAGGGCTTCCGCAGCACGACGTCGGCGGCGATCCGCACCGACGTGCGCAGCGTGATCGGGTCGGCGGCGTACCAGCCGGCCGCGGCGAGCGTGCGGTGCAGTTCCTGCTCGGAGCCGATGAACGCGATGTTGACGGCGTCCCCCTGCCGGCCGTGGGCCGTGGTCGTGTGCCGCGGGCAGCGGGCCAGGGCGGGGTGACCCGCGATCGTGCCCGCCTGCGGATGCTGCAGTGGTTCGGCCGCCGAGCCGGCTGACGTGATCATCACCGCCACGATCCAGGCCAGTGACGACCGCAGGCCAGACTGGGTGCACTCCATGGAACGGCCCTCGGGAAGGGAACGGAGACAGGCTCCGGGAACCGGGGCGGGACGGTAGCTGACGGCCGCATCGGCCCTCAAGGCCAGTCGCCGGCCCCCGGGCGGCCGCGAGACGGCCACGGTAGGCGGGCCCACTGGCCGTCGAAGACCTTGTGGCAGGAGCGCGGATCGGAGACATCGGTTGGTTCCATGCCGCGTCGTGCTTTCCGGAGACGATTCCACAGCCCCCCGGCGATGGATCGCACGCGTGTCGCCGGCGCTGCCGGCGGTGGCAGGCGGGATCTTTACCGCTGCGGGTCGTCGGCGGATGATTCGGGCATGGCTTCTGGATCGAGCGGCGGGAGGAATCCCGTGAAGCCCGGCGCCCGGACCAGCCGCGGGCCGCCGGCCACCGGCCGCTCGATGCGGATCCGATCGGGCAGGTTCGCGCAGAAGTCGGCGAACCGCTCCGGCTGGGCGGCCGCCAGCGGTCGCAGCACGGCGACGGCCTCGCGCCAGTTGTGCTCGATCGAGTCGCGCAGCTCCGGCCGTCCCCACTCCTTGTCGTCGCCGACGTGGCAGGTGAGGTGCACGTCGGTGAGGATCAGGAGGCGCTGGGCCGAGGCGACCAGGTTATAGATCAGGCCGCGCATCACACCGCCGGCGCCGACCACCGCGTCATTGCGGAGGAAGCGACGGGCCGCAGCGGCGCCGAACACGAAGCAGTCGTACCCCTCGTGCGGCCGGCCCGGGTCGGCCCACAACAGCGGCAGCTGGTCGGCCGAAGTCCCGCAGTCGGCGACCGTGCGCCGGTTGATGATCAGGGCGTCGAACCCGTAGTCGAGGAGCCGCGACACGGCCAGGTAGAAGTGGGGCAGCGGGCAGATGTCGACGTTGGTGAGGATCATGTGCTCGACGCCGCCGTCGGCGGCGGCCGCGATGATGTCGAAGAGGAAGGGCAGCGGCCGCCGCACCTGGAACAGGTCGTAGTCGGCGGCGGAGCGGTCGAGCGTGCGGATGTCGGCGAACCAGCCGGCGGCGTGTTCCCGGTCGGCGGCGAGCACCGCGGCGCGGAGGCTGACCTCGGCCGCCGCCCCGGCACCGGCGGCGAACTCGCGGGCCGCCTCCATGGAAGCGAACGTCGTGGCCTGGATGCGAGCCGCCGGCGAGCCCGGGGCCGCGGCGAACGGGCTGACGACATGCCGCAGCCGGCGCGGGGCCGCAGCGGGCGGGACGAGAGCATCGAGGCCGTGGGCGAGGAGCACGTCGCGGAGCGACTCACCCAGGGCCTGCTGGTAGGAGTTGTCAGCCAATCGCGGCATCGTGGTCCTCCCGGCGGTCGCTAAGCCGCTCCATCCAACCGCTGTGCCACTCCCAGAACGGCGTCGCCTGCGCCGCCGAGAGGTGCCCGATGCCACGGGCGTCGGCCCTAGATCGTTCGGCACATGTTCGGGCTGAAGAGTTCCGAGGCCGGGTGCGTGTGTTGGCCGACCGAGGATCGGATGCGAGCCAGGCGAGCACGGGACGACTCCGGCGGGACCGGTCGCATGCGGGCGGATGTGGCACGGCGTGCGGCGACCGAAACCAGCGAATTGTACAGCCGTGGAACCGCGCCGGCAGCCCGGTTCACCCGGACGAACGGCAGCGGCTCTGCCGGCAACTCCTCCGTCGTCCGCAATCGTGCTCCGGCGCTTGGGCCATGGGCCGAGTGACGGGCGGTCAGTCGGGCTCGAAGCCGAACTCACGGAGCGCCGCCTGTTCGGCAGGGCCGACGAACCCGAGGTCGCGGCCTGCCCGTCGGCCGAGTGACGCAGGGGGCGCCACGAGATGCACGATCGCGTCGACTTCCTGCCGCGACCGGCCGAGCAAGTCGAGCAGGGGGGCGGCTGTCTCCGCCGGCCGGCGGCACAAGGTGTCGAAGTTCAGGAGCAGGAAACGGATGCCCAGCCGCTGCGCCTCGGCGACGGCGCGGCGGTTGGCCGCGATCCAGAAGGCGAACGCGGCCCGTTCCGGCGGCTGGCCGTCGACGTCGATGCCGTAGTGCCGGCCCCAGTTGCGCAGCTGGTTTTGGTTGGTGCTGAAGGCCATGTCGATGCCGTGGCGGATGACATGGACGTAGGCGAGGCCCGGGAAGGCCGCGGCCAGATGGTCGAGGATGAAGTGGTTGCCCGGCACCTTCCAGCCCCAGCCCGCCCGCCGGTCGTGCTGGGCGAGGTAGGCCCTGTGCATCGCACCGGCAAAGTCGTCGAGCGTGGCGGCGACGGCGGCGGCGGCCGCCGCCGCGGCTGCCGGATCGGCCGCCGCGCCGACCGGGCCGAGCGCCTGGATGCGGTCGCGGATCGAGCCGAAGACGCGGGCCAACGTCATGTTGTCGTGGGCGTCGTTGAGATCGTCGCCCATGAAGATTCCGAGCGCTTCGAGCATCTCGGCGACCACGCGGGTGCCGCTGCCGCCAACGCCCCCGACGACCACCGGTGGTGTGGTGAATCCGGCCTTCATGCCTGCACCCCGCGGCGCTCGAGGGCGGCGACGGCATCGATGTGGAGGTCGTATCCAAGCGCGGCCGCCGGTTCGATGCATGCGTCGGCGATCGCCTCGATGTCGGCCGCCGACAGGGTGTCGCGGCGGCTCCGCGGCGCGAGCGTCGGGAGCACGCCGTCGGCCGGCGGGCGGAAGCCCGGGCCGAGGATCCGGGCGAGCTGGCCGGACGGGTCGGCTGTCAGGTCCTCGTAACGCACGATGTGCAGGTCGCGCCGCCGGGCGAGCAGCATTCCGGCGAGATGCCGCCACAGCAGCGCCCGCCGGCGCGGCGGGTCGGCGCAGGCTCCGATCGCGGCCAGGTCGCGGCGCTGCTGTTCCGTCAGCAGGATGTCGGCGGGGCCGCCGAGCGGGAAGCGGTCGACATCGGCATCGCGAAGATGCGGGAACGTGCCGATCCACGAGGCGATCGTGTCGAAGGGATGGCGGACGCAGGCCACGACGGCGGCCTCCGGCATCACGTCGGCGAGCTGGGGGAGCCGGGCCGCGTAGGCCAGGGTGTTTTTGGTCCAGAGGACGAACTCGGCGGCTGCGACGTCGGCGACGTGTGGCACGCGAACGTCGGTCACCGCCGTGTCATCCACGATCCGCCCCGCCACGACCTTGTTCTCGATCGGCTCCCGGGCCAGGATCCGGCGCCGCCAGTCCCGATAGAGGATGGGCATGCCCCAGGGCCGCGGGGCGCGGTCGAGGGCGGAGAAAATCTCCGCCGGCTCGTTGAGAACGACCTGGTCGGGCAGGTCGTCGAGCAGGCGGCACAGCAGGCTGGTGCCGCTCCGCGGGATGCCAGTGATCAGGCCCGCACCGCCGGTCGCGGCGGGGGGCGGGGCCGCGGCCGATCGCACCGTCGTGCGTGGTGCGCGGACGGCTGTGGCGATCGGTTGCCAGGCGGGTTCACGGTCGAGCAGGTCGGTGAGCGGGCCATGTCTGCGGACGAGGTCCGCCACCGCCGCCAGGAGCCGCGGCTCGCCAGCCACGACGGTCGGCCAGTGATAGTGGCAGATCGCCGGTGCCGAGGCGGGGAGGGGCTTGGCGTGGGCGGGAAAGTTGAACGCCTCGGGCAGGGCGGTGAACCGCAGGCCCTCCCGCGCGGCGGCGATCGGTAAGGCGATCTGGTCGAGGTGCGGCCGCCGGCCTGGGAACGACGTGTCGGCGTCGATCGCCCTCGCGCAGGCCGCCCATGCGGCGCCGAATCCGGACCCTGCCGGCACTCCGACCACGCCGGCGTTGAAATACGGCCACATCACGTCACCGGATACCGTGGCGAACACCCGCCGCAGCGGCGCCGGGACGCCGCACATCGCGTAGCCGCGGTGCCAGTCCGCCGGAGCACCCGGGAACGAAGTGGAAATGTCGGCGGGCTTGGCGGTAAACGGCCCGGCCAGGTGTCGGGCCGGGGCGAAGGTGTCGAGCAGGAGGATGTCGCTGTCGAGAAACACGATCCTCTCCGCCGGCACGACGACGTCCACGCAGGGAATCTTGTTGCCGATCGGGTAGTCGCTGCCGAACGGACTGGCGATCGGGGCGATGGCGACGTCGAGCGATGCGAGAAAGCGAGCCGTCTCCACCGTCGGCGTTCCCCAGTCGGTCGTTGGCTGCGGCACGCACGCGACCAGCGGCGTGGACATGGGGAGATGCCGGCGGAGGGAGGCGGCCAGCAGCGCCGACTTCACTTCCAGTTCCCCGGCCTGGCATACGAAGACGAAGGCGTGCGTCATGGCAGGGGCGGCGGGGTGGCGATGTGGCGAGACGCGGGCGGCAATGCCGCCCGCGTCGCAGGCTACCGCAGGAGAGACGGTTGCGACGAGGGCCGGGGCCTTCTGCAAGGTGTGGTGAGGGCGGGTCCACGACGGCATCACCAGGCCAGGGAGCGGGTCACCAGGTCGGTGAAAAGTAGGTTTTTCCCGTGTGAAAACGTGATTTTGGGCCGCGGCGGGCTGGTGGCGGCCACCAACGTGGTGAGGCCGGTTCCGCCTCTGTCTCGGGCCGCACGAAATTTTTTCGGCATTCGGGCCGCTGAAAACAGGGCTCTTTCGCGTGCCACGCAGCCTGCGGAACGAATTGGCACGGCGCGTGCATTTCTCCTCCTTCGCCGCGGAGGTCCGCGAGGCGTGCAGACGGTCGCCGTCACACGCCCCGCGATCGGTCGCGGGAGTCGTCGTCCGTGTGGCGGCGTCCGGTGGCATCCAACGCGGCGGCACAGCCGCCCAAAAGGAGGTGCGAGATGATGGTCGTGGCAGTGGGAATTACGTCCGAGGAAGTGCGGTCGCTGGCCGGCAAGGCCGACCCCCGCTCGGTCCGGGCCCCGGGCGACATCAAGTGTCTGGTCGTCTCGGGTGACGGCGGGTTCCGCGGTCGTCTCGAGGCGGTGGCGGATTTGAGCGGCTGTGCGACGTGCGAGACGCCCGTCGACGTCGCGGAGATGTCCAGCGTCATCGACGGTGATTACCAGCTCGTGATCGTCGACATCGCCCATCCGTTGGGCGATCGCGTCAACGACACGGTCGAGATCGCCGAGGAGTTTGCCGGCCGCACGGGCACGCTGCTCGTGGTCTGCGGCTCCGAAGACAGCGTCGAGGAGGAGTTGTGGGCGCGGCAGCTCGGAGCCTGGGTGTATCTGCCCGGCGTGTCGAGCGGCGATGCCCTCGTGTCCCTGTTCGCCGAGGCCCGGCGGGTCGCGGAACGGCGGGGCGCCTGGCAGTTGGTCTAGCGGTTGGTGGCGGTGGTCCGCATCCGGCCGTGTGGCTGGACGGACGGTCGATGTGAGATCGGTTTCGAGTCCGTCCCCATGACGGGGACATTTTTCAAAGGAGCAGAGTCATGAGCGCAGGAATGGGTATCTATCGCGACGAGATGGAAGTGAGCTACGCGGTCGACTTCGGTCGGGATCGCGAGCCGACGCAAAAGCGGAGCCGGCACCCGGAATATCGCCGCAAGGGTTCAGCCCCGGCGCGGGTCAACGGCATACACTGCCGGCGCAGCAAGCGCTGGACTTGGGGTTCCGGCCGCGGAGCCCGGATGCAGAACATGAGGGCCTTCGCGGGCTGCCTGGCGTTCGCCGTGGCGAGCCTCGCCGTGAACGCCTTCGGTGTCACGATCGACTACCGGACCATCGGGAACCCGGGCAATTCGGCCAACACCAATGGCTGGGGGGCCGTGACGGACGTCTTCAAGATGGCCGCCACGGAGACGACGAACGCCCAGTACGCCGCGTTCCTCAACTCGGTGGACGCAGCCGGCAACAATACGAACAGTATCTACAACTCCTCGATGGGGTCGAACATCAATGGCGGGATCACGTTCAACTCCGGGGCCGGCAGCGGGGCCAAGTACGCCGTGAAAAGCGGCTACGAATCCAGGCCCGTGACGTTCGTCACCTGGTTCTCGGCCGCTCGCTTCACCAACTGGCTCAATAACGGAGCCACCGGCACGTCCTCCATGGAGACCGGTGCGTACACCCTCAACAACGCGACCAGCGGACCGATCGTGGCCCGCAATGCGGGTGCCCAGGTGTTCCTCCCGAGCCGTGACGAGTGGTACAAGGCCGGCTTCTACAACGGCTCGACGTACACGACCTGGGCGACCAACAGCGGCACGACGCCGACCAATACCGTGACCAACCTGTCGCTCGCCAACGCCGCCAACTACGGCAGCTCGGGGACCCCGACCACCGGACCGATCGCGGGTGGCTCCTACACCAACACCACCTCGGCGTACGGCCTGTACGACATGATCGGGAACGTCACGGAGATGACCGACACGCTCAACACGGGCAACACCAGCCAGTACCAACAGTTCTCCGGCAACTGGAACATTCCGACGACTGGCATCGCCAACTGGAACGCGACCGCTGCGGCCCGCTTCGCTCTCGGTACCAATAGCGGCAACGCCCTCGGCTTCCGCGTCGCCGCGGTGCCGGAGCCGGGCACGATCGCCCTGGCCGGAGTGGGGATTGCGGGCCTCGCCGGGCTCGACTGGATGAAGCGGCGGAAGAAGCGGCTCGCCGCCCGCCAGTCAGCTTGACCCGGTTGATCGAACGAATCGAACGCACCACGCCCCGCCCCTCCGCAACCGGAGGGGCGGGGTCGTTGTGTTTCCGGGGGTTGCATCTGCCGCCGGCTTTGACCGGCAGCGCGGCACGGTGGTAGGGTCCGGGCATGGAACGCGACGACACTTCTCGCCCGGCCAGGCCGCCGACCGGGGGCCCCGATCCGGCGAGCGATGCCACCATGATCTCGGCCACGGCGGCGGCGCCGCCCGAGACGGTATCGACGACGGCGATCGGTGGCGCCCTCCAGGGGACGATGCTGGGCCCCTACCGGCTCGAGCAGTTCGTCGGGGGGGGCGGCATGGGGGCGGTGTTCCGCGCCCACGACACGACGCTCGACCGGGTCGTGGCGGTGAAGGTCCTCTCCCGGGCCCAGTCGGCCGACGACGACATGCTGCGGCGGTTCCGCAACGAGGCCCAGTCCGCGGCCCGGCTCGACCACGAAAACATCGGCCGCGTGCACGCCGTCGGCAGCGACCGTGGCTGGCACTACATCGTCTTCGAATACATCGAGGGGCGGAACCTGCGGGATCTGGTGCGTGACGAGGGGCCGTTCGCGGTCGGCCGGGCCATGGATGTCGTCGCTCAGGTGGCCGATGCGCTCGAGCATGCCTCCGCTCGGGACGTCGTGCACCGCGACATCAAGCCCTCCAACATCGTCATCACGCCGGCCGGCCGGGCGCGGCTCGTGGACATGGGCCTGGCCCGCCTGGCGCCGACTGCCGGCGACGCCGACCTGACCGTGAGCGGCATGACGCTCGGCACCTTCGATTACATCTCCCCGGAGCAGGCCCGCGACCCGCGGGCCGCCGACGTGCGGAGCGACCTGTATTCGCTCGGCTGCACGCTGTTCTACATGCTGGCCGGCCGGCCGCCGTTCGCCGAGGGAACGATGGTGCAGAAACTGCTGCAGCACCAGCAGGATCCACCGCCTGACATCACGGCGCTCCGCCCCGACGTTCCCGTCCGGCTGGCCGCGATCCTCGCCCGGCTGATGGCGAAGAATCCGCACGACCGCTACCAGCGGCCGGCGGTGCTGATGGCGGACCTGGCCGCCTGTGCCGAAGAGAACGGGATCGAATTGTCATCCCCGACGCGGGGCATGCCGACGGTCGCGGTCGAGCGGCGGCGGGCGGCGAGCCGGCTGTCGTGGCTGCTGCCCGTCGTCGGATTGCTGTTGATCGTCGCCGCGCTGTGGCTGAAGGCGGCGGCCGACCGGCGGCCGATCGCCGCCCCGGCGCCGCCCGCCGCGAATGGGCCCGAATCATTGCTTGACGGCCGTGCGCAGTGAATGTCTAGTAAGGGTGTCGTCCGGCGGCAGGTCGGACCATCCCTCCTGGAGTTCATCGATGAATCGCACCGGCATGCACGCCTTTGTTCTCGGTCTTGGTGTCGCCCTGCTCTGCGGCGCCATGGCTCGTCCGGCCTGGGCCATCAAGCAGTTTCAGGACGAGTTCAAGCACCTGTACGTGAAGGAGGGGTCGCCGCTGGCGGCTGAGGTGGAGCGGGTGAAGTGCAACGTGTGCCACATGGGCACGTCCAAGAAGGATCGAAACGCCTACGGCATCGCCCTCGATGAGCGGCTCGACAAGAAGACCGACAAGGACGACAAGGAGAAGATCCGCAAGATGCTGGAGGAGGTCGCCGCCCTGCCCAGCAGCCCCAACGCGGCCTCGCCGACCTTCGGCGCGTTGATCAAGGAAGGCAAACTGCCGGTGGCGGTGCCGTAAGTCGTTCTAGCTGTCCGTGGACAAAGCCTTCCATGGCCTTTGTCCACTTGGCCGACCGGTGGAAACGCCGAGGGTTTCCACGGTCGGCATTCGTCGCATCCTGCTCGGGCAGACTTGTTCCAAAGTCTGCTAGCCGTTCGCCGCCTCGAGGACCAGTGCCTCGAGGTCGGCGCAGCGGCGGATGGCGGGGGCGACGTCGGGGTGGGCGAAGATCCGGACCCGCTTCACGAGGTCGTCGAACTGCTCACGTGCCAGGCTGCGGACCACGGGCGAGAGCTCGTCGAGCCGCCGCCAACCCGGGGCGTCGTCCGCCGGGCCGGGGCGTTCGCGTACCTGGAGGCGGAACTCCACCTCTCGTTCGGCGGGAGGCGCGTCGATCAGCAGGTGGGCCGGGGTGATCGCCGTGCCGATCCGCGTGGAGAGGGAGGCGGCCAGACGCGTGGCGATTGAGACCGCGTCGGCGTAGGGCCGCCCCGCGCAGGCGCGGTGCAGGTCGGGCTGGTGGATGGCGTCGAACGTCGCCACCCGTTTGAAGAGCCGGCGGCAGGGGCCGAACAGCCCGGCAGCGAGTTCCGCCGCCGGGGTGCCGGCCGCCGTGCGTAGGAGCCAGTCGGCGAACTCGCGATCGTCGCTCCGTACCAGGGTTCGCAGATCGATCCGCTCGCGGACGATCCAGACGGCCCGCTGCAGCATCGCCGTCGCGGCCCGCACGGCATGATGCCAGTAGACCTCGCTGAACATGACGTAGCGGGCGAAGACCATCAGTTCCGCGGCCGTGCGGCCCTTGTCGGTGATCGCCAGGCCCTGGCCGGCGGCATCGAGGCAGAGGCTGGAAAGCAGCCGCTCCTGGTCGAAGTGGCGGCCGTAGGGCACGCCGGCGTGGAGGCTGTCGCGGCCGAGATAGTCCATCTTGTCGACGTCGATCGGGCCGGAGAGCAGGGAGTGCAGGATGCGGCCGGCCGGATCGGTGGCCGTGCCGCCGATCAGGGCGTGGACCCGCTCGGGGGGCACGCCCCAGGCCCGCTCGAGGATGGCTCCCATGTCGCCCCCCGTCAGCACCCCGTGGACCAGCGTCTCGTGCCGGGGCAGGCACGCCAGCCCCATGTCTTCGAGCGGATGACAATAGGCCCAATGGCCCACGTCGTGGAGCAGGGCGGCAGCCAGGAAGGCGGCGGCGTCGGTCGGCCCGATCGCGGCCGAAAACCGGGCGTCGTGTTGGAGCCGCTGGAGGAAGCAGATCGCCAGGCGATACACGCCCAGCGAATGCTCGAGGCGGGTGTGGGTGGCGCCCGGATAGACCAGGGCCACGAGGCCCAACTGGCTGATCCGCGCCAGCCGCCGCATCTCGGCCGTGTCGAGCAGTGCCCGCACCCGCGGCGTCAGCGGCACCGTCACGTCGGGCGGGATGCGCACGCCGTCGGCGGCGGAATCGGCGGCCGCGAGCTCGGGCAGCGATGAGAGCTTCATGGAGGATCCGCGGCGGTGTTCGGAGTCAGAGCGGGGCCAGGCCGGCCAGCCACCGGAGCAGGGACGTGAACATCACGTACAGCGACGTGTGGGCGACGGCCCGGCCCTGATCCAGGTCGAAGGCCGCCATCGCCGCGATCACGCCGGGCACGAACAGCAGTGGCCCCAGATAGAGCCACTGCCACATCTCGGCGGTGTGCTCCGCCGGCAGGATGCCCTTGGCACACCACAGCCCCGCATACAC
>Ga0315900_10001523_pt1 | contig 37052 bp, 36 predicted proteins | sample LakEriMetagenome_FD_203521 | JGI IMG/M metagenome (GOLD analysis project Ga0315900, IMG submission 203521) | Freshwater fungal communities from buoy surface, Lake Erie, Ohio, United States - Buoy 12 MA114 | ecosystem: Environmental > Aquatic > Freshwater > Lake > Lake biofilm | place: USA: Lake...
CCGACGGCTCCCCCAGGCGATGCACCGCCGCACCGAGGGCAGCCAGCTGCCGGGGGTGATCGGCGTCGACCACCGCCAGGGCACCGGCGGGCAGCCCGGCCAGCCGCCGCAGGAGATGGTCGGGGCCACTCTCCAGGTCGGCCAGGGTGAGGTGCTGCACCGCGGCGGCCGGGATGCGGCCCTGGGTCTTCTCTTCCACCCAGGCCGGCAGATGGCTGGTGCCGTAGCCGAACAGGCTGTCCCGGGCGAAGGCGGTGGTGTGCACGGGCTCACCGTGCAACCGGTGCACCCCGGCCACCGTGGTGCGGCCCCCCGGCAGGAAGGCCGGCACCAGCAGGGTGGCATCGAAAGGCCCGAGCTCCTGGCCGATCGCCTCGATCTCCAGCGGAAAGTGGCCGCGCAGGGTGGAGTCGCCGCGGCTCACGATCAGCCAGCGGTCGAGCCGGCCGGCCGCCTCCGCCTCCGCCAGCAGGGGCCTCAGGGCTCGGCAGATGGCCAGCACGCGCGCGCGGGCCGGGCCGGGCGCCAGGGCGCGGGTGTTGGCCAGCACGAACAGCAGGGGCGCCGGATCGGCGAGTCCGCGCCGCAGGGTGGCCGCATCCCAGCGCAGCAGCAGGGGACAGCCGTGCACCGTCTGCGACCCGGTGGGGTCGTCATCCAGCACGATCACCTTCAGCCGCGATGCCATGGCACCATCGTGCCGTGATCACCCCTGAGCCCCGCGAGCTGCAGGAGCTGGTGCGGGAGCTGCACCGGCGGGCCGCGCCCTGGCTGCCGAGCGGCTTCGGCAGCCGGCTCGACTGGGGGCCTCCGGTGCGGCCGGGCTCCGGCGAGGCCCATCCCACCGTGGTGAGCGCCGCCCGCCTCGACCGGATCCTGGAACACAACCCCGGCGACTTCACCGTGACCGTGCAGGCCGGTACGCCGCTGCAGGCCCTGCAGGCGGCCCTGGCCGAGCAGCGGCAATGGCTGGCGCTGGACTGGCCCTGGGGCACGGGCCCGGGCGGCCGCGGCGGAGGCAGCGTGGGCGGGCTGGTGGCGCGCGGCCTGGCGGGGGGCTACCGCCAGCGCTATCTGGGCATCCGCGACCAGCTGATCGGGATCGGCCTGATCCGCGCCGACGGCACCCGCGCCCGGGCCGGCGGCAAGGTGGTGAAGAATGTGGCCGGCTACGACCTGATGCGGCTGCTGTGCGGCAGCTGGGGATCGCTGGCCCTGATCACCGAGCTGACGCTGCGCACCCAGCCGCTGCCGCCCGAGCGCCGCGGGCTGTGGCTGAGCGGCCCCGATGCCGCCCTGGCCGACCTGGCACGCTGGCTGACGGGCTCCAGCCTCAGCCCGGAGCGGGTGGAGTGGCTGCGGGAGGCCGGCACCGAGGCCGGGCTGCTGCTCAGCCTGGCGAGCATCAGCTCCCTGACGCTGACAGAGCAGATCAGCTGCATTACAGCCCGGGCCGATGACGAAGGCTGCAGCTGCCAGGAGCTGGATGCGCCGGCCCTGGAGGCCCGCCTCGATGCCAGCCGCGGCGGCGGCCGCAGGAGCGGCTGGCTGCTGCGACTGGGGGTGCGGCCCGACCAGGGAGCCACCCTGCTGCACGACCCCGCCCTGGCCGGCCTCTCCCTGGTGCTGGGCGTGGGCAGCGGTCTGGCCATGGCCTGGGCCGATGCGGAGGCCGTGCCGGCCTACCGGGTGGAGGCGCTGCGGCGCCGCTGCGCTGCCCTGGGCGGCTTTCTCACGGTGCTGCGCCAGCCGGCCGGGAGCGCCATCCCGGCCTGGCTGGATGCCCCCTCCCGGCCCCTGATCGAAGCGGTGAAGCGCCAGTTCGACCCCGCCCAGCAGCTGGCCCGCGGCCGCCTGCCCGGCGTGGCGGCCGATAGCCGGGCCTACAGCGCCTCCACCCGGTAGCGGCAGGCGAGCTCCAGGCTCTCTCCGGCGGGCACCCGCAGAAGCCGCTCGCCGCTGGCCAGGGCGCCGCGCGGTGCGGTCCAGGGCTCCAGGCACACCATCGGCCGGGGTGGATCCGTCCAGACCACGGCCAGATCGAAGGGCGTCGTGGTCTCGAGAGTGACGGCCACCGGGCCGGCCTGCAGCCGCACCGCCGGGGTGGGGCCCGCGAGCAGGTCGACCCCGCGGGGCAGGGTGGCGAGCAGATCCGCCGTGGCGGCGGAAACCCCGGCAGCCTGATCCAGGGCGGTGGGCGGCAGGCCCGAGAGCCGCACCCCGGCCAGATCGGCAACCGCGACATAGGGATGCAGGCCCAGGCTGAACGGCAGCGAGGCACTCCCGACATCGGCCGGGTTGCTCACCCGGGCCACGATCGCCAGGGCCCGGGGCTCCGGCCGCAGCTCCAGTTCCAGCCGGAAGGGATGGGGGAACACCGCCAGGGTGGCGGGGGTGTCGCACAGGCGGAGGCGAATGCCGTCGCCAGCCTCCAGCTCCTGGAGCTGCCAGGGAAGATCCCGGGCGAAACCGTGCTGGGGCAGGCCACTGCCCGCCAGCCCGCCGCAGATCGGGAACAGCACCGGGATACCGCCGCGCACGCTCCGGGCCGGATCGGCGAAGCGCTCGGCGTCGAAGTAGAGCATCTCGCGCGCGCCCCAGGGTCCGTGGCAGCACCATCCCGTCACCAGGCCACCGCGCTCGGGCACGATCCGCAGGCGGTCGCCATGGGCCGCCACGAACTCCCAGGGCGCGCCGGTGCTGGCGGGGGGAAGGAGGGTCATCCGCGGGCCCAGAGGTTGTACTTCAGAATGCACCAGATGGCGCGCACGCCATCCTTCCAGCCGATCTTCTTGCCTTCCTCATAGGTACGGCCGTAGTAGGAGATGCCCACTTCGTAGATCCGGCAACGGCGCCGGGCCAGCTTGGCCGTGATCTCGGGTTCGAAGCCGAAGCGCTTCTCCCGGATGGGAATCGACTGGATGATCTCAGTGCGGAAGGCCTTGTAACAGGTTTCCATGTCTGTGAGATTCAGATCGGTGAACATGTTGCTGAGCAGGGTGAGAAAGCCGTTGCCCACGCGGTGCCAGAAGTAGACGACCCGGTGGGGCGCCGCCCCCTGGAAGCGACTGCCGAACACCACATCGGCCTTGCCCGCCAGAATCGGGCCCACCACCAGGGGATACTCCCCGGGGTCGTATTCCAGGTCGGCGTCCTGCACGATGCAGATCCGGCCGCGCGCCGCCCGGAAGCCAGTGGCCAGGGCCGCACCCTTGCCCTGGTTGCGCTCGTGCAGGATGAGCGTGAGGTCCGCTGCACCGGCCAGCTCCGCCAGCAGCGCGCGGGTGCCGTCGGTGGAGCCGTCATCCACCACGATGATCTGCTTGGCCTCCACCGGCGCCTCTCGCACCCGGGCGATCAGATCGGCGATGGTGGCCGCCTCGTTGAAGCAGGGGATCACCACCGAGAGCACGGGCCGGGGTTCGGAGGTGGTCATCAAGAGCGGGGACGGGGAGGGAAGACCAGGGTTTTCTGGGCGAGATAGGACACGGCCGCCAGCAGGGGAACCAGGGCCAGGGCGGCCCAGTTGCGGGACCATCCCAGCGCCGCCAGGCCCTGGATGCCGCCCCAGTTGGCCCACCAGAGCAGCAGCGCCAGCAGCCCGTAGGCTGCCGCCGAGCGGCGGCTCAGGCGGGCCACCTGGAACACCCGGGTGCCGTAGAGCACGTAGCCGAGCGCCACGTTGAGCAGCTGGCTGAGCAGGGTGGCCAGGCCGGTGGGAAGGTGCAGCCAGAGCAGCAGCTGGAGCAGCAGGTTGGTGAGGCCCACGTTCAGGGCGCCGTACACGAGAAACCGGCGCTTGCGGCCGCTGCTGGCGATCGGTGGCAAGGCTGCGCGCCGCGAAGCAACGGGGCTGACGCTAACCGCGGGCCTCCAGCCACTCCAACAGGGCGGTGTTCACCTGATCGGGCACCTCGTCGTGGGGGCAGTGGCCGGCCTCCAGCACCACCTCGCGGGTGGCGGCGGGAGCGTACCGCTGGAAGGCCGCGCGGCGGCCGGCGGCGTTGATCCAGGGGTCGCGGATGCCCCACACCAGCAGCAGGGGGCAGGCCAGCCGGGCGAAGAGCTGATCGAGGGGCTGGCCGCGGGGGATGTCGAACACGGTGCGGAACACGCCGAAGGCCCCTGGATCGAGGGAGGGCCGCCGGATCGATTCCACCAGCTCCTCGTCCACGTTGGTGCGGTCGACATACACCTGCCGCAGGGTGCGGCGGATCGTGGCGGGCCGGCGCAGGTTCTCGAACAACAAGCGCTGCAGCACGGGGCTGCGCAGCAGGGCGCCGCTGATGGTGCGCCGGGCGATCGCGCCCCAGCCCGTGGGCTCGGCCTGTTCATCGGAGAACGGACCGGCCGCATTGAGCAGCACCACCCCCGCGGCCAGCTCCTCCAGCACGGTGCCGGCCGCCAGGGCCGCGTAGCCACCGAGGGAATTGCCCACCAGCACCGTGGGGCGGCCGATGCGCTCGCGCACGTAGGCCGCCAGCTGCTCGCGCCAGAGGGCGCCGCCGTAGGCGAGGCCGGCGGGCTTGGCGCTGCGGCCGAAGCCGAGCAGATCCAGGGCGTGCACCTCGTGGGTCCGGGCCAGCACCGGGATGTTGTGGCGCCAGTGGTCGGTGGAGGCGCCGAAGCCGTGCACCAGCAGGAGGGCAGGGCCCTGCGGCCGGAGCGGCCCCTCCCGCAGGGCATGCACGGCATGGCCCAGATGGCTCCAGGGCTGGATCGGCACCACGGCTGGCGGCAGGGTGGTGGATGCTAAGCAGCAGCTGCGGTGCTTCCGTGACCAGCTACGGCCCCGACTGGAGCGCCCTGGCGCCGGGCATCGCCCTCTGGGCCCTGGCGCTCTACCTGCCCCTGAGCGCCCCGCTGGCGCGGCTGGAGGCCAGCCTGGCCGCTGGCGCCCTGCCCCAGGGCCTCCAGCAGCTGATCCTGGTGCTGAGCAGCCTGCTGCTGGCCCTGGCGCTCGGCCTGGTGAGCGTGCTGGTGCTCAGCTGGGCGCTGGGCCCCGGCTGGGCGAGCAGCCTGGGGCTGATGGCGGTTCTGGCCGGTGCCTTCTGGACCCTGGCCAGCCGCGCTGGGCCTGACGGCGGGTCGTGAACGGCAGGGCCACCGCTGCTGGCGGCGGCGCCGGCGCGGCGGCCCTGCGGTTCTGCGGTTTTGTGGTTTTGCGGTTCTGCGGTTCTGATGTGCTGAGGATCAGGCCGCCGGCTGCTCCAGCGGCGCCTCGCTGTTCCTGGCGCCGATCACCAGGCGCAGCAGCACCGGCGCCAGGAAGGTGGTGCCGATCACCATCAGCAGGATGCCCGCCTCCAGCGCCGGGGTGAGCAGCCCGGCCTGGGTGCCCAGACCCAGGAAGATCAGACCCACCTCCCCGCGCGGCATCATCCCCAGACCCACCACCAGACGGTTGGTGGGGTCCTTGCTGAAGTAGCTCCAGCCGGCGGCGATCTTGCCGGCGATCGCCACCACCAGCAGGAACAGGGCCACCACCAGCCCCTCACGGTTGGCGGGATCGAGGGGATTGAGCACCGAGAGATCCATGCCGGTGCCGATCAGCACGAAGAACACCGTCGCGAACAGCGCCACCAGCGGTTTCACGGCCGCGTCGATGTCATGGCTGTGCCGGGAGGCACTGAGGATCAGGCCGGCCGCAAACGCCCCCAGGGCCGCCTCCAGGCCGATCGCCTGGGCGGCGAAGCAGCAGAGCGTGAGCACCACGAAGCTGGCCACCGCCACATCACCGGGGGCCTTGAGGCGGTCCACCACCCAGTCGAAGGCCGGCGCCGCCGTGCGGCTGAGCACGATCGCCACCACCACGAACACCACGGCGGCCAGGCACAGCTGCAGGATCGGCCCGGCGGCCAGCGTGCCGCCGCCGGCCACCGCCACCACCACGGCCAGGATCACGATGCCGAGGATGTCGTCGAGCACGGCGGCGCCGATCACGATCTGGCCCTCCTTGCGCTTGAGCCACCGGAGCTCGCCGAACACGCTGGCCGTGATGCCGATCGAGGTGGCCGTCATCGCCGCTCCGGCGAACACCGCGGGCACCAGCGGCACATGGAACAGCAGCATCAGCCCCGCCGTGCCGAGGGCGAAAGGCAGCACCACCCCGGTGACGGCCACGGTGGTGGCCTGCACACCCACGGCCACCAGCTCATCGAGTTCACTCTCGAGGCCCGTGAGAAACAGCAGCGAGAACAGGCCGATCTGGGAAACGGCCTGCAGGCTCGGGAAGGTTTCGGCGTTCACGTGGGCGACCGCCTCAGGGCCCACATCCGCCAGGGAACCCAGCAGGCCGAGCACGGCAGCGCTGAGCTGGGCCTGGGTTTCGGGCGGCACGATCAGGTGGAAGCCCGACACGCCGATGATCACCCCGGCCAGCAGCTCGCCCAGGATGGTGGGCAGCTGCAGCCGCACCATCAGCTCGGCCATGGCGCGGGCCGCCACGAAGATCACCAGGTAGCGGCCCACCTGGAGCAGCGTTTCCGCCACCTCCAGCTGGTGGGGGCTGGCGTCGAGGGCCAGCTCGAGCAACAGGGGCGGAGGAGGCATCAGCGGCGGCGGGCGGAGGTGCGCAAACCCAGAAACTAGTGGGCTGGATCGCCGCACTCCCTGGATCCGGGAGCCGGTGTGCGTCTGCTCATGTCATCGCCCCCCCGCCGGGCGCATTCCGTTGCTACGGCTACGGTCCGAACAGGGATGAAGGGACGATCCGGCACCATGGCAGACATCAGACCCCGGAACCTGCGCCTGCCCACACCGGGCTGCTACGCGGACGCCGACCGCAGCGGACTGCTGGCTGAGGACGTGTTCGACGGCATGACCGAGCACCTCTTCTACACGCTCGGCAAGCTCGCCCCGGCCGCCAGCCGTCACGATCTCTACCTGGCGCTGAGCTACGCCGTGCGCGACCGGCTGATGACCCGCTACCTGGCGGGCATTGAAGCCCTGGGCGCGAGCCCCACCCGGGTGGTGGCCTATCTCTCGGCCGAGTTCCTGATCGGGCCCCAGCTGGGCAACAACCTGCTGATGCTGGGGATCCAGGAGGCGGCGACGGAAGCCCTGCGCCGCTTCGGCATCCCCGATCTCAACGAGATCCTGGAGGTGGAGGAGGAGCCCGGACTCGGCAACGGCGGCCTTGGCCGGCTCGCCGCCTGTTTTCTCGAATCCCTGGCTTCGCTGGAGATCCCGGCCACGGGCTACGGCATCCGCTACGAGTTCGGGATCTTCGACCAGCTGATCCGTGACGGCTGGCAGGTGGAGATCACCGACAAGTGGCTCAAGGGCGGCTGGCCGTGGGAGATCCCGCACCCCGACCAGGCCTGCTTCGTGGGCTTCGGCGGCCGCACCGAGAGCTTCCAGGACCCGAACGGCAATCTGCGCTCGCGGTGGATTCCGGCCGAGCACGCGATCGGCGTTCCCCACGACGTGCCGGTGCTGGGCTACCGGGTGAACACCTGCGACCGGCTGCGGCTGTGGCGGGCTGACGCCACGGAGAGCTTCGACTTCTACGCCTTCAACATCGGCGATTACTACGGCGCTGTGGAGGAGAAGGTGGGCTCCGAAACCCTTTCCAAGGTTCTCTACCCCAACGACGGCACCGATGAGGGAAGGCGGCTGCGGCTGAAGCAGCAGCATTTCTTCGTGAGCTGTTCGCTGCAGGACATGATCCGCAGCCTCGATGCCCGCGGCCTGCCGATCCAGCAGTTCCCGGACCACTGGGCCGTGCAGCTCAACGACACCCACCCGGCGATCGCGGTGGCCGAGCTGATGCGCCTGCTGCTCGACGACAAGCACCTCAGCTGGGAGGAAGCCTGGGACATCACGACCCGCTCTCTCTCCTACACGAACCACACCCTGCTGCCGGAGGCGCTCGAGAAATGGGGCCTGGGGCTGTTCGGTTCGCTGCTGCCCCGGCATCTCGAAGTGATCTACGAGATCAACCGGCGCTTCCTGCAGCAGGTGCGCTTCCGCTATCCCGGCAACGAGCAGATCCTGCGGACGGTTTCGATCATCGATGAGGAGGGCCAGAGGGCCGTGCGCATGGCCAACCTGGCCACGGTGGCCAGCCACCACGTGAACGGGGTGGCGGCCCTGCACAGCGAGCTGGTGCGCACGCAGCTGTTCCCCGAGTTCGCCGATCTCTGGCCCCAAAAGTTCACCAACGTGACCAACGGCGTGACGCCGCGACGCTGGGTGGCCCTCGCCAATCCACTGCTGTCGCAGCTGCTCACCGAGGCGCTTGGAGATGGCTGGGTCAAGGATCTGGAGCAGCTGCAGGGACTGGAGCGCTACGTCGACGACGCCGGCTTCCTGGAGCGCTGGGAGTCGACCCGCCAGGCGGTGAAGCGCCAGCTCACCCACTACATCCATCGCCACAACGGCGTGCTGGTGGATCCCGCCTCACTGTTCGACGTGCAGGTGAAGCGGATCCACGAATACAAACGCCAGCACCTCAATGCCCTGCAGGTGATCGCCCAGTACCTGCGCATCAAGAACGGCCTTGGCGATGGGATGGCACCGCGCACGGTGATCTTCGGGGGGAAGGCAGCCCCCGGCTACTACATGGCCAAGCTGATCATCCGCTTCCTCAACGGCATCGCCGACACGGTGAACTCCGACCCGGACATGGCTGGTCGGCTGCGGGTGGTGTTTCTGGCGGACTACAATGTAAAACTCGGCGAGCGGGTGTACCCAGCGGCCGACCTCTCCGAGCAGATCTCCACGGCGGGCCTGGAGGCATCGGGTACGGGCAACATGAAATTCGCCATGAACGGCGCGCTCACGATCGGCACCCTCGATGGGGCCAACGTGGAGATTCGCGAGCAGGTGGGCCCGGAGAACTTCTTCCTCTTCGGCAGGAGCATCGAGGAGATCGAAGCCCTGCGCCACGATTACCGGCCCTGGGAACTGATCCCCACCCAGCAGGAGCTGGGGGAGGCGCTGAAGCTGATTGAGCAGGGCCACTTCAGCCATGGCGATGGTGAGCTGTTCAAGCCCCTGCTGCAGAACCTCACCGGCCGCGATCCGTTCTTCGTGCTGGCCGATTTCGCCGACTACCTGCGCGCCCAGGATGCGGTGAACCGCGCCTGGGCTGACCGGCCGCGCTGGAACCGGATGAGTCTGCTCAACACGGCCCGCACCGGCTTCTTCTCCTCCGACCGCTCCATCCGCGATTACGCCAGCCGGATCTGGAAGGCCGAACCGTTCCCGGTCACGATCACCTGCGAGATGGACTGAGGGCGCTGCTCAGCCCCGATCGGGCAGGTCGGGGGTCTGGTGCAGAAGCCGGTTGAGGCGCAGCCGGTCGGCGTTGAGCGGATCGGGGGCCAGCTCACCGGCGAGTTCGCGGAAGGTCTGCTCCACCGGCTCGGGCACGCGCACGTCGAAGATGCGCTCCATCAGCACCTCGATCGAGAAGAGATGGGCGGTGATGTTCTCCAGATCGGCCATCGCCTGCTGGATGGCATCGGGCTCGCCGCCGACCGTGGCCGCGCCGCTGGCGGCGGGTTCAGGGCCGGGGGCCGCCGGCTCGCCGTCGCCGTGCTGCTTCTGCAGTTCGTCGAGGACGCGGCCGGCCAGGGTGCGGAAGGCCTGCAGCGCAGCCCAGTTGAGTTCCTGCTGCTGGCGCAGGGTGGGATTCTCACGGATCAGGCGATCGTGTTCCCGGTAGAAGCGCTGGCAATCAGGGCACTGGCAGGGCTCTTCTGGCACCGCACTCCCATGTGCTGTCAGAACCCATCATGGCATCAGGCAGCCAGCGGCCGATCATCCCCGTCGAGGCCAGGGCCCCGGTTGTCGTCACCGGGGCGGTTCAAGGCCGCCGGCAGGGGGATCTCGATCGATGACACCACGTTGATCACGTCGCGCAGCCGCATCGAATCGGCGAACCAACCCATGGCCTGCTCCACGTCGCCGCGCCGCTCGGCGTCGCTGGCCTGGTCCTCGTGGGCCTCGGCCAGCAGGGCCAGCCAGCAGAGACAGCGGGCCTGCACCACCGAGAGATCCAGCTCCTCGGGCTGGCTGTGGGCGATGCGCTCACTCTCCTGCTGCACCAGCAGGCGCAGACGCAGGTCGTGCAGCTGGGTCATCGCGGTCGGGCGACTGACGTCACGCTAGCGGCAGGTGCCGATCGCGCCACTCCACCACCCATAGCGTCCGCTAACGGGCAGCAGCGGACCCAGGCGCCCCGGCGCCCTGGACGCCGTGCTCAGGACGGCAGCGGCAGCGTGATGGCGGCCCCGGGCACGGCCGGCAACGCCTCGGTGATCACCCGGAAGCCCTCCAGCCGATGGGCTCCGAAGGAGCGCAGGATCGGCACGTCACCGGCATCGCGCCCCCGGCCGATCAGCACCCGGCCGCAACGGGGGATGTTGTGGCGGGCATCGAACACGTACCAGCGGTCATCGAGGAAGGCCTCGAACCAGGCGGAGAAATCCACCGGCGCCTCCCCCACGGGGATGCCGGTGTAGCCGAGATAGCCCGTGCAGTAACGGGCCGGAATGTTCAGACAGCGGCAGAGCGTGATCGCCAGATGGGCGAAGTCGCGGCAGACCCCGGCGGCCTCAGCGGCGGTCTGGCTGGCGGTTTGGTGGAGACGGGAGGCGTCGTAGTCGAAGCGCACGTGCCCATGCACCCAGTCGCAGATGCGCTGAACCAGCCCCCGGCCACCGGAGCCACGGGCGAAGGTCTGCCAGGCAAAGGCCATCAGGGCTTCGGTGTCGCAGTAGGCGCTGGCGTTGAGGTAGGGGTAGGCCTCCACCGGCAGGAACTGCACCGGGCAGGGGGCCGCCCCGCAGGCCACCGGATCGGTGTGGCCGGGCCGCTCGATCACGGCGCCGTAGCGGAAGGTGGTGGTGCCCGCCGCCGCCACGAAGCGGCACCAGCGGTTGCCCTGTCGATCGGTGAGCACCTCCACGGGCCGGTCGGGCTGGAGCAGCAGCCGCTCGGCGCCGAGCAGATCCGCCAGCAGGCTCTGGTGCGGATGCACGAGGGCCAGCATCGGGGTGGCCGCCTCGCACACCAGATCGAGCTGGCAGCCGATCGCCAGCTGCAGCGGGGAGGGCGGAGGAGGCATCATGCGGGGCGGGCAGGTCGGTGCGGGGGTGGGGGCCAGGAGCCTGTGCCCGGGACGGGCCTGGAATTGCGGCACGACCCGATCGTGGCGCGGATCGCCGCCGCGATCGGCCAGGACAGGGTTTGCCCACAGGGCTGCGGCCCGGGGACGGGGGCAGGCCCGGCCACGAGCCGGCCCGACAGGTGGAGATGGCCCGGAACGCGGCAGCCAGCGAACCCGCGGCGCTCAATGGCACAGCACGGAGGGCCTATCGCCGCCGCCCGGAGACCTGCACCCGATCAGAGACTGGGCGTGGTGTTCCCACAGCTGATGGGGAATGCTGGAGCCCAGGCTCTTTCCCCAGGGCGACTCGGCCGGTGATCGCCAGGCTCCCTGATGACCGAGCGACGCCACCGGGCGGGCCATCTCAAGGCTCCGGAGCGCCAGAAGATGGCGGATTGGGATGGGCTCGGCCGGGCAGGGATTTGACCGCGTGCATTGTTCGCTATGTTTGGAAGGTTGATGGGGTCAACCATGCTCACTGGCACAGAACTCCTGGCACGGGTCAAGGAACTCGGCGATGCCTCGAAGTCCGAACTGGTGCGTAGCTGCGGCTACGTGAGCACCAAGAAGGACGGCAGCGAACGGCTGAACTTCACCGCCTTCTACGAGGCCCTGCTGGAGGCCAAGGGACTGAATCTTGGCAGCGACGGCGGCAAGGCCAAGGGTCCCGGCGGCCGCAGCCTCAGCTACGTGGCCAAGGTGCAGTTCAACGGCAACCTCCTGGTGGGCAAGGCCTACACCGCCCAGCTCGGCCTGAAGCCCGGTGATGAGTTCGAGATCAAGCTTGGCAAGAAGCAGATCCGGCTCATCCCCGCCGATGGAGCCGACGACGAGGATTGAGGGGCTGAGCCTGAGGCCGCAGCGGGCGAACCTGCGGCCGTCGCAGCTGGCGATCACGACGCTGCCGCGACAACCGGCCTGCTGGGTTTCCGCTCCAGGCAGAGCCGCCCGCAGTTCCGCCGATCGGCACTTCCAGGTCGGCCAGCTCCCCCCATTCCGGGGCTGGCGGATGCAACACGGAGGCTGCCTGTGGATCCGCCAGGATGAGGATGCTGAATCATCCGGGATGGCGTCAGATCCCAGGCGGGGCAGGAAGCGACAGGCCGCCCCGACGCTCATGCCGGGATTGGACCTGCACCGGGGAACCGCAATCCTGGAACTCTGCCATCGTCGGAAAAGTCCTCACCCTCGGGATCGGAGATCGGCCGGGTGAACACGGCCAAGGCCGATTGGGCCGCCTGCGCATCACGCAGGCGCCGAGAACAGCAACAGCGTGCGGCCCTGCCCGTCCTGCAGCAGCAGGTTGCGCTTCTCCAGGCTCCAGCGGCGCACCCGGCCGAGAGCTTCCACGTAGCGCCGCTCGAACGCCATCACGGCCGGGCTGCAGGCCATCTGGGTGCTGGCCAGCTGGGAGAAGCTGAGCTGGCCGCCGGCGAGCCGGAAGCCCCCGATCAGCCGGTTGCAGCCGCCCGTGCCGCTCACCCGATCCTGATCATCGGCCAGCAGCAGTTCCGCCGGCCGGCCGGCCGGCTCGCTGAGAACGGCCCCGCCGCCATCCTGCAGCGCCTGGAGCTTCCACAGGGTGCCGCGCAGGGAAGGGGAGGGGCTGACGGGGCGGGCGGCTGCCGCCAGGCCTGGCGCCCGCGCACAACCCTGACCTGGGAGCACGCCCACGAAGCGCTCCACCACCAGCGTGCGCTGGGGCGGGCGGCCCGCTTCGGCGGAGGGGCGCCAGGTGATCAGCCCCTCCAGATTCACCAGCATGGGCTGGCCGGCGGCGCCCGGGGGCAGGGCCCCCAGGTAGGCCGACTCCAGGCTGGGGAAGTCGCCCTCCTTGGCCACCGGCAGGCGGGCGCCGGTGGCGCAGAGCCGGATGCTGGCGGCATCGGCCAGATAGCGCAGCATCCCCTGCAGGGGCAGGCGGGGCTCGATCGGTGCGAAAGCCGCCAGGCGCCGCAGGCGGTCGTTGTGCCGCGAGCGAATCGGCCGACCCTGGGGATCGAGCCTGCGCAGGGCAGCGCCGCCATCCAGGGGCTGGAGGAACAGCGGCGCCTCGCGACCGCCCCGCAGCTCGAGCCGATCGCTGCCGGGCTCAATGCGCCAGCGGCCGATGTCATCAACGCGGTTCGGGACCGGCCGGGCAAGGAAGGTCCGGCGCAGCTGGAAGCTGCCGTCGGCCGCCAGGTCCACCTGCCAGCGCGTCGTGCCGCTGACGCCGGGCAGGTCGCCGCGCCAGCTGGCCGGCAGCGGGCCCAGGGGGGCTGGCGTAGCGGAACGGCCGGCGTCGGCCGGCTGCAGGCGCACGCGGCCCAGCTCCCGGGCCGGCGCATCGGCGATGGCCCCATCGATCAGCACCGCCTCGAACACCGCGTCCGGCGGCACGACGATCCCCTGCCGGTAGCGGGGCGTACCGGTGATCAGGCCGGCCAGAGCCGGAAGGGGGAGGGCCACGGCCACGAGAACGGTGGCCGCAGCCAGAGCGTCGCTGCGAAGCGGAGTCACGGCAGGGCGGGGCGGGGTGGCTTGCTCACAATGCCCCCCACGCTGCAGGGCTGAGCAAGGTCTGGCTCAAGAATTCTTGCTGAGGCTGCAATGGTGGGGTGAGGTCGGCGGAACGGCCGCCTTCCTGTGCCCAACAGCGCTGCTCCTGCAACCGATCGTGATCTGATCAGCCACCACAAGGGTGATCCCGGACGCCCGGATGCGGCACCGGGTGCGGATTCCGGCCCTGAGCCGAACAACGGGGTTTGCTTCTCCTCAAAGAGACCTCGTCGGCTTCCACGCGATCGAGCACCGCCGTGAAGCTCTCGCGGGCCGCGCAAAAACTGACGACCTGCGTCAGCACAGGGGTGGCTGGCCGGGCGAGGCTGTGCAGAGGAGCCTCAGGGCCTGGTCCTTCAGCCAGGTGCGGTGGAGGCCAAAGGCGGGGCAATGGCGTTCCACCAGCAGCCAGAACGCCTTGGAGTGGTTGGGATGCACCAGATGGGCCAGCTCATGGATCACCACGTAATCCACCACGGGATGCGGTGCCTTGATGATGTGCCAGTTGAACACCACCTGTCCCTGGCTGTCGCAGGAGCCCCAGCGGGAGCGGAAGGCCCGCACGCCCACGCCGGCGGGCGTCACGCCCATCTGCCGGGCGAAGCGATCGGCCTTCTCCCGCAGGCGTTCCAGGGCACGGGCGCGGTACCACCGCTCCAGGTAGTAGCGAATGCGGGCGCGGCGCTGGACTCCCTGCTCCCGGGGGCGAACGGTGGCCCGCAGGATTCCGCCGGAGAGGCACACCCCCACGGCGTGTCCCTCCCGCACCTTGAGGCGGTAATGGCGGCCCAGGTAAGGGAAGGATTCACCGCTCACCAGCTCCCTGGGCCGATGGGGCGGCAGCTGTTGCAGCTGGGCCACCTTGGAGCGGATCCAGGGGCGTTTCTGCTGCAGGAGGGCGGCCACCCGTTCATCCCCCAGCTGCGCGGGCACGCGCACCTGCAGCTCCGAACCCACGATGTGCAGGGCAGCGGTGCGCCGGAGCGAGCGCACCACCGCCACCCGCAGCCCCAGCAGCTCCTGGGGAATGGCGCTCACCGGAAGTGCCTCTTGCCGAGCTCCATGAACCGCTGGATGACGGCCGCCACCAGGGCCTTGCTGGCGAAGGGTTGATCGAGGATCGCCCGCTTGATCTGCCGCTCGATGCGTTTCACCTCCTCCCACTTGTCGAAGAAGCCGACGATGCGGGTGGCCTGCTCGAACTCCTGCACCAGCTCGCGGGTGAGGGCCAGCACCTGCTCGTGGGTCTGCTCATCGGTGGTTTCGTCGCCGGTGGCTTTGGCGATCTCCGCCAGCAGCACGCCATGGAAGGCGTATTCGGTTACGCTCAGGCCCAGCTCGCTCGCCTGCTGGCTGCGTTGCCGCTCCATGCCATCGCGGAACAGCAGCAGTTGCTGCACCAGCTCCGTCCATTTGTTTTCGTACTTCTGGATGATCTCCTCCAGGCGGCGGGAGAGGGTTTGGTAATACTCAGGGTCATCGTCGAGCTTGAAATTGATGTGGGCCTTGGTGGCATGGACCAGTTCGGAGGCCCTGGCCCGGTCGCTGGTCTGGGCGGTGAGCAGTTTCTCAAACTCCACATCAAACAATTTGGTGGGCGGCACCCGTGGATCCACGCCGGTGGCCCGCACGTGTTCTTCGATCAGGGCGCGCACCTTCTCGCCGCAGCCCAGGATGTCGAGGTGGGGATCCCGGTAGCGGTTGCGGCAGCGAATGATGATGTTGCCCAGGGCCTTGAGATCCGGCAGAAACGGCAGGGCGGCGGGATCGGGCAGCACGATCTCCACCTGCTTGGCAAAGGTGCGAAAATCGGCCTCAAAGCGCTGGCGTTTCAGTTCGTCTGCGAATCGCTCGATGCAGGCCTCGATGTTCTGAAGATCAAGGCCCCTGAGGTGCTGGATCACGCGGGTGTGGGCGGCCTGCAGGTTGGGGATCTCGTCCTTGAGGCTGCGGAGGGCCCCTTGCACATCGGTGGCGGAAAAGGCCTTGAGAGCCTTGGCCAGGTAATCGGTGAGGCCGTAGTAATCCACGATGTAGCCGCACTGCTTGTTGGGCGCGGTTCGGTTCACGCGGGCGATGGCCTGCAGCAGGGTGTGATCGGTGAGTTTGCGATCGAGATACATCACCTGGCAGATCGGGGCATCAAAGCCGGTGAGCAGCATGTCTTTGACGATCAGCAGCGAGAGCGGGTGCTCGCTGAGTGGCTTCTTGAAGTTGTCGATCGCGGTTTTGTGATCGGCGGGATTGGTCCATGGTCTGTAGATCTCTTCATCATTGTGCGTTCCCGAGATGATCACGGCGGATTCCGGTGCGCCTGGGATCCGATCCAGTTGCTGCTTGTACAGCACAGCCGCTCTTCTGCTGCCCGTCACCAGGATCCCCTTGAAGCCGTTGGGCAAAATCGTGCTGCGGAAGTGATCCACCAGATCCAGCCCCACCCATTCCAGGCGTTGGGGTGCCTGGAGAACGGCCCGTTCGGTGCCGTATTGGCGCTTGATCTCTGCCTGCTGCTCTGGCGATTGATCGGCGAAGTAGCGATCGAAGAGGGCATCGAGGGAATCACCGGTGACCTTGGTTCTGGCTTCGCGGCCCTCGTAGATGATCTGCACCGTGGCGCCATCGATCACGGCCTGCTCGATGGTGTAGGTGTCGATATAGGGGCCGAACTCGTTGGTGGTGGTTTTCTTTTCCACCTTCATCAGCGGTGTACCGGTGAAGGCGATCTTGGGGGCATTGGGCAGGGCGACATTGATGGAAGCACCGAGGGTTCCGTATTGGCTGCGGTGGGCTTCATCGGCCAGCACGATGATGTCGGCGGAGGCATTGAGGCAGGCGGTGCCGAGGTGGCCGGCCTGGGCTTTCTGGATCGTGGCGGTGATCAGATCGGAGCCGTCTTTGGCGAGCAGCTCCTTGAGATGGCCCACGCTGTTGGCATGGAGCACCGTTTCCCCCTGGGCATGGCGGAAGGTGGCGGTGAGCTGCGCGTCGAGCTGGCTGCGGTCGGTGAGGAACACGAGCTTGAAGGTGCGCAGCAGGGGATCGCGGCGGATCTTGAGGGTGAGGAACACCATGGTGAGCGACTTGCCGGATCCCTGGGTGGCCCAGATCACGCCCCCTCTGGCCTTGCGATCGGCGCCGCGCTTGAGGCGCAGGATGGTTTTCTGCACAGCCCGGAACTGCTGATAGCGGGCAATCTTCTTGATGGTGCGGCCGTCTGTGGTTTCGAAGATGGTGAAGTTCTGGATCAGGTCGAGAAAGTTGGCGGGTGCCAGCAGGCCCTGGATCAACACCTGCTGCGAATGGGGATTCTCGCCGAGATCACTTGCGCTGAGCGGATAGGGATCCTTCCATTCGAGGTAGTGTTCCGCCGTGGAGGAGATGGTGCCCACCCGCGCCACATCCCGATGGGTGGCGATCATCACCTGGTTGTAGTGGAACAGCTTTTCGCAGCCTTCGCCGGTGCTGGGGTTGCGCAGGTTGGCGTAGCGGCGCAGCTGGTTGATGGCTTCCGCCATCGGATCGGTGACGTAAGGAGATTTGCACTCGATCACCCCCAGTGGCAGACCATTCACATAGAGCAGGATGTCGGGAATGATGGTTTGCGTGGATCCCTGAATCTTGAGTTGATCGATGCAGAGAAACTCGTTGTTGCAGGGGGTGTCAAAATCAATCAGTTTCACGGTGTGGCCGCGGCGACCCTGCCCCAGGTCTTGCTCCACGCTGAAGAAGTGGGTGAGCCGTTCCCAGAACCCTTGATTGGCCTCCATCAGGGTGGAGGCCTGGCTCACGGTGAGCTCTCGCACCACCTTGCGCAGGTTGTCGCCGCTGATCCAGGGGTTGAGGCGTTGGATCGCCTGTTCCAGATTGGGGGTGAGCACCACCTCCTTGAGGGAGGAGCGGTGGTTGGTGGTGCCGGGCACGAGCGTGGTGCCGTCGAGGTGGGACCAGCCGAGCTGCTGGAGTTGCTCCAGGGCGGGGAGTTCGACCAGTTGGCGCTCGTCGTTGGCCATGGTTAGAGGGTGACGCGCTTGCGGCCGGAGAGGAGGTCAGAAGACAAGCCCTTTTCCAAGGATATCAAGTAATCCCGTCTCTCCTTGCTTGCAGCAAGAGCAGCGTAAATCGAAAAACTAAGATTTCCAATCTTTGCCTGATCTTCTGACGTAGGGATTGATATTCTAATCTGGCGGAGCAATCCTTGTCCGATGTTCTTCGCACCGGTTGAGCCGCCAACTGCGGTTTCAATCTGCCGCCTGACATGGCGCGAATTTAGCAACATCAGCAAGAAGTTTCGGTTGGCATTCGATACCGGGTTTAATCTCAGGATCTTATCTGACATGAGCAGCCTCGAGGCCGGATTGTCATTTACGATTACCCCTCTCCCAACGAGGTCAAGATTCCCATTTGCGCGTGTTATCAAGAGATCGTCTTTTTTCACAAGAAGCTGATCGCGTGCATCGAGATCCGATGGAAGCCGTTTCGATTCTTCTTGGCAAAAATACCCTTTGGTTACCGCGCTGACTTTTAGTACTCCCCATTCCCCTGGTTTAGGCGGAACATCTTCGCAAGCAGGGCTCCAGCCAGAGTCAATGGAGGCAATCAGATCGCCAAGGTTTCCCTCCACTGGCTCCAGATGAACATGCTCGTCCCAAGAGTTTGCGAGACCATCTTGTGCGGTTCTGAGCTTTTCAATCTTATTTTGAATTGCCAAGATCAAGCGGTCAATCCCAGAGAGTATCTCGGCGATCTTTTTCTGGTCGGGGAGTGGGGGAAACGCGAATTCACCAGCGGCAAAATCATCAAATTCTGCCTTCTGGCGCCTTATGTTAGTTCCCTTCGATATTGATTTGTAGAAGGTCTTGGTTGTGCTCGCTTTTAGAAGGTGTAACAAGAAGTCGGCGTCAAGAGAATCGCTAGCCACCCTGAATGTGACATAGGCAGGACTTACCGCGCCCTTCCCCTCTCTGAGCATTCGGTTAATTGATCCATCCCATAGCAGCATCGGATCGTAGGCAAAATCGCCTTTTCTGATGACCTTGTAATTGGAAATGTCGCTACTTGCCACTCGTTTGTTGAACTTCTCGCTTTGCGGAACTATTCCGAGGACTTTGGACACGGAATATGGAATGATGTCGCTGTCGCACGCTCTCTCTTTCGTCTCTTTCAAGTGAACCCCAAGATTGCTCACGGTCCAATCCAATGGGTATTCACTCATAGCCCAACTCCCTCAAATACCCATGCATCACCGCCTCCGCCTCCTTCACCTCCGCATCAATCTGCGCCAGCGACACCCCATACTTGTCCCACCACCGCTCGAACTGCTGAATCACCGCATCCGAGGCATCGCCCAGATGCTGGCGGATCTGCGACTTCTCGGTGATGTGGTCCCGAAACTTCAGATACTCCCCATCCTTCGGCACCAGCACCACGCTCACAGCAAACCCCTCCAGGATCTCCTGGATGGCCTCGCTCTGAATCTCCTTGATCGGCACCCCGCCATGCAGGATGCCCCGCACATCAAACGGTTCCGGTGGGGGTGAAGTGTCGGCATAGCGGCGGATGTTCAGGTTGTGGTCGTTCGCCCGGATCTCCTCCAGCGGCACCACTCGCGAGAACCGCTTGATCTCGTTGTAAGCATCAAAGCAGCCCACCACCTTGGCGATGTCCTGCTCCCGGAGGATGTTCTGATTCTTGCCCTCCTGGTAATCGAGCTCGGCATTGATGAACAGCACCTTGCCCTGGCGTGCGGCCGGCTTGGCCTTGTTGATGATCAGCAGCGCCGCAGGAATGCCCGTGCCGTAGAACAAGCCGGCGGGCAGGCCGATCACCGCTTCGATCAGATCGTCCTCCAGGATGCCCTTGCGGATCTCGCCTTCCTGGCCGCCGCGGAACAGCACCCCATGGGGCACCACCACCCCCATCACGCCCTCCTGATTCAGCGAGGCGATCATGTGCTGCACAAAGGCCAGGTCGCCCGCATCCTTCGGCGGCAGCCCGAAGCGATAGCGCCCATAAGGATCGTGTTCCGCCAGGTCGCGGCCCCAGTTCTTGAGCGAAAACGGCGGATTGGCGATCACCCGATGGAAGCGCCTCAACTCACCATCCTGCAGATGCTGCGGGTCGCCCAACGTGTCGCCGCTGCGGATGTCGGCACTGAAGATGCCGTGCAGAAACATGTTGAGCTTGCAGATCGCCCAGGTGCTGCGGTTCATCTCCTGCCCGAACAGCTGCAGGTTTGCCGGGTTCTCGCCGTGCTCCGCCAGGTAGTTGCGGGTGTGGATCAACATGCCCCCCGAGCCGCAGGTGGGATCGAGCACCGCCATGCCGGCCCGCGGTTTGATCAGGGCGATCAGCAGCCGCACCACCTCCGCCGGCGTGTAGAACTCACCGCCCTTCTTGCCTGCGGAATCGGCGAACATCTTGATCAGATACTCATAGGCCGCACCCAGCAGATCGGGCCGCTCGAAATCGGCGTTGCGCAGGCGGAACGTGCTGTAGTGAGAGAGCAGATCCCGCAGTTTGCGGTCGTTGAGTTTGTTCTTGTTGTTGAAATCAATCGCGCTCAGCACCCCGTCCAGCATCGGGTTCTGTTCTTCGATCGCATCGGTGGCCTTCATCAGCTCGGCGCCGATGTCGTGCTTGAGACCCTTCAGGTTGCGCCAGCGCGCCCGCTCCGGCACAAAGAAGGTTTCGTTGTATTCGTTGTCTTCCTCGGCGAGTGCCTCGGCCTGCTCCGGGCTTCGGCCCTTGCCCAGGTAGTAACGGATCACCTCCTCCCGGGCCTCCTCAAACGCATCCGACAGGCGCTTGAGGAACAGCATCCCGAAGATGTAGTCCTTGAACTCCGACGCATCCATGCTGCCCCGCAGGATGTCGGCGCTCTTCCACAGGAAGCTCTCCAACTGGGAGAGGGTGAGTTTCTGGCCGATCTGGAAGATGGACGCCGGAGCGCTGCCGTTGCCACGTTCAGCGCCACGGCCACCGCTTGTCGCCCGCCCTCGCCCGTTGCTCGCCGCCGGCGCTGCAGGAGCCGCATAGCGGCTGCCGCCCTCGATGCCCTCCGCCAGGGCGATGGAGCCACCCCGGCCGCGGCCCTTCACCACCAGCCCCAGGGCCACGGCCTTGTCCCGCACCGCCGCGTACTCCTCCTCCCCGATCGGCCGTTCGGCGGCCCGGCTCAACGCCTCCCGCGCCGAACCATTGCCCATCGTGCTGCCATCGGGGGGGAGCACCTCCAGCAGCAGGTCGCCCAGGTCGTCCTCGGCCGGGCTGGGATCTGGGCTGGCTGCCGAATCGCTCACGTGCACCTGGGGCCTGGGGTGATTCTGGCGTTCGCTCTGGCGGAGACGAGCTTGCTGCACTGATGTACTGAAGGCTGGCATGCGGCAGGACAGACAACCTGTCATTCATTTCGTCATGCTTAGCGACGCAATGCGCCGTGGGCTTGCCCGCTGATCGGTTTCAGCGGCTCCATCCATTGCCGTGGTGGATCATCGCCTCCACCGCCGCTTCCTGGTCGGGGCGCAGTTGGCCCGCGAAGTCCAGCTTCAGCGGTGAGCCTCCCGCGCCGATACGGCTTCCTCGAAGAACATCCACACAGGCGCACCCTCGCCGGAGCGGGAGATCTCCAGCGCTGCCGGCTTTGCCAGCTGCCGACACGAGCGCAGAACGGCCCGGGCGCCCGCTGCTGTTGCCATTGCCAGCGCAGGGCAGCCACCTCGTCGCGACCGCAGCAGAGGCTCCGAAAGATCGTCAGCTTCTCCAGTGTGGATCTGGGACCATTGGCAGCGGCTGCCTCCGAAATCGGCGCGGGTTCCGCCTCAGAGTGCATGGAGTCAGCCATAGGGCTTCAGCGCGGGTCGGCCTGCCGGTGGACAGCATTGCGCTCCCGCTTGCCCACCGCCACAACCAGCATCAGCACCTCCCGATCCCGCACCTCGTGGACGCGGCGAAATCCGGTTGATTGGCCGGACCGCCTGTGCTGCGACGGGTCTCATGAGCCCTCGGACTTGGATGTGAGAAGGTCTGTGAGAAGGTTCCGGCTTGGGTCTCTCAGTGCTCCGTTCAGCGGTAGTGGTAACGGCAGGCCAGGATCACAAGTGTGGTTCCCTCAACCCGGTAGACGAGCCGATGCTCGTCGTCGATCCGGCGCGACCAGCAGCCCGAGAGGTTCTCCCGCAGCGGTTCCGGCTTGCCGATCCCCACAAACGCGCCGCGCAGACAAGCCTGGATCAGCTGGTTGATCCGCTTCATCCGTCTACGGTCCTGGCCCTGCCAGTAGAGATAGTCCTCCCAGGCGGCGGGAGTCCATGCCAGCCGCTCAGCTGTCGGCATCGAGCGGATCGGCGTCGAACGGGTCGGCATCGATCAGCAGGTGCGACAGCAGCTCCCCGCGTTCGGCCTGCTCCAGGGAGCGCTGCAGGTGGGCGGCGTTGGCGGGAGAGCGGAGCAGATGCACCGTTTCCATCAGGCTGTTGTAGGTGTCGAGCGACATCACCACAGCCCCTTGGGCGTGGCGCCGGGTGATGAGGGTCACATCCGCGTCGGCTTCCACGCGATCGAGCACCGCCTTGAAGCTCTCGCGGGCCTCGGAGAAACTGACGACCTGCATTGCACTGTCCAACTTCCTGTACAACAGCATAGGGCCCGCAGCCGTCTCTCCCACAAGCGTTGCGGCACGGGGTGGCCGAGGCAGCAGGAAGAGATTCGGCACCTGTTCAGCCAGAGCTGTGGCGATCGCCGCCGCCACCACGGTTTTTGCCGAAGGCCGTCGGTGCCTGCAGTACGCCAAGGTCGTGGTGGATCATCGCCTCCACCGCTGCTTCCTGGTCGGGGCGCAGCTGGCCCGCGAAGTCCAGCTTCAGCGGTGAGCCGTTCTGGCGCTCATCCACCAGTTTCCAGCCGATGTGCTGTTCCCGCAGCAGGGTCTGCGCCGGCTCCAGACAGCCGCGCGGCAGAGCAAGGTGCTGGGGACAGTTTTCGGTGCAGCCGATCACCCGCCGAACCCGCCTCTGAGCATGGTGTCCTGGTTAGGGCACAGCCGGTCAGGAGCTCCGCTCCAGCTGGCGTGTCGAGGAGCAGGTATGGCTGATCAGGGCTGCCCCCAGCTGGCGAGCCTCCCGCGCCGATACGGCTTCCTCGAAGAACATCCACACAGGCGCACCCTCGCCGGAGCGGGAGATCTCCAGCGCTGCGGGCACTGCCAGCTCCCGACACGAGCGCAGAAAGGCCCGGGCGCCCGCTGCTGTTGCCATGCCAGCGCAGGGCAACCACGTCATCGCGGCCGCGGCACAGTCGCCGGAACAGCGCCACCTTCTCCCGCGTGGAAAGGGGACTCCTGGCAAGGACAGTTTCCTCAACCTCTGCAGTTTCAGTTGGAGCATGTGCGGTGGAGCGCCAGGCGATGCCTTGCGCCTCCAGCAGCCCGATCAGGCGTGCGTTCTGCCGGCGCAGCTGATCCATCTCAGAGTGCATGGAGTCAGCCATAGGGCTTCAGCGCGGGTCGGCCTGCCGGTGGACAGCATTGCGCTCCCGCTTGCCCACCGCCACGACCGGCACCAGCAGCTCGCGATCCCGCACCTCGTGGACGAGGCGGAAGCCGGCGGCCCGCAACTTGATCTTGTAGCGGTTGAAGGATCCACGCAATTTGCTGACGGGGATCCTGGGCTCATGCAGCCGCTCGGCCAACTTGTTCTTGAACTGCTCTCGGATTCCTGGCGTCAGCTTCCGCCACTCCCGAAGGGCTTCTGGGTGAAATGCCAGCTCAAAGGGCATCGAGACTGACCCGCACCGGCTCCTGGCCATCCGTCAGCCGGGCATCGGCGATGCGGCCCAGCTCCAGGTCGTCCACCAGATCCATCAGTTCTTCGTAGGCCCTGGCCGGCACGCAGTAGAAGGCCGGCTCGTTGCGGTTGAGCACCGCGACGGCCATCCCCTCTCCTGCCGCCAGGGTGGCCATGGGGTTTTTCTTGTGTTCCGAGATGCTCACGGCAGTCTCGGCGAGTACACGGTGGGCCATCAGCGGGACAGGAAGGCAATACACCACATCCCAGGTCTCCAGCAAGGTTGCTGGAAAGGTCTCTGGAAAGGTCGCTGGGCGGGTCTGGATCGAGTGGGTGGTGCCCGGCTGGTCTCCAGCAATTTTGGAGGCCGTCCTGGGGAATTGTTTACCTGTTATTGCAGTGTTTGATGATCGGTCGTTGATGCTGAAGCGGCTTGCCCTGATCACCTCCAGACATGATGTCGGGACGAGTTCAGATGACAGCCTCCGCCCAGCCGTGATTCCGGACCATCCAGGGCACGACGGCCCATGAATTCACCCCGCGCAGGTGTATGCCTGACGAATCAATGGCGCAGTCGTGAGAGAAGCTGTGTGAGAAGGTTGCTCCACTCCCTGGCATTGCCTGTCATCGCCTGGTTCCTGCTGGCCCTCTGCCAGCCGATGGGAGAAAGGCTGCACGCTGATCGTTGGGGATTTCTCAGCTCTGAACTGAAAGCGGGTGACCGGATTCGAACCGGCGACGTTCAGCTTGGGAAGCTGACATTCTACCACTGAATTACACCCGCAAGAGCATCCAGGAGGCTGGGGGCCGATGCGTGGCGGCGATCAGGTGCGGCTCCCTGAAGGAGCCTCCCCAACCCGTCCACCATTGCTGATCGTAAGCCCCACCCCTGGCCGCGAGCTCAGGGTTTGGCGGCTGTGGCCGGTTCGGGGCACTTCACCGCCCCGGAGAGGGCCTTGCGGGCGGCGATCACCGGGCCGGCCTTGGTCTTGATCACCATGGCGGCCTCCTCCAGCGTGAGCTTCTTGTTGGCGGAAACCCGCTGGACATCGCCATTGAAGGCCTTCAACTGCTTCTCAAACGCCTGCAGGCGCAGCTTCTCCAGGCTCTGCTCGGCTTGCCCCAGCCCCTCAAGGGCCTTGCTCAGGGCCTGATTGGCCGCGTTGGCCTGGCCGATGGTGGAGGTTGGTGTCAGGGCCGCCACACCTTCCAGGGCGGTGGCCACGGCGGCGAGCTCCCGGCAGACCTTGGCCTCGGTTTTCAGTTCCCGTTTGGCCAGGTTCTGGGCTTGGCAGCCACCGGCAACGAGGGCAACAAGGGCGCTGGCGGCGAGGAGGGAACGGCGCATCGAACGGTCAGGACTGACGCCTCGCACCTTAAGGAGGGCAGGCGGAACTGCCATCCCTGTTGCAGCCCATCCGCGTGATTGCGCTGCGGCACGCCCTCGCGGCGCGCCTTCGATCAGGGCAGAGGAACTCCTCGCACCCGCGGCATGGTCGCTCGGCAGCCATGGATCCAACCGCGGCAGACCCCCGCCGCGGTGCCGCGGCTGTGTGGAACCGCGCATCGCGCCTCGGCTCCATCCCTCGGCTCCAGCCGCGATCCCGACGCTGCCGTGACCCGGAAACGAGCGCTCAGCCCGCCAGCTCCGCCGCCGCCGCCGCCACGCCAGTGCCGGTCGGCGCCTTGGCCAGCCCGAGCTGCTGCAGGGTGGCCTCGATCGCCGCCACCGCCGTGAGCACGTCGCGGTCGCACACGAACCCCAGGTGGCCGATGCGGAACACGTGGCCCTTGAGGTGGTCCTGGCCGCCGGCCAGCAGGATGTCGAAGCGCTCCCTCACGGCCTTGCGCAGGCTCTCGGCGTCGATGCCCTCGGGAGCCACGGCCGTGATCGCCGGGCTGCCATGGCCCTCGGCGGCGTAGAGCGGCAGGCCGATCGCCCTCATGCCGGCCTGGGCCGCGGCGCGGTGCCGGGCATGGCGCGCGAAGATCGCTTCCAGTCCCTCCTGCTGCATCATCCCCAGGGCCGCCTCCAGGGCGAAGTAGAGGTTGATGGCCGGCGTGAACGGGTTGCTGTCAGCCCGGGCGGACTTCCTGTACTTGCTGAGATCCAGATAGAACTTCGGCAGGTCGGAGCGTTCCCGGGCTGCCCAGGCCCGCTCGCTCATGGCCACGAAGGCCAGGCCCGGCGGCATCATGTAGCCCTTCTGGGATCCGGACCCGATCACATCGATCCCCCACGCGTCCATCGGCACGTCGCAGGCCCCCAGGCTGGTCACGCAGTCGGCGATGGTGAGAGCGGTGCCGTGGGCCCTCACGTGGGCGGCGATGGTCTGCAGGTCGTTGATCACGCCCGTGGAGGTTTCCGAGTGGGTGAGGATCACGGCCCGGATCGCCTTGGCCGTGTCCGCCTCCAGGGCGGCGCGGAAGGCCTCGGGGTCGAGCGGCTGGCCCCAGTCGGCCCTGATCACCTCCACATCAAGGCCGTAGGCCCTGGCGAGCTTCACCCAGCGCTCGCCGAACTTGCCGTTGTCGCCGCAGAGCACCCGGTCGCCCCGGCTGAGCACGTTGACGATCCCGGCCTCCATGGCGGCGGTGCCGCTGCCGGTGATCACCAGCACGTCACCGCTGGTCTGATGCAGCCACTTCAGCTGCTCGGTGGTGCGTTTGACGATTTTCTGGAAATCCCCGCTGCGGTGGCCGATCGGATGGCGGCCCATCGCCTGCAGGACGGTTTCCGGCACCGGGGTGGGGCCCGGGATCATCAGGGTGAGCTTGTCCTGCATGGCGGCTGGGCTGGCGGCGCGCGGCGCACAATCGACCACCATAAAAAATCGTCTTCACCATGCTTTCCGTGGGGTACATCCTGCCGGTGTGGGTGGCCGCCGCGGCCCGGGCGGCCCTGCAGCGGCTGCTCGGCGCGCCGTTCGTGTCCGCCCAGCCCCTGTGGCTGCAGAGCGCCCCAGTCCTCCAGGACCCGCCCCAGACCACGCCTGTGCCCGTGGAGGCCGCCGCCCTGCTGCCCGATGGCAGCGCCCTCGGCTGCAGCCGCTGCGATCCGGGCACGGGGGTGCTGGACATCACCCGCGATCTGGCGGTGTGGGTGCAGGTGCGCTGGCTGGCGGGTCCGGGTCCGGCCCTGGAGCTGGAGGCCGGCGAGGGCGTCGGCGTGATCGAGGCCACCGGCGAGCCCTGTCTCTCGGCCTATGCCCGCTCCCTGCTGGAGCTGAATCTGCGGCCACTGCTGCCGCCGGGACGGCGGCTGCGGCTCAGCGTGGTGATTCCGGATGGGGAGCGGCTGGCGCAGCGCACCAGCAACGCGGCGTTCGGGGTGGTGCAGGGTCTGGCGCTGATCGGCACCCAGGCCGCGGTGCAGCGCAGCGCCGCTCCCGAGCAGCTCGCGGAGGCCCTCGCGGCCCTGGGCCGCTGCGTTGCTGCGCCGGATTTCGGTGGCGATCTTGTGCTGGTGATCGGCGAGAACGGCCTGGATCTGGCGCCGCGGCTGGGGCTGCCGCCGGCGCTGCTGGTCAAGGCGGGCAACTGGCTCGGCCCCCTGCTGGTGGCCGCCGCCGAAGCCGGGGTGGAGCGGCTGCTGCTGTTCGGCTATCAGGGCAAGCTGATCAAGCTGGCGGGCGGCATCTTTCACACGCACCACCATCTCGCCGACGGCCGCGCCGCGGTGCTCACGGCCCTGGCGGCCCTGGAGGGGCTGGCTGGCGATGCCCTCACCGCCCTCCATGCCGCCCCCACGGTGGAGGCGGGCCTGGCCGGGCTGGCGGAGCGCGATCGCCGGCTGGCCGAGCGTCTGCGCCGGCGCATCGCCGCTGCGGTGGAGGAGCGCTGCGCTGCCTATCTCGCCAGCCATGGCCATCAGGCCACGGCGGTCGGTGCCGTGCTGTTCGACAGGGCGCGCAGGATCTGCGCCTTCGGTCCGGTGGGCGAGACCCAGTTCAGCGCGCTCGGAGGCTCCTTTTAGGGTGGTCCGAATGCCTGGGCCGCCATGTCCTTTCTCGACGCCGCGTCGCAGTCGTCGCGCCAGCCGGCGATCGTGATCCTCGATTTCGGCTCCCAGTACTCCGAACTGATCGCCCGGCGCGTGCGGGAAACCGAGGTGTTCTCCCTGGTGATGGCGTACACCACCACGGCTGAGGAGCTGCGGGCCCTGGCTCCCAGGGGAATCATTCTCAGCGGGGGTCCCAGTTCGGTGTACGAGGCCGGCGCGCCGGTGTGTGATCCCGGCATCTGGGAGCTGGGCATCCCCGTGCTGGGGGTTTGCTACGGCATGCAGCTGATGGTGCAGCAGCTGGGCGGGGCGGTGGTGGCCGCTGGCAAGGCCGAATACGGCAAGGCGCCGCTGCATGTGGACGACCCGATCGACCTGCTCACCAATGTGGAACCGGGATCCACGATGTGGATGAGCCATGGCGACTCGGTGGAGCGCCTGCCGGACGGCTTCGTGCGCCTGGCCCACACCGACAACACCCCGGAAGCGGCCGTCGCTGATCATCGCCGCCGCCTCTACGGCGTGCAGTTCCACCCGGAGGTGGTCCACTCCACCTGCGGCATGGCCCTGATCCGCAACTTCGTATACCACATCTGCGGTTGCGAGGCCGACTGGACCACCGCCGCCTTCATTGAAGAGGCCGTCGCCGATGTGCGCGCCCAGGTGGGCGACAGGCGGGTGCTGCTGGCACTCTCGGGAGGCGTGGACTCCTCCACCCTGGCCTTCCTGCTGCACCGGGCCATCGGCGACCAGCTCACCTGCATGTTCATCGACCAGGGCTTCATGCGCAAGGGCGAGCCCGAGTTTCTGGTGGAGTTCTTCGACAAGCGCTTTCATATCAATGTCGAGTACATCAACGCCCGTGAACGCTTCATCAGCAGACTCGCGGGTGTGACCGATCCGGAGGAGAAACGCAAACTGATCGGCACGGAGTTCATCCGCGTGTTCGAGGAGGAGAGCAAGCGGCTCGGCCCCTTCGACTACCTGGCCCAGGGAACGCTCTATCCCGATGTGATCGAGAGTGCCGGTACCAACGTGGATCCCGGCACCGGCGAGCGGGTGGCGGTGAAGATCAAGAGCCATCACAACGTGGGTGGACTCCCCAAGGATCTGCAGTTCAAGCTGGTGGAGCCGTTGCGCAGGCTGTTCAAGGACGAGGTGCGCAGGGTGGGCCGCTCACTCGGATTGCCCGAGGAGATCGTGGGCCGCCACCCCTTCCCCGGGCCTGGCCTGGCGATCCGCATCCTGGGCGAGGTCACCGACGAGAAGCTGAACATCCTCCGGGATGCCGATCTGATCGTGCGTGAGGAGATCACGGCCGCTGGCCTGTACCACCAGATCTGGCAGGCCTTCGCGGTGCTGCTGCCGGTGCGCAGCGTCGGCGTGATGGGCGACAAGCGCACCTACGCCTTTCCGGTTGTGCTGCGCTGCGTGTCCTCCGAGGACGGCATGACCGCCGACTGGTCGCGGTTGCCCCACGACCTGCTGGAGACCATCTCCAACCGCATCGTCAACGAGGTGAAGGGTGTCAACCGGGTGGTGCTCGACATCACCAGCAAACCGCCGGGCACCATCGAGTGGGAATGAGCGCAGCGGCGGTAGCGGCCATGGGCGCGCACCGATACCATCGGGTCCCCGCCCCAGCGCCGTGAACGCCGCCTCCGCGACGTCATCCGTTTCCCCCGGCGAGCTCGACGCCCAGCTGCAGCGCCGGCTCCAGCAGGACAGCATCCAGCTGGCGGGCAAAACCATCTACCTCAATCCCTTCCTCTACTGGCGCCGCTTCGACGCCAACACCGACCGCTGGCTGCGCGAGCCGGGCCAGATGCCGGAGGAACAGATCGCCGCCAACCGCCTTCGCTTCTATCCCGAACTCGACTGGGACCGGCTCGAGGAGGAGGAGCGCGCCATCCGGGACGGTGCCGTGGAGATGTTCCTCAAGAGCCTGGAGCTGATCAGCACCTTCAACCCCGAGCTCTCGGCCGGCCATCTGCTGGAGGTGGAGCGCAAGATGGCCATCACCAAGAAGCGGGCCTTCGAGCGCTGGGTGGCCAGGTCGCTGCGGCGCCGCCAGCGGGAGGAGCAGCGGGCCCGGCGCCGGTTCGACCGGGAACGGGGGCTGCGGGCGCTGTGGGAATGGCTTGCCCTCGACGTGACCCGCCAGGCGGTATTGCCGTTCACGGCCCTGCTGGTGCTGGCCGTGGCGGCCGGCTGGTGGTGGGGCAGCCAGCAGACCTGTCGCCAGGTGATCGTGGCCCCGGCGGTGGACACGCCAAACTGAGCGCTGACGCCACCGTCAGCCGCCATGGCCGCCGATCCGCTCGATGCCCTGCGGCTCACCCTGATGCAGGATCTCCTGCCGGTCGGCCTGGCCGTGGTCGACCGGGCCCGCAAGGGTGGCGCCCGCGAGGTGATGGCCGCCTTCGACGGCAGCAGCGCCGATCCCCTGGGCCGGCTGCGCGAGGAAGGGGAACCCGCCGCCAGCCAGGTGAGGGAGAACCTCGACCGGTTCAGTCCTGGCCTGGGCAACCCGGTGATGAAGGTGGAGGTGCGCGATGTGCCCATTGAGGCACCGCCCAGTGATCCCCCGGCAACCGGGCGCGCCGACGGCGCCGATGAGCACGAGCTCACCGAGACGCTGGCCAGGATCGCCCAACGCCTGGAAGCCCTGGAGAAGCTGCTGGCCCCGCGGGCCGAGGCCCCCTGAATCGTGGCGTTCGGACCGGCCCCGGCCCGCCACAGCGGCATGGGCAGCCAGCCCATCTGGCTGCTGGCACTGGTGGTGGTGCTGGGCGCGGCGATGGTGGCCCGGCTGGCCTGGTTGCAGCTCCTGCATGGCAGCGAGAACCGAACCCGCGCTGATGAGAACCGGATCCGGCTGATGCCCCGCAGCCCGATCCGGGGCCGGCTGCTCGACCGCAACGGCGCGGTGCTGGCCACCAGCCGTCTCACCTACAACCTCTACGTACAGCCCCGCGAGGTGGATGACGGGGCCTGGCCCCAGCTGCGCGACCGGCTGGCGGCACTGCTGGGTGTGCCGGCGGCCCAGCTTGATGCCAGACGTCGCGGTGGCGCCAATACGGAGGGTTTCCGGATCGAACTGGCCGGTCCGCTCAGCCCCGAGCAGGTGCTGCGCTTCCGCGAGCAGAGCGGTGCCCTGCGGGGGGCCGAGGTGGATGCGGATGTGCTGCGCAGCTATCCCCACGGGGCGCTTGCGGCCCATGTGCTGGGCTACACGAGCGGCGTCACCGAGGAGGAGTTCAGGGAGCTCGAGCCCCGCGGCTACCGCATCCGCGACCGCGTGGGCCGCAGCGGGGTGGAGAGGGCCTACGAGAGCCGTCTCCGTGGCGAGTGGGGGGGCCAGCAGGTGGAGGTGAATGCGGCCGGGCAGGTGCAGCGGATTCTGGGCGACAAGCCCGCCCGGGCCGGCCAGGACCTGCGCCTCACCATCGATCTGCCCCTGCAGCTTGCCGCCGAGCGGGCGCTCGATCGGGTGCGCAAGGGGGCCATCGTGGCGATGGACCCCCAGACCGGCGCCATCCGCGCCCTGGCGAGCCGGCCCACCTTCGATCCGAATGTCTTCTCGCCGGGCCCGAGCTCGGCCCAGTGGGCGGCGTTGAACGGTCCCCAGGCTCCCCTGCTGAACCGCGCCTTCCAGGGGTTCCCCCCCGCCAGCACCTTCAAGATCATCACCACGATCGCCGCCCTGGAGTCGGGCCTGTACGGCCCTGCCTCCAGGGTGATGACGATGGGGTCGTTCTGTTATGCCGGGCTCTGCTATCGCGACCATGGAGCCCATGGGGCGATCGGCTTCCCGCTGGCCCTGGCGGTGAGCAGCAACACTTTTTATTACCAGGTGGGGCTGAAGATCGGCCCCGACCCTCTCTTCGCGGCAGCCCGGCGGCTCGGCTACGGCAGCCTCACCGGCATCGAACTCAAGGGCGAGGAAACCCCAGGCCTGCTCGGGGACCAGGCCTGGAAGATGAAGGTGCTGGGGGAACCCTGGACGTCGGTGGACACGATCACCTCCTCCATCGGCCAGGGCGCCCTGCTGGTGACCCCCCTGCAGATGGCCCGCATGTACGCCGCCGTGGCCAACGGCGGCTGGCTGGTGACGCCCCATCTGGTGGAGCGGCCGACACCGCGCACCTGGATCGGTCTGAAGCCCACCACCCTCGCCGTTCTGCGCGATGGCCTGCGGCAGGTGGTGACCAACGGCACCGCCACCCTCCTCAACAACCCGAACCTGCCACCGGTGGCCGGCAAGACCGGCACGGGCGAGGATCCGCCCCGGCCCGATCACTCCTGGTTCGGTGGCTATGCCCCGGTGGACAGGCCCACGCTCGTGATCATCGCCTTCGGGGAGAATTCCGGCGGGTATGGCGGCACGGTGGCGGCACCGATGGTGAAGGAGTTGATGACCACCTGGTTCCGGCGCGCCTGAGCCTGGGGTCTGTCACCCTGACCGCTGCCCGTCGGCTTGCCGCCCCCGTGCTCAGGCCACCAGCTGCAGCGGCGGCGGGGCGGCGAGGTCGTTGAGAACCTGCCGGTAGAAGCCGCGCAACTGGTGGGTGGCCCCGGCCCAGCCCCAGCGTTCGGCCTCGTGGTGGGCGTTCAGGCGAAGCTGCGCACGCTCGGCCGGATCGCCCAGCAGGCGCTGCACCGCCGCCGTGAGGCTGGCCGCCCCGCCATCGGGGCCCTCCGGCTCGTAGAGGCAGCCGTTCACTCCGTCGCTGACGATGTCGGGGATGCCGCCCCGGTTGGCGCCCACCACCGGGCAGCCGGCCGCCATCGCCTCCAGCAGCACCAGACCCAGCGTTTCGGTGCTGGAGGGGAACACGAAAGCGTCGCCGCTGGCATAGGCCGAGGCCAGATCCTCGCCGGCGAGATAGCCCACGAACTGAACGGGCAGGCCGGCGAAGAGCTCCTCCAGGCGACTGCGGTAGGGCCCGTCGCCCACCAGGGCCAGCCGGGTGTCGGGCATCGCTTCCAGCACCGGGCGAATCCGCTCGATCTGCTTCTCGGCCGAGAGGCGGCCGATGTAGAGGAGCAGCTTGCCGGTGTCGCTCGCACCCGCCAGCAGCCGGTCGCGCATGGCCTGGCTGCGCAGGTCCGGGCGGAACAGCTCGGTGTCCACACCCCGCTGCCAGAGGGCCGTGTGCTGGATGCCCTTCTCAGCCAGCTCCTGCACCATCGCCGTGGAGGTGCAGAGGTTGAGGCAGGCCTGGTTGTGGGCAGCCTTGAGCAGTTCCCACAGCAGCGGCTCCAGCATGCCCATGCCGTAATGCTCCAGGTATTTGGGCAGGTGGGTGTGGTAGCTCGCCACCAGTGGGTAGCCGCGGGTCTTGGCCAGCCAGATCCCCCCCAGCCCCAGCACCGCCGGGTTCACCACGTGCACGAGGTCGGGCCGGAACTGTTCGAGGGCGTCAGCCACGGCCGGGCGCGGCAGGGCCAGTTTCAGCTCGGGGTAGAGCGGCAGCGGCAGGGCGGGCACGCCCACCACCCGTGCCCCCATGTAGCTGCCGGGAGCCCCCTCGGGGCAGAAGATCAGCACCTCGTCGCCGGCCTCCACGAGATGGGTCACCGTCTTGGTGAGCCGGGTGACGATGCCGTCGACCTTGGGCAGGAAGGTCTCGGTGAAGAGGGCGATCTTCAAGGGCTGGACCGTGAAGAGGGTCGGGTGGTGCCGGTTCAGGCCGTGCGGATGGCTTCGGCCTGGCTGCTGGTCCAGGCTGACAAGCAGGGGATGCGACTGCGGTCGCAGCGGTCGGCCCAGCGCCTGGCCACGTCCACCACCTCACGCAACAGGCCGTCATCCAGGGTGGTGGGCTGGAGGCCCAGCTCAATGAAGCAGCGGTTGTCGACGATGAGATCGTTCTCGATCGCCTCCTTGCGCGGGTTGGGCAGGTAGTTGATGGCGGCACCGGTGAGGGCAGCCACCTTGCGGGCCAGCTCGCCCACCTGGTGGCTCTCGGTCATCTGGTTGAAGATCTTCACCTTGTCCCCGATCGCGGGCGGGTGCTCGAGGGCGAGCTGAACGCAGCGCACCGAATCGCGGATGTGGATGAAGGCCCGGGTCTGGCCGCCGGTGCCGTGAACGGTGAGCGGATAGCCGATGGCGGCCTGCATCAGGAAGCGGTTCAGAACCGTTCCGTAATCACCATCGTAATCGAAGCGATTGGTGAGGCGGGGATCCTTTTCGGTGAGTTCTGTATTGGTGCCCCACACAATTCCCTGATGCAGATCAGTGACGCGCACCCCATCATTTTTGTTGTAATAATAAAAGAGCAGCTGGTCCAGCGTTTTCGTCATGTGATAAACGCTGCCGGGATCGGCTGGATGCAGGATCTTCTCGGTGAAGCGGCTGCCGTCGGGCTGGGGCACCTCCACGGTGAGATAGCCCTCGGGGATCGTGGCGCCCCGGTGGGAGCCGTAGCCGTAGACCCCCATCGTGCCCAGGTGCACGATGTGCACCGGCAGCCCGCTCTCGACGATCGCGGCCAGCAGGTTGTGGGTGCCGTTGACGTTGTTGTCGACCGTATAGCGCTTGGTGGCGCTGCTCTTCATGGAGTAGGGAGCGGCGCGCTGTTCGGCGAAGTGCACCACGGCTTCGGGGCGCTCGGCCACCAGCAGGGCCAGCAGGCTGCCGTAGTCCCTGGCGATGTCCAGGTGCACGAAGCGCATCGGCTTGCCGCCCACCTGCTCCCAGGCCTTGAGGCGATCGCCGATGGTGGCGATCGGCGTCAGCGATTCCACCCCCAGGTCGACGTCGATCTTGCGGCGGCTCAGGTTGTCGACAATGACGACATCATGGCCGGCATCGGCCAGGTTCACCGCGCAGGGCCAGCCGCAGAAGCCGTCGCCTCCGAGAACAAGAACCTTCACCTGAACTCCTGCAGAACGAGCGGAACGCTCCGGCCCGCAAGCTACTACAGGTCTTCGGCCGGGCCCCGCCTCAGCTGATCCCCGCAGCCACCGCCACCAGCAGCAGCACCAGCACCGCCCCGCCGATCAGGAGCAGGCGGGTGCCGGGACCACCGGCTTCCCCCTTCTCCATCACCACCATCCGGGGTTCCCTGGCGAAGGCGTTCAGGCGTCCGCCGTCCTCTTCGGTGACCTGCATCGAGGCGTGAGCTGTGGGGTGCACACCTTATGGAGCCTGCGCCCGGGCGCCCAGCACTGGGAACGGATCTTCACGTGCCGAGGCTCAGCGGCCGATCCGGCCCGCCCGGGGTGAACTCGGCCGCGCCTCCGGCTGCACCGGCAGCCGGCCGGCGCGCAGGGCCGTCCGCCCGGCCTCGCAGGCCTGGGCCATGGCCCGGGCCATGGCCTCCGGATCGCCGGCCAGGGCGATGGCGCTGTTGATCAGCAGGGCGTCAGCCCCCATCTCCATGGCCTGGGCCGCCTCGCTGGGCACACCGATGCCGGCATCCACCACCACCGGCACCCGGGCGTCCTCGATGATCAGGGCGATGTTGGCGGCGTTGCGGATCCCCTGACCCGACCCGATCGGCGACCCCAGCGGCATCACGGTGGCGCAGCCCGCTTCCTCGAGCCGCCGGGCCAGCAACGGGTCGGCATTGATGTAGGGCAGCACCGTGAAGCCCTCCTTCACCAGCTGTTCGGCCGCCGTGAGGGTGCCGATCGGGTCGGGCAGCAGGTGGCGGGAATCGGGGATCACCTCCAGCTTCACGAAGGTGTTCTGCTCCTGGCCCGCCAGCTTGGCCAGTTCCCGCCCCAGCCGCGCCACCCGCACCGCCTCGTCGGCCGTGGCGCAACCGGCGGTGTTGGGCAGCATCCAGTAGCGCCGCCAGTCGATCGCCTCGATCAGGCCCTCGTGGCCCGCCGCAAGACTCTGCACCCGTCGCACGGCCACCGTCACGATCTCGCAGGCGCTGGCCTCCAGGCTGGCCTGCATGGCGGCGATGCTGGGGTACTTGCCGGTGCCGGTCATCAGGCGGCTGCGGAAGCGCCGGCCACCAATCACCAGGGAATCGTCCACGGCGGCGGAAGGGGAACGGCCCTAGCCTCCCATCAGCCCTCCACGCCCCCCGTGCCCGCTGCCCTTCTGCTGGCCGCCGCAGCCCCGCTGGCGGCAGCCACCACGATTGCCGCCACGCCCCTGCCGCGGGATGGGTTCGTGCCCTTCGCGCCCCCGGTCGGCGACCCCAGCCGCATCGACCAGGCCACCGGCACCGAGACCAACCGGGTGCAGACCTTCGACCCGGCCGGCAGAGCCCGGGTGCTGGCGGTGCAGACGCCGCGCGAGTGGGTGGGCACCTACCAGTCGTTCGCCAGTGGCCCGCCGGTGCCGGTTCAGCTGCGCCTCACCAGGCTCACCGCCATGGGCCAGGTGGTGGACCTGCGCGGCGAGATCACGATCGGCGGCGTCACCTCCCCGGTGCAGGGCAATCTCAGCGCCGAATCCGACCAGCTCGACCTGCTGGTGCTCGGGGAGCGCCTGGGAGGCGGGCTCGAGGCCGGCGGCCTCTTCCAGGGTCTGCAGGGGCTGGAGCTGAGTGGCTGGAACGCCCTGAGGCTGACCCAGAGGGGTGGACGCCTGGCCCTCAGCCCCGTGGTTCCCGCGGTGGTGCGTCCGGCCAGCACCCCTGCCGGAGCGGTTCGCGGCCCGGCCATCCGCGGCCTCTGGTGAGAGCGGCCGGACCGGTGGCCCGTCCGGGAAGGCTCAGGCGGCCTGGCCGAGGCCGGCCTGGCGTTCGAGCCGCTTGAGCCGTTTCTGGGCGGTCCGGTTGCCGGCCTCGAGCCTGAGCACCTCACGGTAGGTGGCCTGGGCCTCCGCGAGCTTCTGCTGCTTCTCGAGGGCGAAGGCAAGGTTGTTGAGGGCCACCGGGTAGTCGGATTTGGCTTCGAGAGCCTTCCTGTAGTGGCGGACCGCCGACTTGTAATTGCTCTGCGCCGCCAGGGTGAAGCCGAGCGCATTCTGGATCAGGGCCTGGGCCTCGGCCGGATCACCGTCGCTCTCGGCCCGTTTGGCGGCCAGCCTGAGGGTGTCGAGGGCCTGGTCGTAGAGGCGCTTGCGCAGCTGCACCGAGGCCAGTTCGTAGAGGGTCGCCGCATCGCGGGAGCTGCCTCCGCCCTTGCTGTCGAGGCGGGAAAGCGTGAGCTCATCGCGGCGAACACGCAGGATCTGGCGGGCGATCACCACGGCGGCGCCGGCCAGCAGCACCACCACACCCACCAGGTAGGCCTGGGGCAGAAGGGAATCCAGCACGAGCAGCCTGCTCCGGGTGAGCTCAGCTACGCGCCGTGGCGGCGACCTGGGCGAAGCTGGCCGGATCCACCAACGCCAGCTGGGCCAGCATCTTGCGGTTGAGGCGCACGTCGGCCTTCCTGAGGTCGCCGATCAGGCGGCTGTAGCTGAGGCCGTTGATGCGGGCGGCGGCGTTGATGCGGGCGATCCAGAGCCGGCGGAAATCCCGCTTGCGGCGGCGCCGATCGCGGTAGGCGTTGCAGAGCGCCTTCATCACCCGCTGGTTGGCGGTGCGGAAGAGGGAACCGTTGCCGCCCCGGAAGCCACGGGCCAGACGCAGGATCTTGTTGCGGCGTTTGCGGGCGACGTTGCCCCTCTTGACGCGGGCCATGGCGGTAA
>Ga0315900_10001526_pt1 | contig 37002 bp, 36 predicted proteins | sample LakEriMetagenome_FD_203521 | JGI IMG/M metagenome (GOLD analysis project Ga0315900, IMG submission 203521) | Freshwater fungal communities from buoy surface, Lake Erie, Ohio, United States - Buoy 12 MA114 | ecosystem: Environmental > Aquatic > Freshwater > Lake > Lake biofilm | place: USA: Lake...
AAGGCAGCGCTGGCTCAATAATTAATATTTAAAAATAAATAATAGAGAGAAGAAGAAACATGAAGTATGAATATGCCACAGTTCCACTACTTTCACATGCCACTAAGCAGATCTTAGATACCTGGGGCAGTGATGGTTGGGAGTTAGTGCAGGTAATTCCAGCTCCTGGCACAGGTGAGCAATTAGTTGCCTACATGAAGAGAGAGCTAAAGTGAGTCTTAAAAATAAATTACAAGAATTAGGTTTAACTCTACCAACAGCTGCACTACCAGTGGCGGCGTATGTACCAGCAGTTAAAACCGGCAATCTAGTCTTTGTTGCTGGGCAGCTGCCATTAGTAGATGGCAAGATTGTTAAAGAGGGCAAGGTTGGCAAAGAGGTAACACCGGATGAAGCAAAAAAGATGGCCCAGCTGTGTGCGTTAAATGCCATAGCTGCAATCTCCTTGGTTGCCGATATTGACCAGATTGAAAAAATTGTCCGAGTTGGCGGCTTTGTTAATGGTATTCCTGGCTTTACCGCTATCCCGCCAATTATTAATGGCGCAAGTGAACTATTTATTAAGTTATTTGGTGAGGTAAATGGCAAGCACGCTAGAACTGCAATTGGGGTAGCAGAGCTGCCACTGAATTCACCAGTTGAGGTTGAGGTATTGGTGGAGCTAAAGAGTTAACGGCCCCGCTTAACTAATCTTTCATAATCTAAAACAATTACTGCTCGTGGTTCTAGCTTTACCCAACCTCTGGATGCAAAATCAGCTAGCGCCTTATTAACTGTCTCACGGGATGCACCAACTAATTGAGCTAACTCCTCTTGAGTTAATTCATGGTTTACATGCAACCCATCATCCTTTTTAGTGCCAAATCTCTCACCCAACTCAATAATTGCCTTTGCCACCCGTCCTGGCACATCTGCAAAAACTAAATCACTTAAGACATCATTTGCTTTGCGCAATCTCTGGGCTAATCTGCCTAATAGTTGCAATGAGACCTGTGGATGCTCTTTTACCCAACCAATTACCTGATCATTGGCAAGAGCTAATAATTTTGAATCAACTACTGCAGTTGCAGTTGCTGTTCTTGGTCCTGGATCAAATAAGGAAAGCTCACCAAACATATCTCCAGGTCCTAGAATTGAAAGCAGATTTTCCCTGCCATCATTTGAGGTAGTTCCTAATTTTAATTTGCCATCCACAACTACAAAAAGCTGATCTCCAGCATCACCCTCCTTAAATAAAACCTGCCCACGAGATAACTTAACCCCAGTCATTGAAGCACGAAGCGTTGCAGCGGAGGCCTCATCTAGAGCAGTAAAAAGCGGTGCTTTACGGACTGCTTCCTCTTCATTTTTGGCGGCCATGGGCTTGAGAATACATCTATAACCTTAAGGCTTGCTAATGAGATTAATTTTTGAGCGTAATCTATGGCAGGTGATAGAGGGTATGGTGAGAAAAAAGCTTAGAGCTAAAGCGATCTATAAAATTCTTACTAAAACTTATCCAAATGTGCGGTGTGAGTTAGATTATAAAAACCCATATCAATTACTGGTTGCAACTGTCTTATCTGCTCAATGCACCGATAAGCGGGTAAACCAAACTACCCCAGCCTTATTTAAAAGGTATGGCAGTATAAAAAAGATGGCAGCAGCTGATATTAAAGAGCTGCAGGACCTTGTGAAATCAACTGGTTTTTTTAGGGCGAAGGCAAAAAATATTAAAGCTTTGAGCCAAAAGATTCTCACTGATTTTAATGGTCAGGTGCCAGATGATATTGAGAAGTTAATAACATTACCTGGGGTGGGCAGAAAGACCGCTAATGTGGTTTTAGGCCATGGTTTTAATATTCCAGGGATAACTGTTGATACTCACTTTGGCAGGTTATCTAGAAGATTTGACTGGAGTGATAAAAAAGATCCAGTAAAGGTAGAGTTTGAGGTGGGTGAACTTATCCCTCAAAAAGAGTGGACCAACTTATCCCAGCGATTAATCTGGCATGGCAGAAGAGTGTGTCACTCAAGAAAGCCAGCATGTGGTGCGTGTGTATTAGCGAAGTTATGTCCATCATATGGCTTAGGTGAGGTAGATAAGATTAAAGCTAGCAGGCTAGTAAAAGTTGAGGCAGATTTTAGATGAGAAGATGTCTCTCAATAATTATTTCATCACTATTTGTAACTACACTTTTAACATCTTGTAGTAGTAATTCCAATCTGCCATTTAATCAAGGATTTGTGCCAAGTTGTGCCGGGCTTGACACCTCTGGTATTTCTACAAATGAGTTATTACTGGATTGCCTAGATGGCTCTGGCGCAATCAATTTCTACTCCATTAAAGGTCCAATAGTGGTAAATGTTTGGGGATCGTGGTGTGAGGGATGTAGGCAGGAGATGCCTTACTTTGTTGAGCTATACCAAAATAAGTTATTTAAAAATGGTGAGATTAAATTACTAGGAGTTGATATTGAAGAGAGTAGTAGGCAGGTTGGGATTAATTTTATAAAGGCGTATGGGATGAGCTGGCCACACTTAGAGGATTTAGAAGGTAAAACCAAGATTTTATTTGGACCAGGAGCGCCAGTGACCTGGTTTATTGATAAAGATGGCAAGGTAGTAAACAAACATATTGGCGCCTACACAGATCGTGAGCAATTATTTACCCAAGTTGAACAGGCGTTCGGGGTAAAGCTTTGAGTAATTTTTCAATACCGAGTGAGCTAAATATTTTAGATCTTTTATTAATTCTTACCCTGCTTATCTCTGGTGTTAGCGGATACCGCCTTGGCCTACTACAAAGCCTATTTAAGGCTGCTGGATATATTCTAGGCGGGTTACTTGGTATATACCTTGCACTTAATTACCTAGAGCAATTTGAGTCAAAATCAATTAAATTAGCTTTAACTCTAATTTTAATATTACTTTCTGCTATATCACTTGAGTATATTTTGGCAAAAGTGGGTGTATTAATCCATAAGGGATTACTTTTTGCCTCAGTTAAATTACTTGATTCACTCCTTGGCGCCTTACTTGCACTAGTAAAAAACTTAATTATTTTCTATCTAATTGCCACCGTACTTTTATTTAGTACCTTTAAGCAACCAGTTAATTACATAAAGGATTCCTATATTTACTCCTACCTAGATAAGCATCTACCTAAGATATTTACCGATTTAAAGGGTGAGGTAGATAAGCTAATTTAATCCTCAGATTTAGCGGAGTTTAAACCTTCTGAGATTAATTTCATTACATTAGGGTCGGCCAAAGTTGTTGAATCTCCTACTGCTCTATTTTCAGCAACATCTTTTAATAATCTGCGCATTATCTTTCCGCTACGAGTTTTAGGTAGCTCTGCCACCACCATAATCTGCCTAGGTTTAGCGATAGCACCAATTTGTTTGGCCACATGATCTCGAAGTTGTTTTACTAGCTCATCCCCCTTAGCTGCCTCAATGCCACCTCGTAAAATTACAAAGGCAACAATCCCCTGCCCGGTCATTTCATCTTTGGCGCCAACTACAGCTGCCTCTGCAACTGCTTCATGAGAGACAAGTGCAGATTCAACCTCTGTGGTTGAGATTCTGTGCCCTGAAACATTCATCACATCATCTACTCGGCCTAAGAGCCAGATCGCACCATCCTTATCTAACTTAGCGCCATCACCAACAAAGTAAACACCTTCATACTTTGACCAGTAAGTCTCTTGATATCTTTTAGGTTCCTTCCAAATACCACGCATCATCGATGGCCACGGTTTATCAATTACTAAATACCCACCATGTCCATTACCAACTGCTTTTCCACTCTCATCAAAGACAGCAGCACTTATTCCAGGCAGTGCTCTCATAGCACTACCTGGTTTGGTTGCAGTTACTCCAGGTAGTGGTGAGATCATGATCGCACCAGTCTCAGTTTGCCACCAGGTATCAACAATTGGACAATTATTTTTACCAATTACCTGTCGATACCACATCCACGCCTCTGGATTTATTGGCTCACCAACTGAACCTAATAGGCGCAAAGTGGAAAGATTAGATTTATTTGGAAACTCATCCCCCCACTTCATCCAGGTTCTAATCAAAGTTGGTGCGGTATATAAAATGCTTACCTGATATTTTTCAATTAACTCAAATAATCTTCCCTTAGTTGGGGTATCAGGTGTTCCCTCATACATAACTTGCGTTGCACCATTTATTAATGGCCCATAAACCACATAGGAGTGCCCAGTAATCCAACCAACATCTGCTGTGCACCAATAGACATCTGTTTCCGGCTTTAAATCAAAGACCGCGTGGTGGGTAAAGGCAGCTTGAGTTAGGTAGCCACCAGTGGTGTGATAAATACCCTTTGGCTTTGCAGTTGTGCCAGATGTGTAGAGAATAAATAAACCATTTTCTGAGTCAAAAAACTCTGGTTTATGTGAATCAGATTGTTTATCCACAATCTCATGCCACCAAATATCTTTACTCGTCCAATTAATATCTTGGCCAGTTCGTTTTACAACAAGTACATTTTTAACATTTGTCTCACCCTTTAGCGCCTCATCAACTGCGCCCTTTAAACCAAAGGCAGCTCCTTTTCGATAACCACCATCTGCAGTAATTACCAATGTGGCATCGGCATCTTGAATTCGAGATAAAAGGGCATCTGCGGAAAAGCCGCCAAAAACTACAGAGTGCATTGCGCCAAGACGAGCACATGCCAGCATCGCAATAGCTGCCTCTGGAATCATCGGCAGATAGATGGCAACTCGATCCCCCTGCTTAACTCCTAATTCAATTAGCGCATTGGTAGCTTTGCAAACACTTTTTAGTAATTGGCCGTAGGTGATCTTTTGAGTATCCCCAGGCTCACCCTCAAAGAAAAAGGCAACTCGCTCTGCTAAACCATTTGCCACATGCCGATCCAAGCAGTTGTAGGTGGCATTAAGCCTTCCGCCAATAAACCATTTAGCAAATGGTATTTGCCAATCAATAATTTGATCCCATTTTTTATCCCAAGTTAATCGCTCTGCCTGTTTGGCCCAAAAGGCTAGTCGATCTTTGCCTGCCAGATCATAAATATCAGATTTTACATTTGCATCGAGCGCAAAATTATTACTTGGAGCAAAGGTTCGATCCTCATAGGAGAGATTTTCTAATGAATCTGAAATGTTTTGCTCACTCATAGTAGGCAGAGATTATCACCTACCTACTTATCCCCACTAGATCAAACCAAATAATTATTTACGACCACCTATTTAGTACCTTACCCGCTGCCCAAAGGTAAGCAAATAAGTAGAGAAAAGTAAGTGAAAGAAGAAAAGTTATAAAGCTGTAATCAATTAAATCTACTAAAAAATCAATAATCTAAAAAAGAAAAGGAAGAGAAAATGTTAACTACCACCTTAATAACCTTGATTACCATCTTAGAGCGGCTATTGGCCTCTGGCACCTTAACCACAGCACTTGCTGCCATATTTAAAAAGGCTTTATCTGCCCTAGGGGTCCATTAAGTTTTTAGGTTAACTTCATGCTTTGATTTTGGGCAAAGATTTTTTTCTTTGCCCAAAATGTGGTTTAATTAGCCGTAATCCCGCAAAAAAGAGAATAGATTACATCAGCGTTGCGGCTGATTAATCCAAGGCTTAAAAAAATGGGAGAAGATGATGATTGACTCTGCAGTATGTGAGCAGATGATCAGCAGTATCAAGGTAGCTACCCTTATAAAAAATTCTAATAACCAAAATATTTTAAAGAGCTCATCATGCCTGCGATAGTTTTATTGGGCGCCCAATGGGGAGATGAGGGTAAGGGCAAAGCCACCGATTTATTAGGAGATCGTGTTGATTATGTTGTCAGGTATCAAGGCGGCAATAACGCCGGTCACACAGTTGTAATAGGAGATCAAAAGTATGCACTCCACCTACTGCCATCTGGCATCTTGTCTCCAAATGTAATTCCAGTAATTGGCAATGGTGTGGTGATCGATCCTGCGGTGTTGTTAACTGAGATTAAAGGATTAAATGAGCGCGGTATTGATACCTCAAAACTTAAGATCTCAACTAATGCTCACTTAATTACCCCATACCATCGAACAATTGACAAGGTAAGTGAGAGATTTTTAGGTAAATCAAAGATTGGCACCACCGGCCGCGGGATAGGACCGGCGTACGCCGATAAGATAAATCGAATTGGAATTAGAGTCCAAGATCTATTTGATCCATCGATCTTAAGACAAAAAATTGAGGCAGCTCTGCATGATAAAAATCAGATTCTAATTAAGGTGTTTAACCGCAAGGGAATTACCGTTGATGAGGTATTAGATGAGTATTTAGGGTATGCCCAAATCTTAAAACCATATGTTGCAGATACCGCTTTGCTATTAGATCAAGCTTTAAAGGCTGGCAAAAATGTTTTACTAGAGGGCAGCCAAGGAACATTATTAGATGTCGATCATGGCACCTATCCATTTGTTACCTCATCTAATCCAACTGCCGGAGGAGCATCCACTGGCACTGGAATTGGTCCAACAAAGATCACCCGGGTAATTGGCATCCTTAAGGCTTACACCACCAGAGTTGGCAGCGGCCCATTTCCAACTGAGTTATTTGATGCCGATGGGGAGGCACTTAGAAAAATCGGTGGTGAGGTTGGTGTTACAACTGGGCGCAATAGAAGATGCGGTTGGTTTGATGCCCCAATTGCTAGGTATGCGGTGCGAGTAAACGGCTTAACCGATTTCTTCTTAACAAAGCTCGATGTATTAACTGGTTGGGAGAAGATTCCAGTATGTGTGGCGTATGAGGTAGATGGGGTAAGAGTTGAGGAGCTACCAGCATCCCAAACTGATTTTCACCATGCAAAGCCAATCTATGAGTACCTACCAGGATGGAAAGAGAACATTTCTAAAGCAAAATCAGTAGATGATCTACCAAATAATGCTAAGGAGTATGTAAAGTTTTTAGAGAAGGTATCAGGAGCTCCTATTAGTGCGATCGGCGTCGGTCCAGGCAGAGATGAAACTATTGTGGTTAGGGATTTAATCAAATGAGTATGACACCTGCTGTAATTCCTAATGTGTTAGCAAATAGGTATGCCACAGGTGAGATGGTGGCAATCTTTGATCCAATAAATAAGATTATTGCAGAGCGTAAGTTTTGGATAACTATCTTAAGATTACAAAAAGCAGGTGGCTTATCAATTACCGATAGTGATATTGCATCCTATGAGAGGGTGATAGAAAAAGTAGATCTAGCCTCAATTGAAAAGCGAGAGCGTGCCAACAGGCATGATGTAAAGGCTCGGATTGAGGAGTTTAATTCTTTAGCAGGGATAGAAAAGATTCATATTGGATTAACTAGCCGAGATCTAACTGAGAATATTGAGTTAATTGCCATCAAAGATGGACTTAATTTGGTTAGAAGAAGAACACTTGAAACATTATTTTTACTTGAAAAAAGCATTACTAAGTATGAAAAGACCTATATGGTGGGTAGAAGCCATAATGTGGCCGCCCAGGTAACTACTTTGGGTAAGAGATTTGCCACATGTGCTCAAGAGCTTTTATTTTCACTATCATCCCTTGAGGAGCTAATAGCACGCCTGCCACTTCGTGGTTTAAAGGGACCAGTTGGCACAGGTCAAGATCAGATTGCACTCCTTGGCTCAATTAAGGATTTAAATAAGTTAGAGGAAAAACTTGCCAAAGAGTATGGCTTTGAAAACACATTAAGTAGTGTCGGCCAGATCTATCCAAGATCAATTGATTTTGAGGTGGTATCTAAGTTATTACAGATTGCTTCCGCCCCATCCTCTATGGCAACCACAATTAGATTGATGTCTGGATTTGGTTTAGTAAGTGAAGGATTTAAATCAGGACAGGTTGGCTCCTCCGCCATGCCACATAAGATGAATGCCAGATCCTCTGAGCGAATAAATGGCATGATGGTTTTACTTCGAGGATATGCAACTATGGCAGCTGATTTAGCTGGGGATCAATGGAATGAAGGGGATGTCTCTTGTTCTGTAGTTAGACGAGTTGTGATCCCAGATGCCTTCTACACAATCGATGGCTTACTTCACACCTTTATGACTGTTCTTACTGAGTTTGGCATCTATGAAGAAAATATCAATAAAGAGTTAGCAGAGCAGCTACCATTTTTGGCCACCTCCCAGATCTTAACTGAGCTAGTTAAAAAAGGTATGGGTAGAGAGATCGCCCATGAGTTAATTAAAAAACATGCCACAACCACTACGGCTAGTAATTTCTTCAACGCATTAGCTAGTGAAAGAGATTTTCCATTATCAATAAATGAATTAAATAATTTGATTAAAGATCCAGCATCCTTTGCCGGCAGCGCCCTTGCGCAATCACAAGAGGTGGCAGATGCGATCAGAAAGATCACCAAGGGGCATGTGTCAAAGGTAGAGCTACAATCTTTGATCTAGGATAGTATTCACAGTTAGATTGTGCGTAAAAACAAAATATTCACAGTAAAAACTATATATTTTGGTGGTCAAAGCGTAGGCAGTAATCGATACCCTTTTATCCACAGACCAAGCTGGTCATAGCCACTTTTAGACCCCGACAAAGTGGGGTATGGTAGGAGCCATATCAATCACTTAAAGTGATTTTTTCACCACACAAATATGATTTATAAGGAGATGAATAAAATGGTTAAGAGCTCAAGCAAATTAAAGAGTGCAGTATTAGCAACTACCCTAGGTCTTTTCTTGGCCACCACCTCCTTTGTTTCCACCTCAAATGCTGCCACCGTTAAAAATGGGGTTGCTTGCAAAAAAGCAGGGCTAAAGACCAAGGCGGGAAGTAAGAATTATGTTTGTGGTAAAAATCCATATGTAGCCCCAACAAAATTAACCTGGATGCTAAGTACCTGTAAGCAGGCGGGAGATCTTTTAGCTCAAGCTAGAGAGACTGAAGAGATGATGCTGTTGCAAGCAAATATCTATGGCTATAAAACACTTACTGAGTTAGGAACAGCTTTAGGTGGAAATGAGCAAAAAGAGCTAGATAGCCTAGTTAAAACCATCACCGACGGTGAAGCTGCTATGAAAAATACTCTGTGTAAGAAGGGTAAGTAAGTTTTAATACTTACACCCACCTTTAAACACAATCTTCATAAGTACTGATCACCTTAAGTAATCTCTTTGGCTTAAGTGTCTTATGCAAAAAGATTCAGCTAATAAAGATCCTGCTACTGCCATACAGGTAAAAAAGATCTTAGAGGCAATCAAAAAAGCTGCGCCAGGAAATGCTGTTGAATTAAGGATTCCCTTATACGGCGCAATCCAATGTGTGACTGGGGTAAACCACCGGCGAGGAACTCCAGCTAATCAGGTCGAAATGAGCGCGCAAGTGCTAATCCAATTAGCCCAAGATCCCACGCTCTGGAGCTCTCTAACCCAATCAGGTCAGATCCAGGCCTCAGGCCAATTAAGTGATCTATCCCAAATTTTCTCACTCACCTTTAAGTAAGCCCATACGGGGGATTTGAAATATTTTGGCGTAATTAGGGGTTGATTAGATAATCTTTCTTCCTATCAACAGAAAATCTATAGGTAAAAGTGCGAAGGAGGCCCACCCATGGGACGTGGCCGATCAAAAGCTAAGCAAACCAAGGTTGCTAGAGATCTTAAGTACTCAAATCAAGATATGGATCTAGAGCGATTAGCTAAAGAGCTGCATGGTGAGGCTCCTGAAAAAAAAGGTAATCAAGAGAATGATTCCTACCCAGATGAGGATTATAAGTAATAACTGATCGTACTTTCCTTATCTCTTACCGGTAATAATCATTTTAGGCATCACTATTAAAAGTTCAATATATTTATATATGTAGGTAATCTTCGAAAGCCAAGTAGCAGTAGGGTTTACTTATGCGCCCCACCCCATATGTTGCAAGTCTAAGAATCTATGAACCCCTTGATAGTTTTGATACTCTAGATCAACAAAGATGGGCACATCTTTTAATTACCTCTCCTACTGGCTGGGATGAACAAAAGCGGGCGCTAACTAGAGTAATAAATAGTGAGGCGCCAAATACCAAACCAGATGGAGCTCACCTTTTAGAGCATGAGGGCAAAAGATATATCGCCCCATGGTCGACCACCACTAGATGTTGGAGTGCGCTAGATGATTTCAAGTACTCTCTTCCCCAACCCTTAATTAAGTTTTTTATCCCCCAAAGTATTGAGGATTCAATTAAGAGCTCAGCTACTGAGATTGAAGATAAGGTTTCACATATTCTCACCTCAACCTGGAGTATCCCGCCCCGTTGGTTTGCCTTATTTCAACCAGATGAGAGATTACGGGGAGAGAATGAGGATGGTGCTTTCACCATCCTTCGCACATCAATTAACAATGCAAAAACTAGAGCACGCTTTACCCACGAAGCAGTACTTGGCGCATTTGGATCAGGACCGGTAGAGGGTGAGATTGCAGAGTTAATCTCCTGGCTAGAGATATTTGATAACTCATCAATTGTTGAATTAGATTACGGCGGTCTTGCTGCCTATTTAGATAATCTACTTATCCAAAATGGCGAACCAGGATTATCTGCTGACACATCGATTGAGGATGTGAATACATCGATTGAAGGTCTTGCATCAGGAGATGGGGCGTTAGCTGGTAAGGGGTATGAACGGCTAGTCTCTCGCTGGCGCAAGGTTGCATCCTTAGAGTCTGCAACATAAATAGGGTACTTACCAAGATATCTATGCTTATTGCAGTTGATACTTGCCCAAAAGATTAAAGTAACGGGATACTTAGGGTATATGTAGCAATAGGGTTTATAAGGGTTAAAGTGGACATCACTTTTCTCTTCTATAACTAGGAATCTATATCAAGTAGTGAATTAATCAGAGGAAGGAGGAAGTAAATTGAGCCAGAACAATTACTCACTCACTCCTTCCTCCCAAGAAAATCTTCTTACCCCATCTGAGGTAGCAGCATTATTTCGAGTAGATCCAAAGACGGTTACTAGGTGGGCAAAGGCTGGCAAATTAACCTCTATAAAAACCTTAGGTGGGCATAGAAGGTATAAAGAGTCTGAGGTTAGGTCTCTACTTAAATCAATTTCACCTAATACACCAAATTCAAGTAATACCAATCCAGGTGGCAATTAAAATGAAAGGTAGAAAATTACAGTGAGTGAAGAATCAATTGATAAAGGTGTAGATAAGAAGAGTGGGGATGATCCAAAGGCGAAGATGTTGGCGGCGCTGGCTAAAAAGCAAAAGGGTCATAACTCGGGCAAATCTGTAGGCCCAACGGGTGGCTCCAAGGTTGGCGCAGGTCAAACCGGGGCAGCTGCTCCCAAAATGCATCGAAGAAAATCTGGTTCAGCTTAATATCTCACACTAATTGCTGTAGTCTCGCCAACAAAGAGAAATACAAAATTGTGGCTTGGGCCGGGATCGAACCGGCGACCTAACGATTTTCAGTCGTTCGCTCGTACCAACTGAGCTACCAAGCCAAAGTTATGCCCTTGCCTTACTTCTAAACCCTTGCACTCCAATATTTCATGGTGGTGCAAAAAATAAAATAAATGTGTTTCGCGACCCAGACGGGACTTGAACCCGCGACCTCCGCCGTGACAGGGCGGCGCGCTAACCAACTGCGCTACTGGGCCAGCTACTAAAGGATAGAAAAAGATTCCAGTCCTTTTGCGTCCCCAACGGGATTTGAACCCGTGTTAACGCCGTGAAAGGGCGACGTCCTAGGCCACTAGACGATGGGGACAGTGGATAGGCAAGAGTATCGGGAACTTCAATTTGGGCAAAACCAACTTAATTCGAAGGCGGTTTTGGAGCATAAACGCATGTGATAATTGTTTATATGAGCATCATTTCAAACTGCAATGAATCAGCTATCACACATGCCGCATCTTCACTAGTGAATGGGAATTTGGTGTCATTTCCTACAGAAACCGTTTACGGATTAGGTGCAAATGCAACTAATATAGATGCAATTTCCAGAATATACGCCGTAAAAGGTAGACCATTAGGTCATCCCTTGATCGTACACATCTCATCCATAGAACTTTTAAGTGAGTGGGCTCGGGAAATTCCGGAATATGCAATTAAACTAGCAAAAAGTTTTTGGCCTGGACCCATGACATTGATATTACCAAGAACTAGCTTAGCTCAGAATTTTATTACTGGTAGTCAGGACAATGTTGGGATTAGAGTGCCAAATCATCCCATAGCTCTCAAACTCTTAAAGAAATTTGAATTTCTTGGTGGCAAGGGAATCGCCGCACCTAGTGCAAATAGATTTGGTGCCGTCTCCCCAACTTCGGCACTCGATGTTCAAAGCGAACTTGGACATTTTTTAGCAAAAAATGATCTTATTTTAGACGGGGGAAATTGCCAAGTAGGAATTGAATCTACCATAATCGACTGCACTAAAAAAATTCCATTTATATTGCGTCCGGGGGTGATTACAAGTGATTTAGTACAAGAAAAAACAGAAGTTAAAATGGGTACTAATTTCCAAGAATCATTTGAACCTAATGTCAGAATACCTGGAAACTTTGATTCACATTATTCACCTAAAGCTCAAGTTATTCTCCATGGACAACCAAAATCTGGTGATGGTTATATAGCACTGTCGAAAATAATTACACCGAAAGGTACTATTCGTCTTGCCTCTCCAAGAGATAATAACGAGTTTGCTCGAGAAATTTATAGGGCTTTACGAATGGCAGACAAAAAAGGTTTGTCTCGCGTATTCGTGGTATCGCCTAACATGGATGGTATTGGACTTGCAATAAACGACAGGCTCAAAAAATCAGCAAGACATAGCCCAGGAATTATTATTTAAAGCATTTAAAATAGCGATTCGTGAATTAGGCGATGAAATAATGATATTTTTAAAACTTAGTGATATCGTTTTATTAAATGAAAACACCAAAAAATAAATTACTTAATAGATCTGCCCTAACTTTGAGTTTTGTAAAAGATTCTTTGGGTTTACTGTTTGCTCCAGACCTGTACAAATTTAAAAATAAATTTAAATTTATAAAAACCTCAATTTATTTGGCAATAAAATATTCAAAGCACGGTTCACCACGACTGGTACCTTCATCTGATGTGAATTCAGCCATCTGGAGAAGTATGAACCATATTCTAAGATTTAACTTAAGGTACACCAGTTTACCTGGAATGATAAAAAGTCCTGTAATTAATGCTGTAACAAGTCCAAATATGTTTAATTATAAGATTAAAGTAAAGCCATCAAATAATTTAAATATTGAAAAAACTGCCAAGGATTATGCAGAAATATTTCTTACTGATGAAAATAAATTTAAAAATGCATTAATGTATCATTTAAATATTCTTTGTACATTATTTGAGCGGGATAATTTTAAATTTATAAATAGTAAAAATATTCTACAAATTGGTCCTGGATTAGGGCTGTTAGACTACTTTTTGTATTTAGAAGGAGCCGAGCTCTATTCATTTGAAACAAATGAAATGAGTTATTTTCAGGAATTAATTTATTCACAAATTCGTAAAATAAATCTAGAATCAAAGGTTTATTTTAGAGATTACAGTCTAATATCAAAACCTTTTGCAGTAATTAGTTTTTTTGCATTTACAGAGCTAGACATGTGCTCTAGAGAACTTTTACTTTCAACGCTAAAAAATGCAGACTGGATAGTAATTGTTTCTAATGCTAATTTTGAAGGTATATCAAATTTTGACTATTTAAATAATGTCTTTAGCACAGATTTTATTTTGAAAAAAAATTTTAGCATCGGAGAATTAGGCATAGCTAATATGCCGAATTATGCAAAAAATCATGAGGCATTTTTATTTGTCAAAAAATAGATCAAATTGTAAAATCTTAAATAATTTAAATTATCACAATTTCTGACAGTTCTATACTTAGAAAATGCACAAGAAATAATTAATTGCCCTAGATCTTTAGTTTTCTATATTTAAGTACAAAAAAGTAATAAATATAGATTACCCTAGAAAAATTTTGTGAACTGAGTGTAAATTCTACGCATTTTAAGGAACCACGGGCGCCGTTGTAAGAAATTTCCATTTTTATATGTAGAAGTGTAATTATCTAAATTTTTAAAAAAGTTTAGTTGTGTGCCGCCATTTTCACTAAAGTATGCCCACGGTAACAATCGCTTCCTATCGTTAATGATTGGATAAGATTTAATGAGATTATTGAATTGTTCTTTGGTAGTTGCTTCGGATTCTGGGACCAGTAAAGTGTATAAAGTTTTACGAGTAATAATAGTTGGATAACCGAGATACAAAAATTCAGCACCAATAGAGGATTGATAAACAATATTAAAAAATGATTCTTTGGCAATCTTATGGCTATTTATTGAGTCATTCGATTTAATTAAGATACCGCCATACATAATTGTTAATTTCTCCCAAATAGTATTTTCAATTTCAGCTATGCGTGGGTTATTCGGATGAGGATGGACGCGAACAATTAAGCAATAATTGTTGGCTTGACAGAATTCTGCAACCCACCTGAAAACTTCGTGTTGAGTAGATATATGCCCAATATCATTGAGGTATTCATAAACTCCGAATTCCCAATCAGTGGATGGAAAAAAAGTTACAAATTTTTTATCAACTGGCGTTATATCTTTTCCGTCACCTAAACCGGGGTTCCAGCTCCATGTATTGCTCAGGCGCTTTTCCATGTGGCCAACAGCAATATTGCTAGTTTTTATTGGATCAATGGAATAATCTGTGTGCCATTGGTCCATCATTAGTTCGAAGGCCTCAGATAGGTTATGAATACCAATCTCGAACTCTATAAAATTATTCCAATCCGAAGTAACCGTTTCAAGTACTGAATATTTTGTGTCATTAAGTTTACAGTAGAGTACGACCGCCGAGTCAATCAAAAACCTACCATTAACTGTTACAATTTTATCGACTTGGATATGAGAATTAATCAAGAAAAATTCATGTAGATAATCTAATACTGAAGTAAAACTATTTCGATTTGAAAACCGTAAAGTACGATTAATCTTATTTATATTAAAATCTTTAGTTCCAAAAGATTTTGAGTGAACAGATCGTAAGGTAACTTCAAAAATAGATTCAATAAAGGATGAATTAATACGTGAAAAATCTCTACTGAACTTATGAGTAAATTTTGGCTCAAAATAAGGCACTTCATAAGTCTTGCACCATGATTTTATCGCATAATTAACTGGAGGTTTGAAACTGAAATTATCAGCATATCTTGAAAAATTTTTTCGATAATAATCAGGCAATAACCATGCTAGATTGATAACTATAATTCGTTTTCCTTCTTGTATATTTCTTAAAGCAAACTCTAAGCAAGTAGCAATTACAAATGGATGATAAGAAGGTATAGCAATAATTAATACTTTTTGAGTTACAGAAAAGTCTTTCAATTTATTTATAGAATTTGAACCCAAAAATTTCACACTTAACACTACCATAAATTAGACTCGGGTTCCATTGACTTAGGAACTAAAATAAATCTTAATAGTGATTAAATTTTTTAATAAGTTTCCTTAATCATAGTTGATTACTGATGGAATTAGAGCACTGAAAAATTTTTACGAGTTCAGTCGTAGGAATGACTTAGAATACTTGATAATTCATGTTACAAAATCAATTTTGGAGCTCGAATACCATAAAGCTATAATTATTTGAATAATAACATGATAACTATTTTGCATATTGTCTGGCTTGACATAATTCTAATGATCAGGTTATGTTCACACATGAATAATAGGTTTTTATGGGGCCTTTAGCTCAGTTGGCAGAGCAACGGACTTTTAATCCGTGGGTCGTCGGTTCGATCCCGACAGGGCCCACATCTATTTGAGGCTTGTAATGAGATATTTCATTCGATGTTTTGTTATTAAGTTAAAGTCGCTGAACTTAAAAATCTTAGACTTAAGGTTACAATTAAGAAGTGTTAAAAGTTGCATTTTATATTGATGATTTAAATCTAGAGTCATATGATTTATCAAATATTTTAAATGGAAATCCGGGGATCGGGGGAACAGAGTACATAACTATAAAGGTGGCTAAACATTTAAGTGATGAAGGAGTAAATGTAGTTTTATACTCACCTGAACAATTACGATTACCCAGTGGTATAAAATTCAAGCAATCTAAAAAAATCGAAAAAGTTGTTAGTGTTTGTGAGAAAGAAAATACAATTCTAATTTTTCGATTATATTCAGGTGTACATTCTGATATTCTTTCGATAATAGCAAAGTACCCAAAGTCAAAGATCTTATTCTGGCTACACTTAACTCCAGCTCAGAATTTGATTACGGATTTGGCGCAGCTTAAGCAAGTAAAAGGTTTTATTTGTGTTGAAAATAATCAGAGAGTGAGACTGATTGACGGCTTGTTTCAAAATAAGCTATTTACAATCCCTCACCCAGCTATTTATAACACACCAAATTACGTTAAACCTAATTATGAAATACCAAATCTTTGTTACCTTGGGGCATTGGTGCCTCAAAAAGGATTTCATTTATTAGCAGATATCTGGCCAATAATAAAAGTAAAACATCCAAAACTTAAGCTGTACGTAATTGGCTCAGGAGACCTATATAAAAAAAATTATTATAAGAATAACAAACTAGCAATATCAGAAACATATAAAGATAGAATATTTAAAAATTTATCGCCCGACGATTCTAGTGTTGTGTTTCTTGGAAACTTAGATTCAGGGGAAAGACAGAAAATATTCGAAAAATGTGGAATAGGTATCGCTAATCCACTAGGTACGACTGAGACATTTTGTATCTCTGCTGTTGAGATGCAACAGTTCGGTCTTGTTACAATTGCAGCAAAGAAGTTTGGACTGACAGATACAGTGTTACATAATCAAACAGGAATGTTGGTAAAAAACAAGACTCAATTCATAAAAGCTATAGATAGGTTGGTTACTTCTGAAGTACTAAGAATTAAAATGAGTAGCCATGCCATAGGTTACGTTCACAATAAATATAATTCTAAAAAAATACTTAATTATTGGATAGACTTACTAAATAATATCGATAACGAAACTTCAGAATTAGTGTTATTAGATTTGAGAAAAATTGATAAAAAGTCAACACAAGCTTTAGTTGGTTTAATCAATAGAAAATTTTTATGGATATTTGGTATTAGATGGCCAATGCTGATTACAGTTTGGTCGAGGTTACGATCCATTAAATCAATTTTCTGAGTAAAATTAAATTTACCTTTAAATTACTGAATTCCAAGATATACTTATTTAGTGAAAAAGTTTAATTTTAAAATTATTAATCATAAATTTTCATCATTCAAGTCTGCAGATAAAAGAAAATTAAATTAACGTTAATCGTAATTTTTTAGGTTGATTTAGGCACACTCCATACCGTTACCGTAATATTAAGTTGGCGTAATTGGGGCTAAGACTTAGATAACCAGGTAAATCTTTTAGGGTGCTAAATTATATGAGTATTTATTAAGGCCTTTATATATCTAAACCTCCAATAAAAATATGTAATAATATATTTATTGGATTTGAATTTTTCAAAATGAGGAGCTTTTATATCTTGCAATACCAAAGATTCTTCACTTATTTTTTCAATGTATTTTAAATACGCTTTTTTATTGTCGATTTTCAAATTTTTCAACAAATGCAATCTATCATGAATCAAATTTGCATTTTTATCTACTATATTTAAGGATAAGCCTAATTCTACTAATTCTGGCACAATTCCAACATTTGTGGTGAGAATTTTTGTTTCTAATGCAATACCTTCCAGTACTGGCAGGCCTGTTCCTTCAGAATTCGAAGCTTGAATTAGATAATCTGAATTTCTAATCTGTATAAGAGTTTCAAAATGTGTTTTCCCCTTCTTGGAAGAATCTATAATTTGTAATTGAAAACATTTTGAATGAAATTTGAATAGTTTTTGCAAAGGCAAAATTACAGATGCGAGTCCTTTGTGGTCTACGTAACCTTGTCGTTTACCCCAGCGAGAGTTTCCAACCCAAATAACCTTATCTTTTTTGGACGAAGATTTAGAAGGAAACTCTTTTAAAACATCCTCTATTAAGTCGAGTCTAGGCAAATCATGTAGTACTTTTGGTTTACCAAAATTAGGAAACTTATTCATGTACAATTTAGCTAGTTCTTGATTTGTCGTAAAATAACCATGGCATAAGTTCAAAATTACCTTTTCGTTTTCAAAGTTTTTTTCCTCAAGTCCCATATAGTCAGGTATTAGTAAAATTATAGTTTTTTTGTTGAATAATTTATTTAGAACATCTGTTAAGTTTCTGAACTTTGCTATGTCACTAATTGCTCGTCTCCAAGAAAAAATTATGGTGTCATGTTCACTTTCTAATATATATTGAATTAATGCTTTAGGGGACTTAAATGTATCTGCTGCAAGTACTAACCCATTTACAATTGAAGCTCTAGCAGTTGCTGCATGCCATAAAGCTGACTCAAATTTATCTACTACAAATAAATAATTCATGATGCTTTCTTATAACCTAGAACTTTTAACCTTATTTTTTCAGAATTCCAGACAATTCTTCTTAAATACACAAAATTTATATAGTCCTTGAATTTAATTGGTATTTTTCTTGTAAAGTAGGGAATACACAGAAATTGAATTATCTTAAATATAGTCGAGTATTTTTCTCGAAAATTATCTTGATCATTTGCAATAAAACTATTTGTATCTGGATCACCATGTACAACAACTTGTAAATTAGGTATGTAGAAATTACATTTAGTTAATGGCCAATCAGCCACGGTATTTATAGGCTGATTTGCATCCAGCAATAAACCAGCAGCTTTAGGTGTTAAAGCGTAACTGACTGCTAGGTCTGGTGCAGAATAGATACGCAGTATTTTTACTTTGTCAGTATATCTTTTACTTAAATTACTATAAGGAGTCAAATTAAGAATGGAATAATCATTTTTGGATTGTAAAAAATCCAAAACTATCTTATAAAAATTGTCAATATTTACGATTCTTGCGTCATCCTCGAGAATAATACCCCCAAGCGAATGCTGTTTAATTATTTCACGGGCTCTATTATGGGAGTCTGCACAACCAATTTCTGCTGGGGTGAATCTACGGCCATTTAAAAACTCAAAAATTTCCGTTGAATATGCGATCTTTAGATCAATAATATCTTGATATGTGCGTGCCATACTGGCTTCAATATATTTTAGTTCAAAACGACTATCACTTCCTAGTAATGCATCAATCTGAAGGTAGCGTTTAGAATATGGAGTACGTATAACTACGACTTGAAGTTTTTCATTCAGCATAATCAAAGATTAGCCTATTTTCAAAAAGAATTCTGGGTAGAGTGTGGCATAATTGTTACAAATGTCAAATGAAAACATCAAGTATTCTATTTGTATCTGTAATCGAAACATGGCTGATACTTTACTTGAATCTTTAACTTCAGTCTTAGATCAAATAGATGATGAGTTTGAAGTTATATTAATTGATGATAGCTCGACTGATAATAGTAAGGAAATTTTACGTGAATTAAGTTCTAAGCATAATAATTTGAAAGTATTCTACCTAGATAAAGATAAAAAAAGGCGGCTTGGTAAAACAAGAAATATTTCATTTTTGAAAGCACGAGGGCAATGGTGTATTTTTCATATTGACACAGACGATTTCATTGGGCCACATGTAGCAGAATTTGCCAGATTAGTTGAGATATTGAGTGCTAAATTTAATAAAGATTGTCTGTTTTCTGGTAGGCAGATTCATATGGCAAAACGAGAATTTCTACTTTCCCAGGGCCCATTTAAAAATATTTATAGAGGTGAGGATCGGGATTTATATCAACGATTAGCACTGACTAGTCAATGGGTTACTATTTTGCATAAAAGATTTATTTTTGAGATACCACGACAAAAAAGAAAATTGATACTGAAAACATTGCATGTAGTTTGGGATGAAATTGTCACTGACATGCAAATCAACCCTAAGCCATTAACTTATCAAAAACAGAATTTGACAAAAATTAAACAAATTGGAGTTGTTCGAACTTTATTAAGATTTATATTAGCTCCAACTGCTGTGATAGTTGCCAAAAGAAGGGGGATATTTTCAACTTATGACCGTATCAATGATCCTGTGCAATTTGTTAGGTATCGAGAATCCACTACAAAGACCTTAACAGAATGGCAATCTATTCTAAGAATAGATAATATACAATTAGATAAAATTAATAGAGAGATTTTTTATTAGCTGAGTGCAATTTCCCAAGACTCAATATATTTTTCATAAGTGTACTTCTTTACAGTTGATGCAATATCAGATGGATGACTCTCCAATACTGAGGCTTTAAATAAAGCTTGACCTAGAGATTCAGCATCACCCAAATCATTGGATGTAAATCCATTTTGATTGTCAAATACTAATTGTGGGATACCGGGACAATCTTTAAACCCAACACAGGGTATGCCGTGTGACAATGCTTCCGCAATTACATTTGGAAAACCCTCCCAACGCGAGGGAAGGCAAAATATATTTGCTTTTCTATATAAAGCACTTAGATCAGTAGTCGGTGGGTAAAACTCTACTCTCTTAGGGAAGCTAGAGGCTAATTCTTTTAGTTTTCCGAATTCAGGGCCATACCCGACAATATTTAATTGAAAATTATTAGGCAAATAATTTAGCGCTTTTATTAGTATTGATACGTTTTTCTGAATAGTTAATCTTCCTACAAATAAAATATTAATTACTTCCAAATCTAATGCACGATTGATATTTTTCTGAGTAGCAACCCAATTTGGAGTGACTTTCATTTTATTGTGCAAAAACCTTGGATAAAGAATCTTATATTCTTCAAACTGTACTGTAATACAATCTGCAAAATACAAAATTATGTTTGAAAAGAATCGCTTGAATTTGCCATTTAGAATATAGTTAAAAAGCGTAGGAGCATTTCGCTCAGCTGCAATTACTCTAATCTTTAATCCAATTAATGCACTTTTCAATAATGCAAAAGAGCCAATCTGAAAGCCAACCGCAGCATCAAAATTTCCTTTTCGTGCAATACCTCTTATTGCCCTAACTCTTTTTAATCTTATTAAAACGTTATTTTTCTTATTTGGGTTACCTATGCCAAGCTTGATCCAAGAGACTTTTTCAGGCCACTGAAAAAAAGATTGAGCCAATTCACTATCTAAAGAAAGAATTGTGACGCTATGGCCTCTTTCAATTAACCCCTTTGCTAAGTCCAGGCTCATTTTCTCCACCCCACCAGCCACATTTGCATATGCTCTTGAATAAAAGAGAAGATTCATTGATGTCCCTTCTTTAAGTCATGTATTACTCGCTTTGCAAATCTGGCAGATCGACTAATGGAGTTGATTAAAAGTAATGGGTTTACGGCTACTTTAAAAATAAATCTTAGATACTGTTTAGAAAAATAAGCAGATCTAACTTCAGAAAGAGATAGTGCATTTCGGTACTGACTAGCTGTTAAAAGATTTCTATGTTTTTTAAGAAGGTCTTTTTCAAACTGAGTATCAATTTGGCCACCCTTATCATTCGCAAAGGACGCATTCCGGATCACTAAATTCTGGCTAGTCCAAGATGCTAAACCATTAGCGATGGCAGCTCTAATAAAAAATTCTGCATCCTCTAATCTCCTCATCTCGACATCAAAACCGCCATTAGCTAAGAAAAATGTTCGATTTACTGCGCAAGTTGAACAGGGGACCCATAGATTTTTTAATGCTGATTTTGCCTGGCCTGTAGTCATCTTTAAAACCCAATCTTTAGCGGATAAATCCTTAAGCGATAAATTCTGATTTATGCAATCGACTGAGTAACCATTTGCGTATTTTTTACTCGATGAAACAAATGAAATATCTGCAGAATCTAGATGCATCTGGATATGGGCTTGAGCTCTCTCAGGCTTAGATATGTCATCATCATCAAAGAAGACTAATATCTCAGAATTAGCAATTTGAGCAGCTTTATTTCTTGAAGCAGATTGACCTAAATTTACTTCATTCTTAATTAATTTAACTTCCGTCAAAGATTTAATAGCATTATGGATTATCTCGATAGTTGCATCCTGCGAGCAATCATCAATTATTATGATTTCATTTGGCTTTACTGATTGATTTAAAATTGCTTTGAGAGCAACTAAGACTGTCTCCTCAGAGTTATACGTGCAAAGGATTGCAGTATATGTGGGTGACTTGCTAGACACTACTTGCCAACCACTTACTTATGTCATTTTTACTTTGCGAATTTATCCAGCCCCATGTTTGCTCAATGCCACTTTTTAGTGTGGTTTCAGGTACAGAGAATCCAAACTTTCTTATCTTTTCGGTAGAAGCGTGAGTTAGATTAAGATCAAGTTCATCCTGTGATTTCTGGTTTACTTTAAGATTCAATCCTAAATTTTCTAAAATTGTGAGTAATTCACTCATACTATACGGTTTACCACCAGCAACATTAAATACATTTGAAGATAGTTCTTTATTATTACTCGATGAAATTTCTAATATAATCTTCGATACATCATCTACAAAAGTAAAATCTCGCTTAAGATCTTGAGCGGCCGTTAACTCAAAGTCTTGATTTAGAAGTGAACTAGCTAGCAATCTGTATATAGCCATATCTGGACGACCCCAAGGCCCATAAACCGTAAACAATCGCAAACCAATTCTTTCTGTATTGCTTATCGGTAAGTATTTGGCTATTAATTCATTAGATAATTTTGATAAAGCGTAAAGACTTTTAGGGGCCGAAATCTGGTCAGACTCTTTAAATGGTGCCTTAACTCCATCGCCATAGACACTGCTACTGCTTGCATAGATAAACTTTTCAACACCCATTTCTTCAGATATCGATAGGGTATTTAGAAAGCCGACTTGATTTGATGAAAGGTATGGCTTTGGATCAATCTTACTTGCTCTCACCCCACCTTGAGCTGCTAAATGAACAACATGAGTTGGTTTGAATTCATTAAAAGCATCTCGCAACTCATCTTCTTTGCTTATATCAACTCTTTTAATTATCTCTGAGATATTAAGTTGATTTATTCTTTTCTCCTTCATATCTGGTGAGTAGTAATTTGTAAAGGAATCAATACCAATAGATGAAATCCCTTTTTCCTGCAAACTTGAAAGCAGATTTCCTCCTATAAAACCAGCTGCTCCTGTTACTAATATTCTCATAATTTTAAATTTCTTACTGCTCCGATAAATTTCGGAGAATCATAGAGAGTCACACCTTGCGCCCTAGCAAACTCACAAAAAGCTAAGCTGGCGTCGATATCATCTGAGAGAATTAAATCAAAACCACTACTTTTTGCCAATCTATAATCAGATTGCTGCCCAAGGAATGAATGGTCGGCATCATGTAGAAATATACTAAAACCTTTGTTACTTTGTTTTATATCTAAAAGTTGTTTAGATAGGTCACTTTCTTTACCACTGACCTTTACAAAGGTTGCCCTTTGTTTTAATTTCTCTTCAACAAGGACTGGATTAGCCGGTTTGATATCGAAAGACCAAAGGTGTCCTGCTTTGTTATACTCAAGGCCAGCCAGAACCGCGGCAGCTGATGCGCCATTTGCAGTCCCTGTCTCTACTACAACCTCTGGCTTTGTTAAGATCACTAATGCAATTAAAATTTGCTGCAACTCTAGGCCTGAATTCCAGCGCGATGGCTCATGTAATTTCCCAGTTTTGTGTGACAGATCTACATTAAGTAATTTTTTTGCTGCTTCTAGGGCAGAATCAATATCTTGCTGATTTGTTATTAGTAAGGAAATAAACTCTTTGGCCGATTTAGCAGATTTTAGTTCGGATTTTCTAAAATCTATTGTTGATGCTGGTCGCAAGAATTTTGAAACCCCAAAAACCATCCCACATATTTGTGCTAAGGCCATCCCAATTCCACCCTGTTTGAGTGCGGCGAAAGTAGCCTTATTGCGTCTCATTCACCCACCTCATCAAGTACTCATTTTGAGTTATTACCAAATTTAACTTTAAATAGGGCATTGGCTCTAGATAAGAGTTCGTATTTGCATATATCTTTATGATCTGAGTGTAGATAATGAATTTGATTCCTGCTCAATGGTAGACTTCTGCTCTAATTACGGGTTTTAGGATCTCTGATCAAAATGTCCGATTTGTCCCTTACCCGCTACAAATGCTCACCCAATCCGTAGAGGTGAATAGAGGCAGCGACGGTTGACTCTGTGATACAAAACCGGTTAGCAAGGGGCAAAACAAAATGGCATTTAAGGCCAAGAAATCCAAGGTAGTTGAGTCTTCAACTCCTGCGTCTTGGAGTGTTGCCCAATTTTCATCCTTTTACACACAAAACCGATCTGAGCTAATCGCCCATGCCAATCGGATTGTTAAAGATAAGTCAAAAGCTGAAGAGATCACCCAAGAGGCGCTAGTTAAGTTCATGCTAGCTGCCCCTGAGTTATCAAGTGATAATCACGCACTTTCCTACCTACACCGCACAATTGAAAACCTATGCATTGATCTATTTAGAGCAGAAAACCGCAGACCAAATCTTGTTGCGCTAGATGATGCAACTGCTGAGGTTGAATCAACCTGGCAGGTATCTGGCGATCACTCACAAGCTATTTCTTCTGCTGAAGATGCAGCAATTATTCGTCAGGCACTTTCCTTACTATCCCCGGCAGAGCGTGCTGCTCTGGTTATGTGGGAGGTCGAAGGTCGTTCAACTGCTGAGATTGCTAAAGAGCTTGGCATTAAAGAGTCTGCCGTTCGTCACACAGTCTCTCGTGCTCGTGCTTCCCTTCGCAAGGTTCTATCTGAACTTGTTATTGATGAAGCACGTGGCCTAACTGCGCTAGATCTTTTGTCTACTACCTATAAAAAGGCGGCAGAGATCGCCGGTAAATCATCAAAGATTGCCCTTACTTTTATCTTGGTATTAACCGCTTTCCTAGGTCTTAATTCATTAACAGGTAATGAGCCAAATACCTCAATTACAACTACATCATCTCAGCTTTCAAATAATCAAGATTTACCCGCAGTAGTTACCCCAAGCGAAACTACTAGCATCACAGTTGATAAGGAGATAATTAATAAGAGCAACTCCATCACAGTATCTGAGTATGCCGATCACATGGAGTTATCAGTTGCCCAACTTGAGACCGTCACATTGATGCTGGCAGTATTAGAGCAAACAGATGGTGGACGAGCGCCAACTGAATAAATAGGTTTCTGTCTTCTTGCGGCATTACACGTGTGTGCCATAAGGAAACAGAATTAGAGGGTCGAAAGATCTTCGAGCCGAGATAGGGAAATTCCCTAACTCGACTAACGAAAGGAAACAAATGTCTACAAAGACAATTAAGCAACGCATTGCAGTTGTTGCAATGTCGGCACTTACAGCAGGAGTTCTGTCTGTGGTGTCAGCACCAGCATCAAATGCAGCTGCGGGTGGAGCAACAGTTGGCGCAGTTAATGTTGCTGCAGCTGGTGCTACAACCAACCCTCAGATAACACACTTCGATCGCTTGTTTATTGCAACTATGCCATCAACAACTGGTAGTGGTGTTGCAATTACAAGTACAACTGAAACTCCAGATACAGGTGGCACCACAGCTCCTGCAACCTCATCAGCCAAATCTCTTGGTTTGATCAACGTAAGTGATATCGCTGGTGGTCTTACAGCTGGTACCACTCAGACTGCAACCCTTCTGTCTACTGGTCGATTAAGCGTTTATACAGCCACTGGAACTAATAACGGTGAATACTCAGCAATTACTGTAACTGGAGGAACAATTGTTTCTTCAACTGGCACATACTTAAACTCAACAGCTACTGTTGCTGGTGGTGGCGCTGCTACTGGAGATTTAATTTTCGGTTCTGTTATAGCACCGTCTTCAGGTTCAACTTCTGTAATTGTTCGCTTATACACAGGGCTTTCATCAACTACAGTTGTAACAGCTCCAACTTCAGGTGATTTGGAAGGTCAAATTACTGTGACAGTTGCGGCCGCTTCAACTGCTGGCGTGATTAGTCCTGTTTACTCTGGTGTATTCGGAGCAGCTTCAGGTACAGATGATTCGTTAAGTGCCGATAGCGCCACTTATGTCGGAGCAGCACAGTACTCAAGTGATATGTTCCTAAATGTTAGAGTAAAAGATATTTACAACACTGCTGTTTCTGTTGGATCAGGCGGACTTTTGACTGCATCCGCAACGAATGGTGCTCTAGTTAATCTAGCTACAGCTACTGTAACTGACCCAGCTGGAGACGGATCAGGATCATCAGATTTTGTTGCGACAAACGCACCAGATGACTGGATGATTCAAGTTTCTGCGCCAGGTACTGCACCTGTTATCACGACCGTAACAGTTTCCTTTAGTGGAACAGTTATTGGTACAAAGACTATGCAATTCCTAGGTGAAGTTGCAAAGATTACTTTGTCCTCACCTGTAATTGGTAACTTGGGCACAGGTACCGGAAACTATGCTTACTACAGGATGTATGACGCATCTGGTGCGGCAGTTTATTCATCTGGACCAGCTGCAGCCAATACCGCTTATGCTTCTGCAGCGCTTCTAAATGATCCATCAGTAGCAACTGGTACAACAACAAGCGGAATTACAAAGAGCCGTGACTTGTCAATAAGTGCTGCTGGAGTGGTTACAACTGGACGTGTTACCTTTACTTGTGGTGCAACTGCAGGCAAGGGAACAGTTGGCGTAACCTTCACAAACGCTTCTGGAACAATTGTTAAATCAAATGCTCTAGGTGTAACTTGCGCTGGTGACCCATACACTTACTCAGCATCATGGGATAAAGCCGCATATATTCCTGGTGATATTGCTAAGTTAACAGTTACATTCAAGGACTCAGCAGGAAACCTTGCTAATGATGTTGAGGGAATCTCAGATTCCACAACTCAGAATGCACCATCAGTTTCTATTGGTGGACTTGATAAGACTGTTTCTGGTCCAACATCTGCTGATGTTATTGACCAAGGTGTAGTTGTTTACACTTATACTGTTGGCGACACTGAAGGTTCATACTCTGGAACAGTAAGTTTCCCAGTAGTTAATAATCGTCAGATTGCAGTAACCGGTTCAGCAGCAGCAGTAACAACTACCTTGAATGTGAAGGCAGCAACTGCAGCAGTATCAAACGCTGACGTTCTGAAGTCGATTGTTGCGTTAATCGCATCAATCAACAAGCAGATCCAAGCACTTCAGAAGTTAATCCTCAAAAGATAATTAACTTCCATTAATCCTGAAAGGCGGTCCCGAAAGGGGTCGCCTTTCAGGATTTTTAACCATTTAAAAAGTAGACTTTTGGGGTGAAGTACCGCAACGGCAAAATAGAAAAAACTATTTTTTGGGGCTCAGGACTGACTTCGATTGCTATGTCTCCTTTTATTTCTTATGAACCGATAAACCTACCAAGAATGGTTTTGTTGGGCTCCTTCGGTACTAGCTTATTTCTTTTGCTTTTTATCCACTATCGAAATTTATTAAAAAACGAATATAAGCGAATTATATTTGTTTTAACTTTATTCATTATATGGAGTTTAATTTCAGTCATTGCTTCCAAAATTAGTTTTATAGATGGATTTTATGGAGTATTTGGTAGAAATAATGCATTCTTAATATATTTTATGCTTAGTATTTTTCTATTAGCAGCTTTAATGGTCAGCAACTATGATTTTATTAAAACTTTGCTGCTTGTAATTGTATCCATTGGCATGCTTTCTGCAGTATATGGATTTATACAATCAATTGGCTTAGATCCATTTGGTTGGATTTCAGAGAACATTATAGTCTTTGGATTCTTTGGTAATCCGAATTTTCAAGCTTCTTTTATGGGTATAACATCAACTATAGCATTTTCATATTTACTTAATAAGAATCAAAGATTACTGATAAAAATTTTCAATTCATCCTTTATTTTATTGGCACTCTACATAGTGTATAAATCAAAATCTCAACAAGGATACCTCGTTTTTTTTGCTGGAGTATCGGTGGTGATTTATTTATGGCTACGGACTAATCCAGTATTAAAAAAGTTTAGAGTTCAATATCTTTTCGCTTTAGGGCTCGGCGTTATTTTCGTACTTTTAGATATTTTACAAAAATCTCCATGGAGCTCAATTCTATATAAGGAGTCAGTTTCATATCGTGGAGATTTTTGGCGAGCTGGTTGGAATATGACAATAAGTAATCCAGTATTTGGTGTGGGTTTAGATGGCTATCGGGATAACTTTCGATTCTACCGAGATCAAGTATCTGCAAATCGAAACCCTAATTCATTTGTCGATTCAGCTCACAATGTGTTCTTAGATATTTCAAGTGGTGGAGGTTTCCCGCTTTTATTAATATATATAACTTTGTTGGTAATGGTCTTAATGTCAGCTCGTAGAGTGATTAAGCGCAGCATTACTTTTGATTACAACTTTGCCGCATTATTTGCTGCCTGGGTTGCATACACTACACAATCTATAATTTCGATTCAGCAGATTGGAATTGCAATCTGGGGTTGGGTTTTATCTGGCGCAATAATTGGATATGAAATAAATAGTAGGAAAGATCCCTTAATAAGACTTGTTAATCGGGGTGCTTCAGAAATTTTAGCTGTTAGTGCTGGACTAATTATTGGATTGATAATTTCACTGCCACCATTTATTGTAGATGCTCAATTTAGATCATCTGTATTAAAGGGCGAGATTGGAAAAATTGAATTTACCTTACAGCGCTGGCCACAAAATGTCTCCTATATGAATTTTACAAGTGATTTATTTCGTAAAGGCGGCTTTCCCGATCAAGCTTTGAACATGGCAAGAAATGCTGTGGCCTTAAATCCACGAAACTTTGAAGCTTGGCAGCAGGTATTCTTATCTCAAAATGTACCTGAAGCTGAGCGAAAAAATGCATTAGCAAAAATGAGAGAACTGGATCCTCTTAATCTAACCCTTAAGTAGTTTTAATAACACAAGGAGCAAGAATAATTGTAATAAGAGGTGGGGATTTAAATGGTTTTATTGGTCTTCATGACCATCTAACCTTACAATAATCTAATGAGAATATTGATTACTGGTAGAGCTGGCTTTATTGGCTCCCACCTATCTGAGTTATTGATTTCAGAGGGTAATCATATAATAGCTCTTGATAATCAATCCACAGGAAGTGGGAAAAACCTTAATCTAAGTAGTAGTTTAAGAGCAGCATGCATTGTAAAGGGTTATAAATGTGAGATCGCATTAAATAATTTATGAAACTTAAAGAAAAGTTTCGCACGATTAGCAATCCTTGGGTATTCTCTCAATTTGTTAATTTAAGGTCAATTATAAAGTTAAAGAAAGTTAGATGCACGTACATTCCCAGTCTTGGTATTTTTCAAGTTCAATGTAACAGACAAACCAGATATGCATCAGTCAATTCTCGCGTTTTATTGTATTTGGATGGCTTTTCAAATAGGTCTACGTATATTGGCCAGACTTATATGTTGCCTTTGATTCCATTCCGTGAAGGTGACCTAGTTGTTGACTGTGGAGCAAATATGGGAGATCTTGAACTTTATTTGCGGGAAAATGCTCCAAAAGTTAGATATATTGGCTTTGAGCCAAACCCTCATGATTTTGTTTGCCTAGAAAGAAACGTAGGTTCTTCACGTTCTAGAAATGTTGGGTTATGGAATCAAGAAGGTTCGATTCCATTTTATGTCAATGACAGGCATGCAAGTTCGTCCTTTATTCAACCTCCCGAGTTCACTCAGGTAATTGATATTCCAGCTTCTACCCTGAGTAATCAATTTCCAAACGAGAGAATTCGTTTATTAAAACTTGAAGCTGAGGGTGCTGAGCCTGAAGTTTTATATGGGGCAATTTCAATTTTTAACCGCATTGATTATATATCTGCTGATGTTGGACCCGAACGCGGAATACATGAACAAGAGACTCGAGATATGGTTGTAAACCTGCTCGAATCACACGGGTTTGAACTTATAAAGGAAAGTAAAGGTCATCGGAAAATAATTTTAATGCGACAAGTGGAACTATCTGAGACGTCTAACTATCAGAATTGGCACATTGCCACCTCTAAGGGAAATTTAGATTAGAAATTTGCATATGTACATAAACTGTATTAGAAACCCCTTAAGTAGTTTTAATAACACAAAGAGCAAGAATAATTGTAATAAGAGGTGGGGATTTAAATGGTTTTATTGGTCTTCATGACCATCTAACCTTACAATAATCTAATGAGAATATTGATTACTGGTGGAGCTGGCTTTATTGGCTCCCACCTATCTGAGTTATTGATTTCAGAGGGTAATCATATAATAGCTCTTGATAATCAATCCACAGGAAGTGGGAAAAACCTTAATCTAAGTAGTAGTTTAGAATTTATTGAGGGCTCAATCTTGGATAGTGAAGCAGTTGAATCACTGATGTCTAAGGTAACGGTGTGCTTTCACTTGGCTGCAGCACTGGGTATGAAAAATATTATTGAGCACCCACTTGATAGCCTTGAGACTAATATCAAGGGTACTGAAATTGTCTTAAAATCAGCCACAAAGTATCATGTAAGAACATTACTCGCCTCAAGCTCTGAAGTGTATGGAAAGAATTCAAATCAGCCATTAAGTGAGAATTCAGATCGAATACTTGGTTCACCTAAGGTGGCAAGGTGGAGTTATTCAGAGGCTAAAGCAATTGATGAGTTCTATGCTTTTCAACTTAATAAGCAAAAAGGATTACCTGTAACAGTTGCAAGATTGTTTAATACAGTAGGCCCTCGCCAGAGCGGAAGTTATGGAATGGTTCTACCGCGATTTGTGTCAGCAGCTTTAAGTAATCGCCCACTTACAGTTTATGGAGATGGAACACAATCGCGCACTTTTTCAGCAGTCTCAGATGTAGTCAGGGCTCTGACTGGTTTATTAAAGAGTAAAAGTACTATTGCTGAGGTATTCAATGTCGGTGGAAATCAGCAGATTATGATAAAGGATTTAGCGAAAAGGGTTATAGCCATAACAAATTCAAACTCTAAGATCGAATACAAGCCCTACTCAGAGGTTTATGGCTCAGGTTTTGAAGAGCCACATACCCGAGTTCCTGATATTAGCAAAATAAAAGATGCAATTAATTGGAGCCCTCAAAAAGGGTTAGATGAGATTATCACCGAATTATCTACTCACATGAAAAAGCAATTATAAGCTCATGGTTTTAAGCACCTGGCAGTTATTTGTCACTTTTCTAACAACGACAGTATCTGCATTTCTTATAACCCCCCTATTTAGAGCGCTAGCAAGAGCAAAGGGTGTTTTGGATTATCCAGGTGGGCGCAAACATCAGAGAAAGCCAGTGCCATATCTTGGTGGCCTTGCAATCGCTCTTCCTATAAGTGTTGCCTCCCTTACTTTACTTATTTCAGATATTGATTCGGGTGTAAAGAGTGAGATTTATTTTGGATTAATTTTACCCTCAGTGATTATTGCAGGTGTTGGCTTACTAGATGATATCTATGAATTATCACCTAAAGTTAGGTTTATTTCACAATCTATTGTGGGCCTTATAACTTCACTTTTATTATTTATAAATGGAACAGGCGTAGAGATACTGAATAATCCATTATTTAATGGGTTACTAACATCATTATGGGTGGTTGGAATAATTAATGCAGTTAACTTTATTGACAATATGGATGGCTTAGCCACTGGAGTAGCAATTATAGCTTCCATTGCATTTTTTGTAATATCTTTTAATAATGGCCAGTATCTGGTTGCAGCACTCTCTGTTGCTCTTGCTGGTAGTTGCACCGGCTTTATTTTTTGGAACAAGAAACCAGCTTCGATATATCTAGGTGATGCTGGCGCTCTTTATATCGGATTTTTACTAGCTGCGATATCAATTCGAATTGATATAAATCAATTACCTCAGATTGATAGAATTTTTATTCCAATTTTGATATTAATAATTCCATTTATTGATACTACTCAGGTAGTTATATCGCGGATATACCGTGGTAAATCACCCTTCCAGGGCGGAAGAGACCATATATCTCACCTACTACTAGATAAAGGATTAAGTGAGAAAAAGGTAGTTATTACCATTTGGTCATTTGCGATAATTTTTGCAGCAGTTGCTATTTATCTATCAAAGAGTATTTAATGATGGGTAAGGTATTAATCACAGGTGGTGCTGGCTATATAGGATCAATTCTTACTGCCTACATGTTAGATCAAGGGTATCAAGTTGTAGTTTTAGATGATCTCTCGGTAGGTAAATTAGAAAATGTTGATAAGCGAGCAAAGTTCATAGAAGGAAGTATTTTAAGCAAGCAGTCCTTACAAGAGTCTTTACTAGGTATAGACCTAGTTATTCACTGTGCTGCCAAATCCTTAGTAGTTGAGTCTGTTGAAAAACCAGATCTTTACCACCAGGTAAATATCGAGGGCACAAAACAATTACTTGCAGTGATGAACGAGCTAAATGTTTTAAACATTATTTTTTCATCAAGTTGCGCAGTTTACGGTCAACCAGAGCAGCTACCAATCTCTGAGCACACTTTATGTAAACCGGTAAGCCCATATGGAGCCACAAAGCTTGCTTGTGACTATTTACTTGCAGATGAAGCCGTAAATGGTTTGGCAGCGATTTCCTTTAGATTCTTTAATGTTGGCGGTAGTTATAAAACAACTCTAGGTAATTGGATTAACGAAACACGTGATGTAGAAACTCACTTAATTCCTAACTTGATAAACCAACTAGCAGGTGAAGGGCAAGTCGGCACTATAGACGTTTTTGGAGATAAGTGGCCTACATCAGATGGCAGTTGCATTAGGGATTATCTACATGTAGAGGATTTAGCCAGAGCTCACCTATTGGCGATAAAGCAGCTTAAAATTGGTGAGCATAAAATTTATAACCTGGGAGCAGGTGATGGCTCTTCTGTCTTTAAGGTAATCAATACAGCGCAAGAGGTCACTGCGCGTAGCATAAAAAGTTTAGTAGTTGAGCCTCGATCAGGGGATCCTGCAGTTCTATTGGCTGATATAAAAAAGGCAAGAACGGAATTAAATTGGCAACCACAATTTACCTTAAAAGATATTATTGCTAGCAGTTGGCAGGGAATTAGTGGCTCATAAGCCAACTTCAGGTAATCTAGATAGGTGAAGATTGCAGTTATAGGACAAGGCTATGTAGGGCTACCGTTAGCCAAGGCAGCAGCAGATGCAGGGCATTATGTATTTGGTTTTGATATAAATTATGAAGTAATTGCCCAACTTGAGTTATCTGAAGCAAATACCCCAAACTACACTCCAACTGCTGATTCAAAAACAATCACAGGTTGTGACATTTATATTATTGCTGTTCCAACCCCATTAGATATTAATAACAAACCAGATCTATCCTATTTAAAGTCAGCGGCAAAATTAATTGGAGAGGTAGCAAAAGATGGCGCATTAATTATTAATGAGTCCACATCATATCCTGGAACACTTAGGGAGATAGTTGAAGCAACAATAAGTAATATCAATAAGGCAAAACTATTATACGCAGCAGCTCCTGAGCGGATTGATCCTGCAAACACACAGTGGAGTATAAAAAATACCCCAAGAGTTATAGCTGGTATTACCGATACCGCAACTGAGAAAGCGTTTGAATTCTATAAAAGCTTTTGTGATCATGTTAAAAAAGTATCCTCCCCTGAAGTTGCCGAGGCGGCTAAGCTGTTCGAGAATACTTTTCGACAAGTAAATATCGCGCTAGTAAATGAGTTTGCTCAGATCGCTGAAAAATTTGGAGTATCTGCAAATGAGGTAATTGATGCCGCCTCAACCAAACCTTTTGGATTTATGAAGTTTACGCCAAGCTTAGGAGTGGGTGGCCATTGCATCCCAATTGATCCAATCTACCTTGAGCAAAAGGCGGAATCTCTTGGCATAACTGCAACTTTTATAAAGCAAGCAACAACAGTAAACCAAAATATGCCACTTTATATTGTAAGTAGGCTGGAGAAGATTTTAGGAAATAATTTAAAGGGTAAGAAAGTTTGTATTGTAGGACTTTCTTATAAAAAAGATGTGGCAGACCTTAGGCAAAGTCCATCAATAGAGCTTTGGAAGGAGTTAGAAAGCAGAGGGTGTGTAGTCACTTTTCATGATGAGATTGTTAAAACTTTTAATAAATCACACTCAGTAGCCTTAGATAAATCAGCCTTTGATCTTGCAGTTGTTGGGGTTAGGCATACTGAGTTAGATATAGATAAATTGAAAAGCTGTGCGACCTATCTATTTGATTGCACTGGAAGTATTGGTGGCCTACCTACCCTGTAGATATAGTTTTTTGTGGGCATTTATAAAATTCTTTATGGAGAAGAGTTTTACTGCATTTGACCTTCCAGCACTACCATATTTAACTCTAAGCTTTTTATCACCTGCTAATTTTTTTACTGCTGCTATCAACTGATCATCATTTTTATCACAAATAATTCCAGTTTCATTATTTATTACTACTTCACTCACTGAACCAACATTTGTAGCGATAACAGCAATGCCGGCAAGCTGGGACTCAATTAATGCAATCGGCATTCCTTCATTCTCACTTGTAGATAAAACTAAATCTGCAAGTGGTAAAAGATCTGATGCCACTTGCCATCCTAATACCTTCATATTTTTTGGTGCAGATTTTTTAATATCAGAGAGTAAATCTCCACCGCCGGCAAGGTAAAAATCTATTTCAGGAAGAGCAGTAGCAACTCTTAATGCACGCATTGGGTTTTTAACACCAGTCACCCTAGCCATCCATAAAACTCTGACCCTGGAAAATTTTTTAATCCTATACTTTTTCGAAGCAGTTTTTTTACTCTTCAACTTCAAAGGTAATACCGCAGGTGGAATTGAAATAGTTTCTCTTTTTGATCTAATCCTATGATTCTCTAAATCCTTTTTAACATTAACACCTACGGTAACTAATTGATCACTCTTTTTTGCAAGGTATCTTTCAACTATCGAAATAACTAAAGCTTTTATTCCTTTAAATTGAGGATCATCAAATAGATGACCATGAAAGGTATGAATAAACTTAATTTTCTTGTCCAGTAATTGTTCTATTTTATTTCTTTGCAATCTAACTAGTAGACCAGCCTTGAAGGTGTGGGTGTGGATAATGTCGGGATTAAGTTTAATAATTGCTTTTCTCAAGTTAATAAAGGCCTTAAAATCATTTCTAAGATTTAACTTTCGCCCTAGATTTGGGATTCTAATGTAATTAACTTTCTTTAGCCCTGGATCTTCAATCTCACCTGCCTGCACATCTCCAGTAGCAATTACAGTTTTAATCCCCAATTTTGGTAATTGCTCACTTAGAGTGAATAGATATTTAGCTGTTCCGCCAAGGTTTACTCTGGCAATTACCTGGAGCACTAACATAGAAATGATCTACTAATCCACAAGGTAGCGCATTGATTTTGGATTCATGACAACGCCTATCTTAACCAATTAAAAGATTTCTACTACAGGTCGTAGAGTTAGGGCATGGCTACTACCGGTGGATTTACTACCTCTGGGCTATTACAAGAGGAGCTCTTACTTACGCTGCCTAAATTAGATGTGGTAGATGCTATGGAGATAGGTGAGATTGCTAAATCATTTGGCACTCAGCGTGGCCTGCCCATTGCAGTTGAGGTAAGAATTGGTGATTGGATTATTTATCACGCATCCCTGCCTGGATCTACCAGTGAGAACCAGTGGTGGATAGATCGCAAGGCAAGGGTAGTTTTACTAAAACATCACTCAACTATTTATGAGCGAGTAAGTGCTGAGGAGCGCGGGGTTGATTGGCATAAAGAGAATAATTTATTAGATGAGACCCATGCTATCCATGGTGGTGGTTTGCCGTTAATTACAAAAAGTGATGGCTTTGTTGGAGTTTTACTAGTAAGTGGATTACCACAGGTAGATGATCATTTGTTAGGAGTTGAGGTATTAACTGAGTTTTTAGCTCGTAAGAGTGAATTACTTTGAGTAATCAGGTTTGGGTTTGTGGTGAGGTATTAATTGATTTAATTCCAGATGGCACAGAGCGTAGGGCAGTAGTTGGTGGTGGCCCTGCTAATACTGCAAAGGCATTAGCAAAGCTTGGTATTGATGCCCAATTTATTGATGGCATCTCAACTGATAAGTATGGCCAAATGGCATTGAAGCAATTACACAAAGATGGCGTACTTCTTGATTTTGTTAAGTTTTCAGATAAGCCAACCTGTTTAGCAATTGTTTCCTTAAACAAACAAGGCGGGGCCTCATATGAGTTTGTAATTGAAGGAACAGCCACCTTTGATTTCTCTGCTACCTGGCTGCCAGATCCAGTTGCAAATAAACCATCTCTACTTCATATTGGCACATTAGTAACTGCGATAGAGCCAGCAGCTTCTGTTTTATTTGAATGGGCTAAACAGGTAGCAAAGGTGTCACCTGTTGTATTTGATCCCAATATAAGGCCAGCGGTAATGAGTGATCGGGCTGAGTATGTAAAGCAGGTAGAAAGATGGGTATCAATCTCATCTTCGGTAAAGGTAAGTGATGATGATATTTACTGGCTATATCCAGGAGTTGAGTTAGATCTGATAGCAAATAGATGGCTTTCAATGGGGCCAGAGTTAGTTGTAGTTACATTTGGTGATAAAGGCTTAACTGGATATCGAAAAGATGAAAAGGTAGCGGTAGATGCCAAAAAAGTAGTGGTGGCAGATACGGTGGGGGCAGGAGATACGGTGGGCGCGATATTAGTTGAGGCGATAATTGAGGATGGCTTAGATAAGTTAACAGGGATGAGATTATCTGTGATGCTAGATCGGGCAGCTAAGGCAGCTGCTATTACAGTCTCTAGAACAGGCGCCCTGCCACCATCAAAAGATGAGATTTAAAGTAAAAATCAGATGCTAAATATTGATGGTGATCAAATCTCAATTGCAATTGATTTAGATCAGGGAGCTCGTCTTGCCTCATTGCAGTGGCGGGATATGCAATTTGTTA
>Ga0315900_10001528_pt1 | contig 36995 bp, 74 predicted proteins | sample LakEriMetagenome_FD_203521 | JGI IMG/M metagenome (GOLD analysis project Ga0315900, IMG submission 203521) | Freshwater fungal communities from buoy surface, Lake Erie, Ohio, United States - Buoy 12 MA114 | ecosystem: Environmental > Aquatic > Freshwater > Lake > Lake biofilm | place: USA: Lake...
TTTCCCGATAAGTTGTTGCCACCACCACCACCGCCATAAACGCTACCAGATGGCGGGTTAGAAAAATTGGGTCCCGCTCCGCCACCTCCGGTAAAATATCCGGGGGTTGATGCTGTCCCCGCAGTTCCACCATGACCAGAACCTTGTCCGCTTGTATCATTTGTTCTTGAATTAGTTGTGCCAAGAAATCCTCCGCCTGCGCCGCCTAATAGACCACCAGATGCTGCGCCGCTCCCACCATATGCCGTTACATGAGACCCAAAGCTAGTTGAGCCGCCATTGCCACCAATAACGGAGTTATTTGTTGCTCCGCTTCCTCCGCCTCCCCAGCATTCGATTAAACACATTGCTGAAGAAGGAAATCCAGACGGTTTTGTCCATGTGCCGGATGTATTAAAGGTTTGGCGATCAGATCCACTAGAGCCACCTACGCCACCCGCAAGCTGAAACTGCGTGCCGTCATCAATGATTTCATACCAAGCGCCTGATACGATTTCGCCGCCCGTACACGCCACGAGTGATGTGCCGGATAGCTTAAAGATATTTCGTGCACCAAGGCCGTTTACGTTGATTGTGGTTGCGCCTGTATTATTTGCTGTTGCCTTAAAAATAAGCCGCACGCCATTGGCATAGGCAGCGAGAGCTGGTGTAAGAGTTAGCGTGATAGCGTTTGCCGTGCCGCCTACCGTGCCGGTGATAAATGCGGATTGTTGTAAATCACGGAAGTTGGGAATCGGAAAGCCGCCAGCCGTGGAGCCGTTGCCAAGACACAAGCGATTGTTTGTTGTGTCAACCACGGCTTCATCTGCCGCCGGAGTCATAGCGTTGACTTGTGCGTTAGTGCCGCGCCTTAATCGTGTTTGTGTTGCCGTCATGCGACTGAACCCCAATCGTTAAATGATGTTACTGGATCAGCCACGCCGCCCCAGTCGTTAAAAAATGTTGCTGATGCTGCTACCGAACCCCAATCAAGCGAATTGATAACCCCGCCTGATGACCCGATAAGCGCATCTAAAATGGTGACCCAGTTAGAACGCACGCCAAGCACGTTCACGGCGCGGATTCTCAAATCATATTCAATGTTTGGCGAAGTGTTTGGAATATCGGCAAATGTTGAATCACCCGAGACGAAAAAGGAAGGCCGCCATTCAGCAATCAATGATTCTTTGAATTGAATCTCAAATTGACCACCATTTCTTACATAGCTGTTATTGTAAGGAGCCCACGTCAAAACAAGGTTATAAACGGTATCACCGCCGACCGTGCTAACCGCGCGCGACGTGTAAGCAACGCTGCTTGGAACCGCCACAACGTAGGGGCTTGGCAGGTCGGTATCCGGTGCGCTTGCTATCGCTTCCGCATCGCTTGCCGTCCAGTCATAAGACGTTGCGTTTTCTTCTCTTAGTTCAAGCGTCACGCCTTGGCGCAATTCGTAATTGAATGATGTAATTCTAAACGGTTTTTCTACCCATCCGCGCGCGGCATTGCTCACTTTTACCACATCCCACACCGCAAACTGTAATGCCTTGTAATTACAAGGCATGGTGATGGATATTTGTTCGCGGTTCTTGCGAAGGATTGTCTTTGCTATGCGCTGCGCCGCTTCGCCATCCGTGGTAAATGGCAAATCAATTTCGGTGAAGATTCGCTCGCCATTATCCTGCGCTTGAAATGCCGCGCTTGTAATGGCTGGAAAATCATCATTCTGCCAATTCTTAGCAGGGTTGGTATATCTGCCCTTTACCGCATTAAACAGGCTCTGACGCTCTATTCTGTTGCGCGTACGCATCGCGCCGGAAAGCCATGATTCATCTATCACGGCGGCTTCCGGTGTATTATATGCGCCTGCGTAAATTCTAAACTGCCCTTTAGGCGTTGCTACCGTACCCACCATCGCACTTAGAAGAATCTCAAGATTATCAAGAACGGGTTGCTCGGTATCCAATGCGCCGTTGCAGGTGTAACGCGGGATTGTAGAGCTATCGAGCTTTGTGATTAGTTCATCGCAGATATTGGCCGCAGCAATCGTGTAGCTGTCATCTATTTCGCCTGCGCCTGCGCCAAACCCGTAAGGAATATTTACGTTATCTCTGCTGGTCAGGTAATCGCATGCAACAAGCGCGGCGTTATTTGACCATGCAACCAGTGTTGTGCGCGGGTCGTAAACCTTTTTGCCGCGCAGCACTACGTTAACCGTCGGGATCCCATTTACAAACACGTCAGGATTCCATTGCATCCTGATATAGCTGTAACAAAGTCCGCGCAGCCGATGGTCTGCCGTCCAATTAGTGCATTCCGCTTGCATTTGCGGAATGGCGGTCTGTGTATCCGTTCCTAGCCGGTGTATTATTCTAACGTAAGATTTGCCGTCTTTTTTATACGGGGCTTCATTCACGAAGCCACCCGCATCAAGCGTAACTAAATCATCGTTGATATATACCTGCTCTACCGCGTCGCACTCATGGCCTGCATGGATAATCGCCATGTGCAGGAATAAATTATCGCCCGTTTGTGTTGCGCCATCAGAATCAGGCGCGCTCGGATAAGTCTCGATATAGGCCAAATGGCCGCCTACACGGGTTCTGCCGTAAACAATCTTCTGGCTTGCATCAGATAGCCTGACCACCTGACGGAATCCGTCGTCAAACGAACCCCCGCCACTACTAGCCGCACGGGATTTCTTGCCCCCGCCTATTACTGCCCCGCCGAGCCGATTGACCGCAAAGCCTACAACGCCGCCTGCAATCGCGCTGCCCAGCGCGCCAGAGCCTAAATAAAAGCTCCCGAAAGCGAATACCGTAAGCGACGACGAGGCCGCCGCCGATGCAGCAGCAGCGGCGACAGCGACAGCGACCGGAGGCATCTAAACCCCCCAGCCATATTCACATTGAAGTGTAGACACATATTCAAGGCCGCTTTGTTGCATAAACACAGATTTTATGCCCTCGCAAATGCCTACCGCGCCATTGAACATCACTATATCGCCACGCCCGATGCGCGGAATTGGTTTTGCTGGCAGCCGTTCGTCTATCATTTCAGTGATGCTTGATTTGCCGCTTCCCGCGATAATCGCTTGCGCTTCCGCCTCGTTGTTATAAAGCCCCGCCCATTCGCTGTAGAATGTGCTGCCGGTTGCTATATCAACCCATTTTGCAGCCCATAACGTGCAATCATTCTCGCCCCAGACAAACGACAGGCCTTGAGAATCTGCGATATATTTAGCTAAAGCAGACTCCCAGTTGTCGATTCTCATACGGTGCGCCTGCCCCAGTTGATTTCTTTTTGTGCAGCTTGGTCGATAAATTCTAAGCCCCTATCGCCGGGAAAGCGTGATTTTTGATCGGTATCGGTATAACGCCTAACAACGGGTCTATCCCATTGCGCCACCCTGCTTTCGGCTGTGATGGTTACGGACAGCGTGTCGCCTTCCTCAATTTCGGAAACGTCAAGCAGGCCGCTATCAAGTAAATCTGGCGTTGCTACAAGCAGGCCCGTAGCGGGGTCTTTGAATCCTAAATAAAGATTAGCTTTTCTGCCTTGGTAACCGTCGTCATCAAGCACGAGTGCGATCATCGCGCTAGGGATGCCGGTGAGGGTGTAAACCAGCGTGCGGCGCTGAAGCTCTGACGTTTCTTCAACCGCTGAAACACTGCCTAGCGTACTAACGCCAAGCCAATCAAAACCACCCCAGTTGATTGTTCCTAAAGAAGTGTGCGCGCGAACAAAGCCCGATGGAAAATCAAGCTCGGCAAATAATATCGGCTCACCAATAGAGTTTTTATTAACTTCAGTAACCGCTGCGCTGGCTAAATCTCTGCTCATGGTATGCTCTCGAAACAACTAAAGGTTTTTTCCTGATAGATTCCGTTAAAATCCGTCATCCATTGCTGCTGCATGTCATCGCTAAGGCGCATTTTTGCTGTGGGATTAATCACCGTGATTGCGGCACCGTTAGGTGGACTGTTCCTAAGGGGCGCTTCGAATATTAAAATGGTCTGGCCGCTGCCGTTGGTATTGCATGGCGCGACAAGTCTTTTTAGCTCGCCATTGACTGAAAAATAATCAGCCGAGCGAAGCCAGTTAATAACGTTCGCCGTTGCGCCAGTAATGTTAAGGCTTGTTCCTGTTTGCCCCGCGCCGTTTACTACGGGCGAGCCTGTGCCGACTCCGTAATTTTTAGGCCAGTTCGGATCACCAAGCTGGAATGTATCGCTCATACCCTTACAGGCCAAAAAGAACGCAATCCACTGCGCCGCCTCGGTAGGCTTCATGCGCCTTAGCGTAATCTCTGCTTTCCACCTCGCGCCTGAAAGTGCGAGCGTTTGCACCGTTTTATTAATGGGGCTTTCATAAAGCTGCGTGTTGGTTTCTAAATAAAAGTTACTGGCCGCCACAAAGCCGTAAAGACTTGGCATTGTTACTGGCATATTAACCTCTTAAACCAACGATTTTAGATGCGCTGCCGCCGCGTCTGATGCTGCTGAATACCGCTTCATGAGCGGCCTTTGCGATCACCGGAGCCGCATTCCTGATATGCGCCTCAATCAGCGATGGAACATCATTGCTAACTTGAAAATACTGCTGCACAGTGACGGACTGACCGCCTATGCCTGCACCGTTTGGAATTACTGTTCCGGGTACGCGCGGCACAAACATTTCAGGCCCATTCTCACCAACGATAGAAGGCCTACCCACCGGAGGATTACCGCCCTCCGCAAAGAAGCCGCCAAACATTGAGCTAAGGCCATTAAAAATACTCGAGCCGTCAATTGCATCCACGATGCTATTAGATAGCGGCTGCGATACGCTGCGTTCAAAGATTGCCTGTGCTATTTGCATCGCCATGCGGCTAAATGCATCACCTGCACTATCTGCCGCAAATACGGCTTGCGTAAGGCCTTGCGATAAATTGTTTTTAATGCTTTCGGTAAACGCTTCGCTCTGCCGTTTGGCATCTGCCATGACGCGGTTATATTCTTCAATGTGACTGTTGTAATCTTCGGCGGCCTTTGCAGCGCGTTCTATATTTTGCGATGGGCTTCCCGATGATCCGCCCCTTTGACGCTGCGGCATGTTTGGCCCTTGCATTTCACCGCCAGCATAAAAAGGCCCGTATAATTCACCGCTAAAATGGCCGGGATTTCTATTGCTTACGGTTCCCCTTAGTGTGCCGGGCAAGGGTGTGCCTATTTTTGCCGTATTGAAAGCGCCAGCAAATCGGCTATCTGCTGGTGGTACGATTTTACCAATAGCATTGATGATATTAATAATTACAGCAAGCAATGCTACAAACTCATTTCTTGCAGATATTGCTGCCGCTGAAAGTGAGTCGCCAAAATCATCAACCGTTTTGAAGGCATCCGACATAGATTTATCAAGATCACCTACTGCACCGGCTGTTTTTTCCATCTCGCCGTTGGCTTCTTTGATAAGCGGGATTAAAGAGGCGAAACCGCGTCCGAAAATTGCCCTTCCGATTTCGGTTTGCTCAAACTGAGTGCCGACCTGTGACAGCGCATTAGCAATGGTATAAAATTGTTCTTCTGGCGATAGCTCAAGCAATCTTTGCACATCAATGCCGAGCCTATTAAATGCTTGCGCCAGATTGCCGTCAATATCATGAGCCGCTTGGCCGATATTGGCATTCATCAGGTTTATTGCGCTGGCAAACTGCTCCAAGTTAGAGCCGGATTTAACAAGCGGTATTTCTAATCCAATCAATGCTTGGGTCGTAAAGCCGATTTGTTGCGCCAAATCTACCATGCGGCCAGCTGCATCTATGGCTTGTTTAGAGAAACCTAAAAAAGCGGCGGCTGATACTGCGGGGGCAAGCGATTTTATTTGTGTTGCGAGCGTCCCAAATGCGCTGCCCATTTTTGTTGTAGACTGCTGCACAGCCCCTTGAGCTTTCTTTAGCTCACGGTCAAGCTGCCCCGCGTCGGCTCTTATCCTTAGAACCAACTCTTGCAGATCAGCCATATAATGCCCTGTGTTTTGCTTTTGCTTCTTCTAGTTCGGCGCGAAGTTGTCGCACGTCCGATTCGTTCAGCTTGTTTGATTTCTTAACGCCATTAACATTCGCCCAGCCTTCGTATGCGCTGGTAACGTCCCATGTCGTTGCCTGCCAGAATTCAGCAGGCGACCAGTTTAGAGCGCCGTAGCAGAATCGTTTGTAATCGTCCCACGGGAAGGCTCTGACACCTTCCCTTTCAGCTTTCCCATTTTTTCGCGGATACCCTCCCGCGCTTCCGGCTTGGCAAGCGCAATGCTAAGAAATGCGTACACCTCAAGGCAGAAAGCCGCATAATCGCTACTGCCAATGCCCATATCCATCAGCGCAAAGCCTGCATCCTGATGCGATAGCTTTTGTCCATTAGCACCAATCATCGCGCAGATGAGTTTTGCCATGTCACGTGCAGGAAGATCAAACACGCCGCTCGCAATCGAGATGATGGAACGATTCAGCGCCGCTTCACATGCATCAATCATCCCGAAGGTTGCAATCAGGTCATAGCTCTTGCCTGCCAGCGTTAAGGTGTAGCGTGGTTGTGCTGGTTCATAGGTCATTGTGCTACCGGTGCGCGGATGGCGGCGACAGTTACGCCGGTTACCGTGCTATAGGTTACAGCTACGCGACCGCTTGCGTTGTTATACATTGATGGAGCCATAAAGGGGATAATTCGCTCCGAGTTGCCGCCAACCGTGAAAGCGCGGTTAGCAGGAACAATTCTACCGAATTGCGGGTCATCAACCGCTGCTTGCTGCGCGGTTACAGTTACGGTCATTGCCGAGCCGCCGCTGTGTTTAACGTGAAGATAAGTGCGACCTTCGTTTGCGTACTGGTCTCCAGCAACATCTGCGGCTGCGTAGGTTGGCGCGAGGCCGGTTCCAATATCAACTTCCTGAACGGTTAGTGTAGCCATGTGCTAATTCCTTATGCTGCTGTGAAAGTCCATGCGCCGCTTGACTCAAGCGATGCGGTGAAGGTCTGCTCGTTGTTATGAGACCCGCTGACAGCAAACGAAGTCGGCTGGAATAACCCTTCGAATACATCGCCGTCGGCAAATTCGAGTCTATAAGTTCCAATGGTTCCAATCATCGCGGCCGCCTTAAAGCTTTCGAATGCGGTGGTGTTGTCAACAATGCCCTCAATGGAGATAGAAGCACTGCGAACGCCTGCATCTTCTAACAGCGTGCGGTATCCGTTTGAATCCTTATTCGTAATGTCCACGATTTCGTTATTAACGGTCAACGTGTGTGAGCGCGCCTGCGTGATGATGGGTGCGCTGCCACCTGCGCCAAACTTTAGAGTCAGGTTGCGGCCTCTATATGCGGTCATTGTATTCTCCTTATGGTTCGATGATTAGAGCGCGGAATCTCATGATCCCGTGGTAGTAACGGTCGGTATCGCCTTCGGGCGTGGGGTCTTGCATGGTTTCAGAATACTCACAGCGCATTTGCACGCAGGTGAATCCGGTCATGGTAAGCAGCGGCTCCTGATGATGGAGCGCCGCATAGATATTCTGCATGATGGTCTTAAGCGGCCTGCGCCCTGAATTCTTTGTCCATGCGTGTATCGTGCAGGTAAATTCCTGCCCGTCATTGGTTTTAGTGTCCCACGGTATTGACGTATCCGCGCCGATGACAACGTAAGGATAAGCAGCATCCTGCGGGACATAATCATATACAACTGGGCTTGCGCCAAGAGCCGCAGTCAGGCGCGTATATATCGCCCTTTGCATCTCATTGGCTGCCAGACTCATTTTGTGACCTTCTTTATTGCTGTATCGACCGCCTCATTAAGACGTGCGCGGATAAATGCTTTTGACTTTTCCAGCGCCGGAACCATGAACGGACGCGCTGCGATTTTCGACGTGCCAAACTCAAGAAACCGCGCGTATTTTGCGAGGCTGTTTCCGGCTACGATAAGGGCTTCTTTTGCGGATTTCTGCACTCTGGTGTTAATAGAGCGAGATAATGCGCCGCTATCTTGTGCGGGTGCCTGACCGGGAGCAGAAGCCCTATGTGGTTTATCGCGTAGTCTGCTTGGAAAGATGCCGCCAGTTCTTTTGTTTGTTAAAAGAAAATGCGTATAAATCTTTCCGCTTTTGTTACCTTCAGCTATCGACCGCTTGGCTTCTTCCTCAACCTTCTTTGCGCTGATGAATAGCGCCTTGTCTAACTCCGCATTAATAAGCGGTGCCATTACAGTCATTTGTTTTGTAAGCTTTTCCAGTCCCTCAATCTTGACTGAGAAATCCATTAGCTAAGAGGGCGACTGGCAATTGTAAATACAGTGCTGGTTGTTGATTGCGCTGTAACGCATACCAGCCTTACAAAACGCACGCCAGCAATTACGGCAAGCGAGCGAATCGGCTCATAATTGCTTGCAGCAGTTACAATATCAAAGCGCGAGCCATCGCCATTTCTAAGCGGAACATAAGTGCCTGTCAGAGAAGTGGAAACCTCAAAAAATAACGTTGTTCCATCAAACTCTGCAGGGATAAAGAGGCCTACCATTTCAGTGCCGCCCAAGTCTACGGAATTGCTTACCGTCTCGCCTGCGTTTACGGTGAATTGCAGGTTATAGCAATCGCTGATAGTTGAAAATTGTGCGGTGTTTGTCATTTTATACCTCTACTGCCATGATTTTTAAGAATAGGTCGTCTTCTTCGAGGTTAATAACCTCTTTAATATCGAACACCCGCTTGTCGTAAACAATGCGATGCTTTGTGGTTATTCCTTTGCGATACCGTATATGGATGCGGTGCGTGATCTGCGTTTCAAGCTGCATGGCTTGGAACTTCTCATAGCCCTTTACCGGCTCGATAGAACCCCATACTTTCGCCGTTGCCGTCCACGTATCTGTGTAGCCGCCCTGCCCGTCCGCCACCTGCGCGACTGATTGAATCTCAAGGCGTTTATTAAAACCGCCAACATCAACCTTGCATGAGGCCTTCACGCTCTACCGTCCATCAATCGGTATTGCTTCAGCATAGATTTGAATTTTGCAGGCATGGAATCGCAGTCGCACATCGCCCTGCTTTCATAGGCGTGGTGAGCATAGCCCTTGATTGCATCGCGTATTGCCTGCGGAACTGATGCAGCGGTGTTGCCGTATCCCGTGACATAAACAATCTGGCAAGCTGCAATCGGGCGCATATTGCCCGGCCATACAGCGCCTTGATTAAGCGATATTCTCGCGCCGTCTGCATTCAGGAAGTAATTAGTTGAAGGGTACACCGTTGCGTTATTGCCAAGGTCGAACGTGGTAATAGACGTAATCGACTGCACAGGCTGGCGCGGCAGGTCAATCACCGTAGGAAGGCCACCATAAAGCGCAGTAATCGGCAGTTCATAATATCCATCACCTAGAAACCTATCTAGGCCATTACCGGCCAGATCAAGAATCATGCGCCACGTCTGGGTGATAAATGACCGCTTGGTGTAATTCTCGCATGCTTGCCGCGCCGATACAATCAGGCTGGTAAGCAGCGCATCATCATCGTTAGAGTCAATCCGCGCCCATAGTTTTAGCTCGTCAAGCGTCACCGGCTCGGTAGTCGGTGCGACCTGAAGCGTGGCGGTGCGGCGTGCTTGCATTATTTGTTCTCTGGTGCGCCTTTTTTGGCTTTAGTAGCTTTTACAATGGTTTTTTCTTCACCAATTTCTTCTGCCCAGCCTTCGCTAAGAGCGGCGGCAGCAAGTGATTCGGTCAATTCGTATTCGTTTCCGGCTTCGTATTCGACAATGTCCCAGCCGTTTGGCGAGCCTTTAAACGATTTAATTACATGAAGTTTTTTCACGTTATACCTCAGAAAAGAAACGGGGAGCCGAAGCCCCCCGTCAGTTATTAAGCAACAGGTGTGTTAATTGGCTCACCGCGAACCACCAGCACAGCGATGGGCGTGCCGGTTGCATGAGTACCGCTGAAATCAGAGGTCACGCGCACGAAGCGGCGGCCACCAATGTAGCCGATCTCCGTGAAGCTCGCCGCTGCATGTGCTGCGTTAAACACACGAACGATACCAGAACCGGTTACGGTTCCAGCTACGCCGCTGGTCTGAAGCACGTTCAGATCAGCCTGAACTACTGGTGCCCAAGTAGTGCCATCGTCTGAATGCTCCATTACCATATCGAGACGGTTAGTGCCGTCAAAAGTAATGCCGCCTACACCTACCTGCAAAAAGATTGCAGCAGAGCGAAAGCCCTGCAAATCAACCGATGTGCCGGTTGCGTCTGAGTTTCGTGTAGCTGGCGTAAGGGTATACGCCGCCGACACGTTATTTGCTAAATCGCGAATCATGTTAATATCCTTTCAATTCAGATTAAGAGCCAAGGCGCATCAGCTTGATGGCCTCAAAGTTGGTCACATCACCACCAACGCGGCGCGTGGTGTAGAAGCGAACATACGGCTTGTTGGTAAACGGATCGCGCAGGATGCGAACGCCGGCGCGGTCTACAATCGTATAACCACGGCGGAAGTCACCCACAGCAATCGACAGCGAGTTCGTACCGGCTACAGGCATATCACTTGCCATGTAGACAGGGCGACCGAGCAGCGTATCAGGTTGACCGGTAGCAAGGCCGGGCTGCCACAGATATTGACCCGTGGTCGTCTCTTTTAGAGTACGAGTCGTTGCAACCACAGAGCGGTTCATCAGCCATGAAGCGTTGCCCATGTAACCTTCTTTAAGGGCATAGAACAGCGTCAGTACGTCGTCACCATCGAAAGCGCCGTTGGTGCCTGATGGAACCTGCTGAATCTGACCCCAGCCGGTACCGTTAGCATAGGTAAGGAAACCGCGAGGCTGAACCACGCCGTTACCGTTTACAAATGCCGTAGCTTCAGCGCGTGCGAAGCGTTCAGCAACTTTAGCAGAAATCCACGCTTCAGCATCTACCGATGCATCATCGAGGAGCTTCTGCGTAGCAGACGGCTGTGCATGCATTTCATGGGCAGGAATTACTTTCTTGCCAAGCTGCGCGGTGTTTGTCTCAGGACGAGCAGCTACTTCACCAACCCAGCCGAAAGACATTTCCTGTACGTCCTCGAGGATTTCGAGAGCATCGCTGGAAATGGTTTCAACGGCGGCAAGCTGACGAATCGGCGAGCTTTCGAAGATGATGTTAATCATGTTTGCCGACATCTGCGGGGTTACGAGATAACCGCCATCAGGATCGTTGTTCACGCTCAGGGCTTTAGATTGCAGCGCGCCAAGATTGCCCTCAACACCTTTACGAAGGTAGTTGCTAAAGGCCTTCTTGTACTCTACCTGCTCAGGCTTATCGCCTTTCTTATCTTCAGCGCCAGCCGGACGGCTTGCGGCAGCCTCGATCATTTCAAGACGAGATTTCTGCTCGTCAAGAGCGGTGTTCAGCTTGTTAAGTTGTTCGGTTAGAAGAACGTCAGCAGAGCCTTTCTTTTCAAGTTCCTTAAGACGAGTATCATTGACGCTTTTGAACTGCTCCCATGCAGTACCAAGCGCATTCACCTTATCGGCGATTTCAGTTGTAGACATTGGTTCATCCTTTCAAGATGTTGATTGATTTATCAAGGGTTAAGATAAGCTCATCACTAACAACATCCCGCTGTTTTGTGAGAGCCTTGTAGCCGCCGGAGACAATGATTTTTGCTTCCTCGCGGCTAAACTTTCCTTCATCCCGAAGGAATCTTTCAAAGTCGCGCTCGGTCATCTGGTTCTTTACACCCGTAACCGTCGCGGCCTGATTGGCGGGGAATGTCACCACGGACACTTCCCATAGCTCGACTTCTTCCAGTTCGCGCACGCCATTGTTGTTGTATTTGAACTTGCTAGGGCTGTAGCCGATAGAAAGGCCGTCCATTGCGCCGGATTTAAGCAGGGCATAAGCCTCGCGCCCACGCTGTACATCCATGAGTAACTTACCCTCAACGTATAGGCCGCGCTCATCTTCGCGCATGGCTTCAAATACGCCGATTGGTTCATCCCACCGATGCTGCCATAACATCTTGACCTTGCCTGCGCCTTTAGAGATGGACTTCGCAAATGCGCCGCGCTTGACGACATCGTTTTGCGTGTCAACCACATCAAACACACTGCCATAGCCCGAAAATCTGCCGCCTTCTTCCAGCTTAATTTGAAAGGGCATTTCTTTAAGTTCAATTTGCATTTATCTTTTCTCCCTGTGTATCAAAGCGCAACGGCAACCTATTGTATTTTCAGGAGAAGCACTGCTATCACCCGGCCTGTCCATTGGCTCCCCGTCCACTATAAAATCTTCATGTAAATCTACTGTCACACCGGCCATTGCGCGATGCGCGTCACGTGTTCTTGCGTCATTGGTTGGCAGCCATTCCTTAACGAGCTGAACGCCTAAATCGCGCTCTGCCGCTAGTGCTGTTTCCTGCGCTCCGTAGGTTGCCGCCTGATGCGTTTCAGTTCGGGCAATCGTTGCCGCTCTAAATACGTTTATCGATGTAACCTTGCGGATATTGCGCCCGATCTGCTCGTTGCCCTCACCATCATCCATGCCGCGCTGTATAACCTTGAGCACCTCTGCGCGGCTGGTATCGGTAATTAATCGAGCCTTTCTAAGCCCTTCCCTGCGTATCCATTCATCAACCAGCGAGGCGAATAAATCCTGAGATTGCTTCACCTGCATTTTACGGCTGGTGATTTGCTTCAGCGTCATTGCACCAAAGTTCTTGATCACTTCGCCGTAATGATTCACCAGCAATGCGTCAACCCGCGCTTGGTGTTTCTTATCTACATGCACCGGCACGGAGCCGATAGATTCGTAGTATTTCGCCGCGCTTTTAACGTAGGCATTAAGCGCCGTTGCCATGCGTTTACGCAAGCCAAGCTCGTGGCGTGTGAGCGTGTTAAGCCACAGCCTGAGCAGCCTTTGTTTCGATGTCATAATCCTATGTGTTTTTTTTATAGCTTAATCAGCTTGTAGGCGGCTGTGTGCTCGCCGTTGAAATTGCAATCAATGCGAATCAGCGTTACCGATTCATTGGCATAAAGTATCGTATAGCTCGCGCCGAATTCAATCAGCGGCGGGTTTTCATGCTTGATGGGTAGTTTGACAACCTTTTCGGTCATCGTTTGTTCAAAAAATCTTTAACTCCACCACCACCGCCAGCAGACACAAAACAATTCTGTAAAAATTCTTTTTGCGAAATAGCCACTTTTTCACCTTTTAGGCTTGTAACCACATAAATGTGACCGCGATCAATTAGCTTTTTTGCTTCATCAGAAATTATTATTTTTTTTATGGTTCAATCAATCACTAATGGCTTAACAAATTGGATGGTAGTCTTTGATTTTTTTGTTTGAACATCGTAGCTGGTTATTACAATTTTACCGCCGCATTTATTAAATCTTTCAAGCTCTGAAGATCTTTCTGGCGATAAATAGTCTTCGGCTGTCATAAATATTTTTTTTTCGTCTTTTGTCATGCTTTAACCCGATGACTCGTCAAGCGTTAGTAGTGCCAACCTCATTCAACTCCACGCTGTCCACTAGGTCAAGCGGAATCTTACCCGCATCAATCAGCACCGAGTCGCCGCCATCAACGTCATCCATGCCCATTACGGCGCGTTTCTCGTTGGTGGTCATGAATGTTGATTCCCCCACCCTATCGGAAAGCCGTTTGCGCCTTGCCTCAAGCGCGGGGATGCTATCCTCGTCAATGCAAAGATAGAGCGATTCATCGCCAAATTGCGGTATTAACCAGCGATTCAGCGCGTTGATGATGCTTTTGCCATGCATCAGAACCGTATCGCCCCAGAATGACTCCTGCGCCTGCTCCCAGTTGGCGAATGTGCTTTCGCCCGGAATGTTAGCAAGCTGCGGCGGAACACCAAAGCAACCGGCAATCCAGCGAGCGTTTACTAAAATGCTTTCTTTGAAATCCATGTCTTTCATTGACATAGACATTTCTACCCAGTCTAAGCCGCCCTCTAAAATAAGCGGCCTTCCTGCATTGCCTGAGCCGGTGTATTGGCTATCGATTTCTTCCTTCAAGCGCCGGAATTGCTCATCGGTCAAATCCTGCGGTTGACCGTCTGCGCCAACAACTTTGAGCGCACCGGATGGCCTTCCGCTGTTTTGAAGCAGCGCCTTGTTGTAATTCTGCCCTTCGTTAAAAATATCAACGCTGTAGGCGGATGGCTGCATCGGCGACATGCCCACCCATGTGCTTTGCGGGTTGAATGTCCTTAAATGAAGCACGTTCGATTTACCGGTGAGCTGGTCAACCGGATAGATGATATGGCTTTCCGAGTTCGGCCTGTATTCGTAATGACGCGGAATGTTGCCAGCGCCCTTCTCCGCCTTAACATCAGGCGTGTGAAGTATGTTCAGTTCCGTAGGCGGCTGGCGCTTCTTATACGCATCCGATAGGCCATTTCGCACAATGTACGAATTGCCAGCGATTAGCTTCCAGCTGGTAATGGACTCGACAAATTCTTGCCATGACATGCGCGGATTTGGTGTCCACAGCAAATCAAGAATCGGATGGTCTTTGATCTGCTCGACTTCATCGCCATTTTGCTGCATTAGCTTAATATCAAGACTCGATACCGATGAGGCGATTTTATTAATGCAGGTAAAGGCTACAGCGTTAGCACAATAACCCTCAGCCGCGTATGCCCTTGCGTCATGCGTAAAGCGCGTTGCGCTGCCGCCAAGCATGAGATAGCTCATGGACTTCTTTTGCGCTGGCATAACAGGCGCGCGTTGCTTTTTGAACGGCCACAGCTTCATTCGTTATAGTCTCCTGATTCTGAACTCTGCTCGTGGTTGTGAATAAATACTAAGTGCGAGTGCCAGCGCACAAACGCAGTCATCATGGAGCCCTTGCGGAGCCGAGTATCGCACACCTGTGCGGGTATATTCGTACTCGAAAGACTCTAGCTCGATGCTTATATGTCCTTTTGGATAGGCTATGCTGCGGCTCTGAATCGCAACGGCCAAGCCTTCCATAATTTGTTGCTTGCTTGCCTGAGTGAATTTAAAACCCTCAAAGCGCCCAGCAGCGCCTTTTTGCAATGCCTCAACCACCGGATCACCTACACCGGTTGAGTCAATCAGCGCGCGGCCTTTTGTAACAAGCGATTTAATTTTGCTGATGGTATCTTCCCAAGGCGACTGCCAGCGCTCGAATCGACACACCGAGCCGTGTTCATCCAGCGCAATAGCGACTGTCCAGTCATAAGATTTGGCAAGGTCAATGCCCCAGCACACCGGATCACGGCTACTAAGCGGCGCGATACAGTCCTGTATTTGTTTTATGCCGAACGGATTGCCACCATCATCAGATGGCTTACACAAGTAAAGCTCATTAAATACTTGCTCGGGCAACTGACGCTTCGCATCCTCAACCTCAGCAAGCTTAAGCACCCCGCCATCAACCGCATCGTAAGCCGTGATGACATGGTAAGCCATATCGGGATCACCGGCCTCAGCCCTACGGCACATCTGATAAAAGAAATTCTTGCGGCCTTTGACGTTACCAATCAGGCGAACCTTGCCGCGTGTTGCCGTTAGCGTTGAGCGAAGTGCGAACCAGGCATCTTCTTTCCATCGGCTTGCTTCGTCACCTACAGCCGCTTTGACATCCTCGCCATATAGCGAGTCAGGATTGTCAGCACCCTTGAACCACATGCAAGCGCCATTAGGCAAATCAATACGCAGCTCTTGCTCGTTCGTATTGCAAAGCTTTGGCGGCATAAACCGCTTTAATCGCCTATAGGCAATCTTGGCTTGCGGGAATATCGGCGCAACCCACCAGTAATTATCACCGGTCTTACCCTGCAACGCCTGCTCAAATAGCCAGACGATGCAGCCAACCGTCTTTCCAGCTTTAGTTGATGCCTCTACACACCCATATCGCTTATCATGAAAAATGGCCTCAAGCTGCTTTTTATACAGCCACGGGCGCTTATAGATATAATCAATCTGCTCCGGCATCGGGGCTGCCGAGGTCTAGCTTGATGATTGCCGGTGTAAGTGGATTATCCTTATCGCCTTTGAGCGTCGTGCTTTCGCCATATTTCTTAGGCTCTCTTTTCCCAGCAAGCCATTTGCGATAACTTGCACGCTCTTTGCTGCGCTGGATGTTCTCGCCCTTAACGAATGGCTTGCCCTCGTCATCAAAACCTATATCGAGCGAATCATCATCAACGATTTCAAGCCCATCCTCAGCCAGAGAATCGGCTGACATCTGTAATGCGCGCGCGTATTGGTGCACTTGTTCTGGGCTTGCGTGGTTATTTATCCACTTGTATATCGAGCGCCTGTCTTTGCCTAAGCTCTTTGCAGCCTGCCTTGTTGTCTGCCCATCAATGATGAAATCGCAGAATTCGTCAAACTGCTCTTTGGTTATGTAAGAATGCGATATCATGTGGTTAAAAAAACCCGCTCTTTTTATATCGGGTTGGCTAAATTTTAGGCGTGCGAAATCGCCATGCTCACGCGTATATTAAACATGATGTTGTCTAATGTCAAGCTCGATTTGATCGGCGACGGCTTTCTTTGCCAGCGTCATGGCTTCCTGTAGTCTATCAAAGCTCAGTCGGTATGCCTCTACCACCGCTATTCTATCAAGCTCGCCTTTTCGCGGCGCTTCGTTCATGGCTCTTTCGATAACACCATGATGAATTTTTCCAAGGTAGTTATAGGCGACCTTAAATCCGTAATCCCCGTATGTCTTTTTGAAGCCGCTTTCTGCTTGCTGAAATATCCCTGCCATCGTTTTCGCATTTAGAAAGCCGTATAAGCTGTTTTTAAGTTCTAGGTAGTCACACCCATCCCAGTATGCTTTCTCTTCTAAAAACCCCCTTTCTATGAGAATTTGCACTATTCTGTCTTGATAGGTGGGGGCTTTCATTTCAAGACCTCCTTTTTCTGTCGTTTTTACGATAATGCCGCGCTGTTCAATCTCCCGTTTACTTAGCACGTCACCACGGATGATTTCATCGGTCATAATGCCTCATGATTTTTTGCGTTTGCTTTGGTACTCATTAACAATCTCGTTAAATCGCTTTTCTACCGCCTCCGGCGTGACACCCACCAAATCGCAAAGCCATGTGTAGCGTTTGTACACAAACCAATCATAGGCCTCGTTTGCGTAATAGTCGTTTTCTCCCTTTGCATTCTTAACGGCTTTTAATTTCGGCAAATGCCTTTGCTGATAGTCCAAATCCTTAAACGCCTGATCTAGTATTGCCAGCAGTAAGGCTCGCTCTGGCACTGAGTTTTCACGGCTATAACCGTCCCATGGCTTGCCGTTTTTCATTGCCTTGCTTTTATTCATATTTGCGGTTTAACATAAATAAACGTTAATTTACAGCACTTTATTGTTAATGTCTGTTTACGTTTTTATTGAAATGCTGGCGTTTCCTCGAAATACAAGCCTTTTTCGTTTAGGTGATATGCTGGCGCGTTGTCGGATCCGATATTAGCCCAAGAGGTGTAGCGGGTATCCATCATTTCGAGATACCTTCCTGAGCGCGATGGATCGTCTTCTGGAGCTTTGAGGTGATAGACCTGATCGAATGCCAGCCTTATACCCTCGCCGCCCCTTGTGTTGCCTTCCTGATTGATTTGGGCAAGCACAAACATCCACACGCGGTTTTTCCTTCCAAAGTCTGCAAGCCACTGTGCCACCTCGTCGTAATGCTCAGAACTTGATTTGCGATTTTCCTTGCCGCCAACTAGCTGCCAGTAATCTAAAATAATCCCTCGCACCTTTTCTTTTTCAACCGCAATGCGGCAGTATTGCCTGAGCTGCTCAAAAGTTATTCCCGGCGCATTTCGGTAAAGCGTATAGCCTTGGCTTTCGCGATAGCAAGCGGCTATTTTCTTTTGAAAGTCTTGGCTTTTCCCATAATCGCTGCGGAATGCGGAAGGATAACATTCAAGCCGCCGAGAGATGACACGCTGGTGAATCTCAGCGGGTGACATCTCGCAGCAAATAAACAAATGCTTGATCTTTTGCTGCGCCAGATTGCCGCTGATCGTTGATGCAAGCATGGTCTTTCCCATTTTCTTTTTGGCAGCAAAGCCGTAAGACTTGCCGGGAAATAATCCGCCGCCCATTGCACCATCAAGCCTAGCCAATCCCGTGCTAAATGGTTTTTCGTCATTGCGTAGGTCGTCATAAATCTGCTGCACCACTTGCCTGTCAGTTTCAAAAACTGTTTGCTCAGACTCGAACTCAGCGCGCTCGATTGCGCTTTTCAAAGCGGAAAGGCTTTCGTCGATGGCTGATTCGCCTTGACTTAAAACCTGAATCACATCTTTGCATGTTAAAGCAATCTGGCGCTTTTTTGAAAGTAAAGCAACGCGCTTTGCTGACGCCTTCCAGTCGTTTGTGATCGCCCCAGCCACCGCAGATGTTAGGTGCTTAATGATTCCGCCAGCGGTCATTTCTTCGATTTTCGCATCTAAGCGCGGCTTAATCGAAAATGGCGTTATTGCTTCGCCGTTTGAGTAAATCGCTTGCATAGCCTCAAAAATCGCTGAATACGCGGCACTGTAGAAATCGTCAGCCTTCAAAAAATGCAGCTCTGCCATCAGGTCGTTCTTTGCCAATATCGCGCCTATGACGTTAATTTCAGCCTCCAAGTCAGATGGGTAACTTTCATCGCTTCCAATCATCTCTGCCATGAGTTTCATAGTTGTATCGCCCCCGCCCTGTAGTTTGTATTCGTTGGCACTTTTGCTGGTGTTTTTTTCTTCGTTTCAAAAAGCCCAGTCCATCCGTTGATGATCGACTGCTGCAAAACCTCTTTCGGGTCATGCCCATCGTTTTTCAGTTGCTCAAGCCTTTTTATCGATAGTTCGATTGCCCTTTGTGTAGGTTTTTTCTTTCGTGATGCAATCCAATCATTCCAATCATCGATAGGTATCCATGTGGGGATTATAGGGGTATTATTTTTATATGAAGAAGAAGAAGAAAAAGAAGAAGAAGAGTTGACCTTTGGTTGAACCACCCTTGAACCACCCTTCAAATGTTCTTGTTTTTCAATGCGCTTGGCGGCGCTTTTCTTTCCTCCATCGCGTGATTTTTCCCTCCATTTCTGCTGTTTTTCGTGCTCTGAAATCAACCTCTCGTGAACCAATTTTGTTGCGTCGGTTGGGTGTTGGTTGAAGCATTTGGCAACCACCCTTAAATCATCTTTGTTTTTCAATCGGCTAAGAGACAGTAAAACATCTTCATCATTTGGAATGCTGCAATCACCTGAGTTCCAGCAATAGCAAAGAAGCCGTATATACGCACCCTCCTGCTCTGCTGTCATAGTGGCAATTCTGGCGCTGGATAGCCAGTCGTTTGGGTAAAATTGAAATGCGGGTGATTTTGTCATATTGCCTCCATGTGTAGCATGCACATGATGCAAATAAATTCGTCACGGGAATAGAAGCCCGATTTATAGCAATCTGTGACCCATTTTTCTAATTGAGAACTGCTAACGATTCCCTTAAAAAAAATAGCAGCGCGGATTTTAGATAAGTTCATGTGCTTAGACCTTTCCACTTAGACCGTAAAATGTGGGGGCAGGCTCATCCGGTCTAAGGATAAACGAGCCACGGCTTGCAAACCGCTGCCCCCGTCCCGCTAGGGATTCGCTATATTATACAGATTTTTCTATTCATCGCAATCCGTAATTTCGATGATCGTTTTTATCTGCTTTCCGCGCTCGATTTTAGGCTGATTCCATTCAACCCATTTCGCGCTGTCGTCGATGATATATCCGAGATTTTTTAGCGCATCTAAAACGCTTTTGAAATATGCGTCTGGGTCTGGCAATCTGCCCCTGCCTGATTTGATTATGTTCAGCTCGACGCGGCGCTTCTTTGTAGCTTTCGTAAGCCCTGATTTGTAGCAATACACGCCTATCATCTGGCGATCGGCTGTCTTTCTTCTGTTCGCCTTCGCCCAGTGTAACGACCTCCATTTATTGACCGTTAAAGGCGTCCAGTTAGGTATTTCTATTTTCATGGTTTAACCATTTTTTGTAGTATGTATCGGCGAGCTTCAGCCACATCTCCATTGACATAAACCAGTTATGCCCTTTGCGGTGCTGCTCCTCGTGGTGCTTGTAACACAGTGGAACTGCTTGGAAAAGTGGCTTTGTGGCAATGCCTGATTTATGCCTGACGTGTGCAGCGTGCGACCTTCCTTCTCCGTTAACATATTCAGCAAATTGACCGCATACGCAGCAAGGAAGTGTTTGCAACCATTTCCTAAAGCGCTTATCAGCTATTTCATCATTTAGAATGGTCATGCAATTTCTTTGCTAGCTTTAGAAAAGCCCCGGCATACTTCAAAGCATTTGCGGTTTTGCTGCCGAAATCATATCCACTTGTAAAATCGGGAATGTAAGGCGTGCCGTTGCCATCGGTAAGCAATACAAATCCATTATGCCTATCGTCAGGATATTTCAGGGGCATTGCCACCATCTCGCTAGCCATGCGTACCATATTGCAAGCGCCATCATATAAATTTTTTCATCGCTTCATAAGCAAGCGTACGGCGCTGTGCCGCCTCGCGAAACCATTTCCAATTTTTCGGGTCAGTTGCACAAAAACCGCTGACGATCTGCATATGGTTTTCAGCTTCGGTTACAAGCCTCTGCGCGATTTCCTGCGTGTATGGGATAGGAAGTTGATGAACCTTCACGCGCTTATTCTCCACTGTGGCAGGCATTCGCTAATCGGGCGATAGGCGAGTGTGGGCGACATTTTAAGTCGCTTGGTTAGGTCTGTCCCATTTAAGCTCGCGTCTTTACGACCCTTATCCGCGAAATCACCGGGTACGCCGGTACGCACACACTCATAATTGGCGGCGGGTGTGGCGACATTGCTTGTCAACGACAACCCCTCATCCTTACGGGTAGAAGCACCCGCCATATGGCGCTCGTAAACGCGAAAAAATTCTTCTTCATCCTGCAAAAGTGCCATTTTTAATGCCCTCCGCTACGGTGATTAGCTTGTTATATGTTTTAATATTAGGCGATGCACGGCCAGTTGACCAGTGGCTAACCGCGCCCCGCGATACCTTGGCGCGCTTGCACAGCTCGGTGATGCTGATCCCCGCATCCCAAGCCGCTCGTTTCAGTTGATTATATAGCTCCTCGTTACTGTACATAACACCTCTATAGTAATGTGACGATTAACATTTAATTTACAATAGCGATAATGTCAAATGAAAAAATAATAGAAAAAAAATGAAAATAGTTATTGACCGAAGCAAAATGGCTTGGTACAAAGGGGCATCAACAAACGCCAACGAAAGGAATCAGAATATGAAACTTGATAATGCAATTAAAAAGCTTTCAAAATACGCGGAATTTAAGCAGCAGGGACAGCAATTTTCTGCCGTTATTGGTCGTTACACAGTTACCTTTTTTAAAAACGGTCGCAGCGACGAAATAACTTGCATGAGCACGCGCCGAACCATCGATAAATCGGATATGATGACGGATTACTTTCCGCAGATGTATCACCCGACCTTATCGGCGGCAATTAAATACGCGATTTTTAACAAGTAAGGCATAGGAGGCCGGATTCATATGAAAAACATCATCATCACCGCGCTACTGGTCAGTAACGTGTTTACAGCAGTCATACTGCACGGCTTCACGACTGGAGCCGTGCAGGTACAACCAGCAGATTATTTAACAACTTTGGCCAAGAGGTAATTTATGACGAACACAAAGCCACAACACACGCCATGGACTTCTGAGTATATTGATCGCCACAATAACAGCGGAGTCCGAGACTCCGAGGGTGACCTTATAGCAATCGGCATGTTCCCACATCATGCTAAGCTGTTCGCTGCCGCGCCTGAGCTGTTAAGCGAGTTGGAAGGATATGTTGATGCGGCAGAAAATGGGCTTGGCTGCTGGGTAATCCGAAACGAAATGAGCGACAAAGACATACAGGAAATTAGGGAAACAATCCGCAAGTCGCGCGATTTAATAGCCAAAGCAAAGGGGGAAGCATGACAAACACACCGTATTACGATCAATGGCTAGAGGAGCCGTATCAGCGCAGGCAGCGTATCAACGAGCGCTTCCAGTCAATTCAGTCCGTTGCATATGAAGATAAGTGGCTTGAGCTTACAGACGAGCTTGAGGCAGAGAATTTTGTTTGCTGGCAGATACAGGACGAGCATAAAATTTTGCGCGATATTGTTCATGCGGTGGCCGTATCCCGTAAAGAGCAGATGGAAGCCAAGGGCAGCGAGCAGGAGCGCAATGATGCAGGCAAGGTCGCACGCCTCAAGGCGTATCAACGCATCAATGCGCTGCTTGATATGGAAATCGAAGCCTATGCCGAGCGCGTGGCAGAATCAAAACTATGGGAGGACTAGACATGGATGATGTTTACAACCGAATGATTGCTAAGCTGGAAGGATTGCGCCGTGATTTACCGTATGGGCGTGATTCTAAAGTCACTGAGCTGGTGGCGATGGTCGAAGTCATCAAAGCAGAAAAGCCAGCCAAGAAATCGGATTCTTACATGCTGGCCGCTGCCAATAGCATGTTCGACGCAATCGACGCTTTGCTTAACTACATGCCGCAAGAGGACTGGGAGAGGCTGCCGGAGCATATTCAAAAGGCGCTTATCACCAGCCACCTAAGGGCGGGAGGGTTGCTAAAATGAGAGAGGCAATCGACATAGCGCTGTTCTTTGCGCTGATGATAGTATTCATGGCGGCTTACACGATGATTCCGTATGAGCCTACGATTTACAACGAAGTGATTTATAGGGGTGAACAATGACCGAAAAACCAAATGTTTATGAGTGCATCTCCAAGGTGGTGGGTGAGCTTGCAAAAGAGGGTATATCAAAAAGCAGAAAAGCCGAAACGGGAGTCGGCAATAAAGGGTATATGTTTAGGGGCATTGATGACGTTTATAATCATCTCGCGTCTCTTATATCCGAAGCGGGGCTTTGCATATTGCCAAGAGTATTGGCGCGCGAGGTTGTAGAAAGGCAAAGCAAAAACGGAGCAACGCTGATTTATGTTGTGGTTGATGTGGAATTTGATTTTGTCTCGATGCACGACGGCAGCAAGCACACCGTTAGGATGCTTGGCGAGGCGATGGATACTGGGGATAAAGCAACCAACAAGGCCATGTCAGCCGCCTACAAATACGCCTGCTTACAAACCTTCTGCATTCCGACGGAGGGCGATAACGACTCTGAAAATCAAACTCACGAGGTCAAGTCAAAGTCGGTTTTCACCAACGCCGCAATGCGCAACACGTGGACTAAAAACACAATTCAGGCAATCAATGCGGCTGAGAACAAGGAGGAATTAAAAACCTCGCTTGGCCTGATTCGTGATAAAATGAACGAGATGAAAGCCAGCGGCAACGAATATGACTCGATGGCGTTTGACGAGGTGAAAAACCAAGCGCAAATCGCCATGACTAAATTCGAGCAGGACGAAGCAATTAAAAATAGCGGATTGGAGGAAAGACAATGAGCGTGAACAAGGTAATTCTGATCGGACGGCTTGGCAAAGACCCCGAAGTCCGCAGCACTCAGGACGGGCGGATAATTGTCAATCTATCCGTTGCCACTTCTGAAAGCTGGAAGGATAAAACTACGGGCGAGCGCAAGGAAAAATCTGAATGGCACAAGGTTGTTATTTTCAATGATGGCTTATGCAAGGTCGCATCCAGCTACCTAAAGAAAGGCTCTCAAGTGTATCTCGAAGGCCAGCTTCAGACCCGCAAATGGACGGACAAAGAAGGCGCGGAGAAATACACAACTGAAATCGTGCTGACTCAGTTCGGCGGCGTGCTTCAGATGCTCGGCAGTGCAAAGGAGTCGCTTTCCACTAAGGATGACTCGCTTCCAGCCAAGGATGACGTAGATGCCGCTTGGAAGAAGGCGGAGCAAGCATTCACAGACGATACGGAAATACCATTTTAGCCATGCACGTTTACGATGGAGAGATAAAAAAAGGCAAGCTGCCTGAATATGTTTCAAACGGCATTAAGCGGTTGTTTGAAATGTATGAGGGAAGGCGCATCAAGATAATCATAAGCGAGTACAAAAACCCGCGCTCGTCTAAGCAGAATCGGTTTTACTGGGGTTACGTTATCCCCGTCATTACCGAGATGTTTAGACAGTGCGGGAACAGCGCCGGAGCCGACGAAGTGCATGAATATCTCAAGCGTCACGTTGGCAAGCTGGTTGATGTAATAGAAACGCCAGACGGTCAAAAGAAGTTTATCACTAAGAGCAGCGCCAAGCTGACGACTGAAGAATGGGAAAATTATATTAACGAAATCAGGGCATGGGCGGCGCAGTTTGGTGTTGCTGTACCATTCCCGGGGGAGGATTATGATTTACGTTCCTAGGTCATATTTGATTGAGCCTAACCGTGTCATCTTGTATCGCTGGAAGGCATACAGGAACCATAGCAAAGCTCATTTAATGCCACGCTATGCAGGAAGCGTTTACTGCAGGATTGGCGCGGTAAAGCACGCTATTGGCTTTGTTTGGATGCTGCTCGGCATGGGGGGTAGGAAATGAGTCATTCCTTCCTCCAGCAAATCCGCAAAGCCAACGAAGTCGCCATAACCTGCTGGCGCGCTGCTGATAGCTGCAATGATCGGCTATGCCAAATGGCAAGGCGCGAGGAAGCGGAATACGAGCGCAAGTATGGCGTTACGTGGCGGGAAATGGCAACGGTGAATTATAACGATTATCTCAACCAAAGAAAGGACAAGGCAATATGAATATCGATGATTTAATTAAATTAGCGCAGTTACTACAGCCATCAAAAGGCGATCAAACGGATGGAAAGCTGCCTCTAGGAAATCAATTTATTGGCAAGTACGTTATTGTGCGTAGCCGCAACGAGGGCATCAATGCCGGGAAAGTACTCGAGCTAGACCATACGGGTGTGATTTTGGAGGATGCGCGGAGGCTTTATTATCACAAGCCAGCCAACAAAGAATTGAGCTGGTACGAAGGTGTTGCGCTTGAGGGGCTGTCTAAGGATTCAAAAGTTGGTGCTGAAGTAACGAAGCTCATTGTTGAAGATTACTCCATTACTGTTTGCACTAAAGAGGCCGAAAAATCCATTCGCGGAGCAAAAACCAATGCCCAAAGTTAAATTGAAATCGTTGAGCGTAATTAGCGGCTCCGGCGACGGCTCCGGCTCCGGCTCCGGCTACGGCTACGGCAACGGCTACGGCTCCGGCGACGGCTACGGCAACGGCAACGGCTCCGGCGACGGCTCCGGCTCCGGCGACGGCTACGGCTCCGGCGACGGCTACGGCTACGGCAACGGCAACGGTTCCGGCTCCGGCTCCGGCTACGGCTACGGCAACGGCAACGGCAACGGCAACGGCGACGGCTCCGGCTCCGGCTCCGGCTCCGGCTCCGGCTCCGGCTAATAGAGGATATTTATGGCCATATCAAAAGTGCTTAAGGTATCGCTTGGCTGCGCTGTAGGCGTGCTGGGCGTATTATTCACAGTCGAGGCAGCGCGTGATTTGATCGGTGCGCTAGAGGACAAAGCAAGAATGGGGAGGGTGAGGTGAGCGACAAAATAGAACTAATTATGAAAGACTTTGATTTTATTCGCGGAGCAAAAACCAATGCCCAAAGTTAAATTGAAATCGTTGAGCGTAATTAGCGGCTCCGGCGACGGCTCCGGCTCCGGCTCCGGCTACGGCTACGGCTCCGGCTACGGCTCCGGCGACGGCTACGGCAACGGCAACGGCTCCGGCTACGGCTCCGGCTACGGCTCCGGCGACGGCTACGGCAACGGCAACGGCTCCGGCGACGGCTCCGGCTCCGGCGACGGCTACGGCTCCGGCGACGGCTACGGCTACGGCTACGGCAACGGTTCCGGCTCCGGCTCCGGCTACGGCTACGGCAACGGCAACGGCAACGGCAACGGCGACGGCTCCGGCTCCGGCTAATAGAGGATATTTATGGCCATATCAAAAGTGCTTAAGGTATCGCTTGGCTGCGCTGTAGGCGTGCTGGGCGTATTATTCACAGTCGAGGCAGCGCGTGATTTGATCGGTGCGCTAGAGGACAAAGCAAGAATGGGGAGGGTGAGGTGAGCGACAAAATAGAACTAATTATGAAAGACTTTGATTTTACTCGCGTGTGGAAAGCAATGGTTGCGACTGATTGGAAATGGAGCGACTCAGAAAGCGTGCCAAGCATTACGGAGCTTAAATCACTAGCAAAGAAGCTATTGGCGGATGCAGAAGAAAGTAAGAGATGGATTAGATGCGGGGGATTTGAAGCTGATTACAACGAGGGAAATCTTTATCTGGCCTTTGTTTTAGAGCATGTTGATTACGAGGGGCAACTATGAACATGAAAACCAAACTTGCTGATATGAACGAGGACACACACAGTTTCAACGAGCTGTACGAACTCGCCCAGCAGCAGGAGGCGCTGATTGAGGTGTTGGTTGACTGCCTTAAAAGATGCCGTGATGACTACAATGGAATAATAAAAGTATGTCGCCATTATTCATTGCACGCTTCATATAAAGACGCTTCCGAATCAAAAGAATTTATTGGCGATAAGTTACAAAAAGCAAAGGATGCGGGGTATTTATGACCAACGAACAACTAAAAGATCTGCTGGCTAGGGCTATTGCAGATGTTACTGAGGGAGCCGGTGCCGATTCCTCAATCTATGAATTTCAATCTCAAGCCGTCATCGAAGCGCTCACGCCGATGATGACAGCCGTTGATAGTAACGCATTGCAAATAGCTGTAGATGTTGGCGTAGAGCAATTTCAACAGCAAATGACTTTGGGTGGCGGCAATCTCAACCAAATGTTTGAGAAGGTTATTTCTGCATACCTGAAGGCGGCGGCTCCTATGTTGGCGGCATCCGATTCTAAACAGTCGGGCTATGATACCCGTGAGGATTCATGCAAAGGAGCCGCCCTTGCATCCCTGCCCGATTGCTGGAAAGGAGAATAGAAATGACAAACGACGAACTCAAAGAGCTGCTGGCTAGGGCTTTGTTAAAGGTAAATGGCTATGAGGGTTTCTGCGAAGAAGAGGTGATCCCTAAATTTTATGCACAAGCAGAATTTATCATCGAAGCACTCGCACCCATGATGCGGGAGGTTATTTATGAATTATATGCAGCCATTCCCGTTACGGAAAAGATTTCTAATAATGGTGTTATAAACGCTTACGCATCCCTGCCCGATTGCTGGCGCGAGAAGGGAGGGGTGTGATGGTAGCCATTAACTTCAAGCCTGAGTTTGCTAAAGCCGTTGAAAGCGGCGTGAAGTTGCAAACTATTCGCGCAAAAGCGCGTTGCAAAGCTGGTGATGTATTGCAACTTTACACCGGACAGCGCACAAAAAACTGCCGGAAATTGCGCGATGCCGTTTGTATTGCGGTTGATACTGTCTGCATTACGCCAGAAGGCATTGAGTTTGGTCAGCCGGGATGGTGGCCGAAAGACGCAGATAGATTTGCCGAAAACGACGGATTCAAATCTTACGATGAAATGTATGATTTCTTTTGCTCCGATCACGGCGAGGAAGTTTTCAATGGTTATGTCATATTGTGGGATGCACCACCAACCCCCAAACAACCGGAGGAAAAATGAACATCACCGAACGAATGAAAAAGTATGCGGAGCTGTACTCTGAAGAGCTTGGAAGAATAACTGACCAATTCAAAAGCGAAGCACCATCCATGTACACCGACCTCCAAACCGCCATGCGTGCGCTTCAGGTGGCGAAGGATACCGTAAAGTTTTATGCGGAAGCAGATAAATACGCAATGGATATGGATGATGCAAAGCTCGCTCGCCATACCTTAAAAACCATCAACGAGCTATTGGGGGAAAAATGACACAAGATAAAATCAGGGAGGCGTTTGAGGAATGGTTGTCCGCTCCAAATGATAGCTGGAAAGATGATCCGCTTTCTGTTGGAAGCATTCAAGAGGAGGCATGGCAAGCCTGTGCAGCAGAGATGTTGCCGGTGATTGATTATTTGCAAAGCTCGTTGATTGACGCCCTGCAAACAATGGAGGCAGAGCATAGCGATACACCAGATTATAAAGCCGGTCATAGATACTTAGGTGAAAGCATTAGAAGAGCCAAAGAAGCCCTAGCACTAGCAGATAAATGGAAGAAAGGTAATATCGAATGAAATTATTAGATTTTATATTAGGGCGTTGTCCGGTTTGCAAAGAATCCGGTTACATGAAGGTTCCATCGTTTAATACAATTGGTTCCAGATTCTGCAATTTTTGTCATTGCTTCGTAAATATTTACACGCGAAGTGACAAATACAAGCCTTGCGGAGGCGGTTGGGTTGACAGCCCCTACAAAAGCAAATTATTAAATCAGAAAAACAGCAGATAAATGGAGGGGGTGATGACTGATATTATTAATTTTACGGGCACAACCTTTTTACCGGAACCGCCAAAATCTTTGCTACAAAAAGCAAAAAAATGGGGAATGAATCGCTGCATTGTGATTGGATTTGATGAGAATGAACAAATGATATTTGGAGGAAGTTTTGCGGAATCGGGAGATATTTTAATGCTGCTGGAGCTTGCCAAGAAACATCTTTTAGAAAATCAATTAGCGAGGCAAATATGACCAAGCAAACCGAAAAGCTGCTGCCTTGTCCTTTTATGATTGGCGACAAAGTAAAAATTATAACGCCGTATCTAAAGAAAGACTGGGAAAATTCCGAATGCTATATAGTCGGTATCAATCTTACGGGAGATAACCTTGATATTTACAATTTCACTATTGTAGAGGTTGGGGTTAGGGGCACAATTGACGGCTTTAGGGTGCATGATTTGAAGTGCATTGAACGCACCCCAAACCTATCGGCTGAGCGTCATGGAAGCCCGCTGCCATATATAACCCTATCGCTGGCCGAGTTTGACCAGCTTACAGCGATGAAACGAGAATCTATTAACCAGCAACCAAACCTATCCGCGCTGGATAGTGATGAGGCGGTGGACGAAGTATCTAATGCAATGAGGTCTGTAAAATTAAAATCAAAGATAAACGGTTATCTTGATTATCGTTATTCAAGCAAACTTTTGGCCAAATCCGCGATACAGGCGGTGAAGGGGATATTGAAATGAGCCGCATTATATGCTGGTTTTCCTGCGGAGCCGCTAGTGCGGTTGCTGCAAAGATGGTTTTGGAATCTAATGACGAGCGCAAAGCTGGCCGGGAAATTATCATTGCCCGCAACTGGATAGCTGAGGAGCATCCCGACAATGACAGGATGCAGGCCGATTGTGAAAAATGGCTTGGGCATAAAATCATCCATGTTGCCAATGCTAAGTATCACGGCAGTGTTTTAGGGGTGCAGGATGCGGTGAAGTTCATCAAGCATCCAAAGGGCGGGGCTCCATGCACCCTATACTTAAAAAAAGAGGCGCGGAGGGCGTTTCAGCGGCCCGGTGATATTCATGTTTTTGGGCTGCATGTTGGCGAAGAATCTAGGGTTGACCAGTTTCTTGATGATGAGCCGGACGTTTCGGTATGGCTACCGCTTATCGAGCGCGGGATTACGAAGCTAGAATGTCACCAGATGCTTATGGATGCAGGCATTGAAATGGCCGCGATGTACCGCCTTGGTTATAATAACAACAACTGCATCGGCTGTGTGAAGGGCGGAATGGGTTATTGGAACAAAATCCGCCGGGATTTTCCAGAAGCGTTTGACCGTATGGCGAAGCAGGAGCGCAAGCTAGGATACGCCATATGCAAAACTGAGGCGGGTAGTAAAGACCGGGATGGTCGCCCTGTGTTTCTTGATGAATTACGGCCAAATCAGGGAAGAAAATATAAGGATGAACCGCCGATCAAATGCGGGATTATTTGTGAAGGAGCAATAGCATGAGTGCGATTTTATGCCAAGAATGTGGGTGCCTGTGCAATTGCGATGATTACCCAGAAGGATTCTATCGCGGCGAAGATGATGAGCCTAGCGATGAGTATTATTGCCAACGCTGCAACGAAAAGGATTGGTAGATGAACAAACCAGAAAGCAACAACCCATGAACCAATTTCTAGCAGAGCATCCACAAGTTAGGATGTAACCCATGACCATCCACGACCTGCTATCTGCCGCCTACGAAGCCCTTAAAGACGCGCATCCGTATATCGACAACGATACGGTGCGTAATAACGTAGGCAGGGTGATTGTAGACATTGAGGAGATTATGGATTCTGATGGTTCCTTATCCACCCAGGCGGTGAAGGGGATTTTGCAGAAATGACCACTGAACAAAGCCATTGCCGCTATTCTCCAATTAAACTAACAATTGAAATACCGTCGAGTTTGTATGATTTGCGACATCAATGGTGGAGGGTTAAGGATAGAATTAAAAACCCTTGGTGGTTGTGCAGAATCCGCTGGAATCGAACGCTTTACAAATATAACGTGCGCGGAATACCTCGGTGGAAATGGTATCAAATAATCAATCCATGGGCGACGATAAAAAGGGCGGCAAAGTGACCACCAAAGAACTAGCCGATTACCTATGGGGTGAGCTATGCAAGCGCGAGAAATACACCGCTGCGCCACATGCGTATACGGTGATTAAACTGATGGAAGAGCTGGGGTTTCAATTCAGGAGGGATGATGGCCAAGAAAACCATTAACAAAATATCGCTGCTCGATAGATTGGCAGAGGCAAGAATGGCGCTGGTTATTGCCTCAATTGAAATGGATATTGTTTATGGCGAGGGGAAAAATCCTCACGCAGCGGAAATGATAGGGGCGGCGGAAATGATACAAGACTGGATTGTTAATATCAGGCAAGAGATATGACCAAAGACGAGCTTGAAATCATTAATCAGGCGCTTGAGGCGATGCGCGATGCTCATCCGTATGTAAGCAATGACACGGCTCGAAACAATATGGGCAGGGCGATTGTTGACTTGGACGAACTTCTTGCTGGCATATCGCCATCGCAAGCCTGACCAGCGCGTAGTGAAGGTGCGGCTCGTTTCCTTCTAGGTCATGGTTGATGACATGCCGCATGGCTTTGTTTGTGTGGAATCGCTCGGGTTTATCCAGCCATGAATCTTTAGCGCCGTCTTTGTCGCTGCCCTCTCGCATAATGCCAATGATGATGTTGAAAGCGCGTAGTGCTACATGCTCGGGAATCATAACTTCGTCTTCTTTGCTGGAAAGGTTGACCATGAACCGCAGTCATTGCAAACATACCGATGCTGCATCGATGCCGCCTTAAACTCAAATCCCCGCTGCGTGATGTTATCACTTCCGCATTGCTTGCAGCGAATTACAGGTTCATCGCTTAGTAGATTAAGGTTGAGCTTGCTCTTAACGTGGGGAAGCATCTCGGTGAATACCTGCTCCAATAGCTCCACATCCTGCTTGTTGTACGCCGCCATTTCTTCTATAGCCGCCATGTCTCCGCTGGCACATCCAACCCATAGATCCGCGGTGGTTTTGTTTTTTCTGCCCACGCCTAAAATGGTTCCCAAATGGTCTAGCTTGTTGCCATTAAGCGACCTGCCGAAATGCGTCTTTGCCAGCTTATAAGTACATATATCATTGACGGGCGGCAGAGATGGTAGGCCATTAGCCATAAGCCTTGCCGCGATGAATGTCTTGTCAAAGCGCGAATAATGGGCAACGGCATAGTTGGCCTCGCTCCATACCGGCAGAAACTCCTCTAATGGCTTCTTGTCCTCATATGGCTTTTCCATGACATAGACATAAGTCTCAGGTTCGCCGTACCATTTCCAAGCAATAGTGCAGATAGATTTCGGCTTAACAATAAAGCCCAGCGGTATCGACCTATCGGGAAGCGTATCGAAAAAATAGCCAAGGTTCGGAAGCGTCTCGATATCGTAAATAAGGATTTTGCTTTTGTCTTTTGGCAATTCCTGTAAGGGCGGATTCACAGACGGCGCGATTAGCTTCGACCTTGCCTCGCGCTTCCAGTAGCCAATGGTTGCGAGTCCCACGCCCGTTCTCTGGTTTATCTCGATCCGAGTGAAGCCATCATCCAACATCTTCAAAACTTCGATTTTAACATCATCAGAATAAGGTTGACGCGTCATTCTACACCTCCAGTTTTGCCCGTATTGGTTACAATCACTGGGTGCGTGTATAGCCTGCGCTCATATTCCCTGCGGCGCATTAGCTCTTTATCTTCTTTCCCATCCGTGCCGATTCGATAATCAGAGAATCTTTCTGCCGCCAGTAAGAACTGCCCTTTTACCGTTAGCTTGTAGACTTCCGACTTCCTAAATTCTTTCGCTCCCACGCTGATTAGAAAGCTTACCAGCGCGGAGAACTGGTAGCGGGTGAGGGATACGCCTATCAGCTTCCTGATGCCCCTCTCAGCCGCTTCTACGGACATTGTCTTATATTGAGAACGATTAATCCGCCGGAGCGTGGTGGGGTCTACTCGCATGTAGTTATGACCACGTATCATCTCCGGCATGGCTTCACCTCATATTGGCTCGAATCCACTGTTGACACGCAATGAGCTGCTGGGTCTGCAACTCGGCATCACAAATCATTTTGGTAACATCTTCTCCCAAGTCCCCAGAAAATCCTTTTGAGCTGGCTCCTGCATCACATCTGCCGGTGGGACAAATGAACAGGCGACCGGAGGCGCGCAGGCGGAGGTCATTGCAGCGATTACGGCTAATGCCATAGAGTTTCTGTAGTTCATGGGATACCTCGTTGTTGATTTTTAGGTTGCGCTCGGTGGCTTTAAGTCTGGCTTCCTGCCATGCGTCTTTCTCGCTGTTCATGCCGTTTAGGTATCCCCATGCGTACAGCACGACGCAAGCGAGGATAACGGCCAGCGGCTTCCAGTATTTAATTATCACGGGTAATACGGGCATATATCGCCAATCCTATGCCCAGCAGGGCGATAACAAGAAACACCGTTTTAATGGTCTCTGAGTACATGGCGAGCGGCTCAATCTGCGTTGCTGTTTCGTTAATTACAGCGGTGGCGGTCACCATTGTACCCGCAACGGTGCTTCCTGCTATGGTGCGGCTTTGTGTTAGCGGTTTAGGTGGAGGAACGGTAATATTGGCCATTGCTATACCAGCGCTTATTACATCATCGGAATAGGGCTGCATGCCGTTTTCGTGCTTAATAATTGCAATTACCATTCCTTTCATTACGCGGTAATCGGTAACATCAATTGCGTCATCGGGCTGCGCACCAAGCGAATCTGCTACCGCCTGAATATAAGCGCCAGTACTGTTTTCGGATGGGGGCGCCCACCTGTTTATAAGCTGCCTTACAGTTTTTAATTTGTGCTTTGCCTGATAAGTTATCAGTAATCGGCATAGCGCCCTAATGCCATATTCCGGCTTTTGAAAGCGAGCGAATCTTCCTTGAGGCTCAACTGGCGGACTATCAAGACCGCGCCACTTGTTGTTTTTGCTATACTCAATATTGCCGGGATTATTGTTTCTGATGCCGCGCGGCGTGCCCTGTTTCTGACTAGCAATCATATCACTTCACCTTTCCCAGAAAATTCTTAATATCAACCGCCACCGTTGTCAGATAATCTATCCTGTCATGAATTCTGGTAAGGCTCTGCTGCACCGTGGTCTCTTTCGCGTATTCATTCGCCACCTGTGTCTTGAAATTCGCCAAATCAATCTGGCAGTCTTTGTGCTGCTCTTTGAGCTTGCTTACGTCTGCAACAACCTGCTTTGTGAAAAACGCTATGATTGCCATAAGGGTGGCCATGAGACCTTTGGTGAGCCAATCAATCAAACCGTGTTCTTCAATCATAGCGGCGGCTCCGGCAGGATGTAGCCTACCGTCAATGCGTCTTTGCGCTGCGCAGAAGGAAACCACTCGGCTGGGAAATAATCCGGTGCTACCAGCAGAAACTTGCCATTGTGAGAAATAATAGAACTACAGGTCTGCGAGGTGTCATTCGGAAACCCTGCGATGGAATCGGCGTAAGCGATGGCAGCTTCAGCCTCTGCTCGTGTGTTGTATACGATGTATTTCTCGGTCATGCTAACCCCGCGTATTTTGCTCTGAGAATTGAATGAAGCGCTGCACGCTGCGCTGCTGATGGCGAGCCCGTCACTAAGCCAAATTCAAAGAATCTGGCAGTCGAGGTTGCCGAGCCGAGTGCTGCACCGATGGCGGCGCGGTCGAGGTTGCCGCGTGCGTTTGAGTTCACAAAGTTCTGAGCGTCGGTGTTGTTGGCGTAAAGCGTTAAATTCGCACCGTTCGCTTGTGGAACAAAAGCCGAGGTGGCCGCCAGTGTATTCACAGGAATGTTGTTGGTGTGGCCGCGATAGTTGCTTGGATGCCATGCGCCATGGGAGTCCGCACCCGCAAATGTTGAGGTGTAGGGAAGAAAGCCGAGTGGTACACTATACCATTGCTGGCTGGCCGCAGCGCTGTTGGAAAGCGAAATCAGCTGCCTGTTCGCTGTATAAGTTGGTGCCGCTCTCCATACCACCCACGTGAAAAGGTCACCAGAAATTGCAGTAAGGTTGCCCAGAAGAAACTGACTGCCAGAAGCCGAGATGCACTTAAGCCCTGTGCCGGAATCATTCGCGCTAGTGGGCTGCGTGGCCTTGGTGGCGTTTGAAAGGTTCTCGGAGCCGAAGCCAGAAGCAAGGTTTATGAGGCTGGAATAGGTCTCGCTGCCCGAAGTATCGAGCGTGCGCCCGGCGGGATTGGTCGCATCCAGCAACACACGAAGATTCGCGCCGAATATCGATGCGTAGTTAGGCCTTGCGGTATCTCCTAGAAGCAATAGCATTATGCGCCCTCTATGATAATTTTTCCGGTCGGCACACCATTAATGGTTTCCGGCTGCCATGGCATAGGTGTGCTGAGGTACTTCTGCTCTAAGCAATCTGGCTTTATTGCAATAAGATAATCCCGAGTTGCGGCACTGCGAATAAACAAAGTTATGCACTCGGTTCCAAATGCATCTGCGGCTTGTTGCGGAGTGTATTTTTCGCTAAACCAGAATTCATCAAATTCTCGCATAAAGGCGCGACGCACTTGCTCGAACTGCGCTGTTGACCTGCGTGCGCTTAATTCTGCGAATTTTATTGCTTCCTGCTGTGGCGTGAGTTGTATAGAAAAAAGAGACATTTAAACCTCAAAGATTTCTAAAAGCAATATACCACTCTGAGGGAGTCGCATAAAGGCCAATTGTTGAATATCGATTTAATAAGCTTTGCGTAGCTGCCCCATTAATAAGCTGTCCGCTGCCGCCCTGTATTGTCACCGCATTTGCAGACGCGTCTGTTTTTGTAATAATAAATAGCTTGCCTAATGCGCTTGAAACAAGTGGCATGGTAATAGTTCTTGCACCACCCGAAGCATTAACTCCTATTATTGAATCATGCGGGGCAAAGAATGCTATAGGGCTGAGTGCGGTATAGTTTGTATTGACTGAGCGGTATTGCCTGCGAAATCCTACCGATCCAGTCAGGTCAATTGCAAGGTCGCCTTTAATAATATTATAAACATCATGAAGCGTGGTTGATCCGCTAGTATCCGTAGATGTCTCATGAAACATTAAGTAAGAAGACGTAATATCGGATGGCGCGTTATAAGTTGCAGACAGGATTATGTTTTTAATTGCATTGTCAGCGGTACTTGCCCCTGTGCCCCCATTTTCGATTTTTAATTGGTCTGTGACCTGCGTATCTAAGTTGACTGCGCCAGATAATTGATTAAAATTGTAATCACCGTTTTGTGCCGTTACGGTTCCGGTTCTGCCGTAGATACTTTGAACTCCGCCCGATGCGCCTTGTATGCCTTGGGTTATTACTTCTATTTTTTGATTATTCAGCGTTACGATTTGTGGCGGCAATTGAACCGTTTGAATAGCTGTTTCGTCAATGACAACAGTTTGTGATTGACCGCCATTTATTTCAACTTGTTGCAAGTTGGCAGATTTAATGCTCTGCAAATAATTTTGATTTATGGTGATTGTATTTTCTTGATTTCTTATAACAACATTAGTGCCGCTCATCTCGCCACCTTTTTATAAAGCAGCAAATCGCCGATAATCAGCGAGGTAACTTTGCCGCTGCCGTCGGTCACATCTATTTCAAACACGCCTTTATCCTGAGTAAGTGTGCCCGTAGCCGCCGCGCTCATGTTTAGGGTAATGGTTCCCGCCGCGCCGCCGAGTGTGATGCCACTGCCGAGCGATAGGCTGATAAACGTTGTAGGCGAATCGATAACCTCCCGCGCCATGAATCTGGCGGCAGTGTAGCCTGTAAGATTGATAGCCGTGCCGTTTTCATCGCGCCATGTGAATACGGGGTCGAATGTCGCGCCCTTCACAATGACTAAAGGCTCAGTAGGTGTTCCCGGAATGGTGGTCATGGTTGTTCCTCTGCCATTACAATTTCTTGAGTTCTGTGGTCATACAATGCCCCTATATTGGCTTGCACAAACAACACAATATGGCCGGGCGGCGCTTCCCATATCGCGTCTTTTTCAAGCTCGATGATGTTGACTATTTGGTTGGTGCTTAGGTCGATAAGTGCTGCTTTCATATTATTACCCAAATACCGTTATGCGAACCCGGCCAGCTCCGCCAGCAAAACCGCCACCAGTACCGCCAGCACCTACCGTTACTGTCTCCGATGAAGATAATTCTGAAATTGGCTTGAAGACTGAAGCGTAAGAGCCACCACCACCACCAGCGGCTCCAGATGTACCAGCTCCGCCGCCGCCCGGCTGCGTTCCCGCTAATCCGCTATTTCCTCCCGCGCCACCATAAACAGATGATCCACCAATTGTATTTCCCGATAAGTTGTTGCCACCACCACCACCGCCATAAACGCTACCAGATGGCGGGTTAGAAAAATTGGCTCCCGCTCCGCCACCTCCGGTAAAATATCCGGGGGTTGATGCTGTCCCCGCAGTTCCACCATGACCAGAACCTTGTCCGCTTGTATCATTTGTTCTTGAATTAGTTGTGCCAAGAAATCCTCCGCCT
>Ga0315900_10001529_pt1 | contig 36971 bp, 32 predicted proteins | sample LakEriMetagenome_FD_203521 | JGI IMG/M metagenome (GOLD analysis project Ga0315900, IMG submission 203521) | Freshwater fungal communities from buoy surface, Lake Erie, Ohio, United States - Buoy 12 MA114 | ecosystem: Environmental > Aquatic > Freshwater > Lake > Lake biofilm | place: USA: Lake...
CTGCAACGGTTTCCGGTCGATCCGTGCTGGCCTAATGGCGGTGGCGCATGACATCAGCCGAATGCTCGGCTGGGTCGGAATCAGAGCCGCAGAGACGGGATAATGAGACTTTCAGTCAGCCCTGGGTCGGGATCTTCACCGCGATAGAGGCGCACCAGGTTGGCGAGGAAGCCGATCTGCGCGGGCGTCCAGTCGCGATGGGCTCGATCGATCTGCCGGTAGATGTGGCGGGCGTCGATGAACAGCACCGTTTCGGCACGCTCGGTGTTGGCCTTGCCCCGGTCGAGGAACCACAGCGTGCAGGGTAGCGTCACGGTGTAGAACATGTTGGGCCCAACGGCCACCATCACATCCACCGCCCGCGCTTCGATCAGCTTCTGCCGCAGCTCCTGCTCGCTGCTGCGGGCATCGGAGGCTGAGTTGGCCATCACGAAGCCGGCGCGGCCCTGGGCATTGAGCGACGAATAGAAGAGCTGGATCCAGAGGTAGTTGGCGTTGTCGGTGCGCGGCAGGCCGAAGGGAAAGCGGCGGCCGGCGCCCACCATGTCCTTCAGCCGCTCCTTGTCCACCGCGTTCACGTTGAAGGGCGGATTGGCGAGCACGAAGTCGAACTCTCCGGTGGCGTTGTGCGGGTCGTCGTAGTAGCTGTTCACGTTGCCGCCGTGCTGGATGTCGCCCTCCAGCCCGTGCACGGCGAGGTTGAGGCGGGCCAGCCGCCCGGTTTCGTCGGTCTTTTCCACGCCGCAGATCGCCAGCTCGGCGGCGGGGTTCTGGTGGTGCTCGCTCACGAAGCGGGCCGATTGCACGAACATGCCACCCGAACCGCAGGCGGGATCGAGGATGCGGCCGTGGAACGGTTCGATCACCTCGGTGAGCAGCGTCACGATGCTGCTGGGCGTGTAGAACTCGCCACCGCCCTGGCCTTCGCTCATGGCGAACGCGCCGAGGAAGTATTCGTAGATGCGGCCGAAGGCGTCGAACTCCAGCGAGGCCGGGATCTCGGAGATCTTCTTGAGCAGCTGCTTCAGCAGGGTGCCGGTGAACAGGTTGTAGGTTTTCGGCAGCACGCCCGCCAGCTGGCTGTTGTGCTGCTCCACCAGACGCATGGCGGCATTCACCAGGGCGCCGATGTCGGCCCCTTCCGGCCGCTCCAGCAGCCAGGCGAAACGGGCCTGTTCGGCCAGGTAGAGCACCCCATCGGCGTGGTAGGCCCCCGGCTCCTCCATGCGGCTGCCGCGCCGGCTGCTCGCCTCCCCTTCCGCCAGCACCGCCCGCCGCGCCAGAAAGCGCACTTCCGCGAAGCGCAGGAAGATCAACCCCAAGATCGGCCCGGAATACTCCTGCGCCTTGAGGCCCGAATTGGCCCGGAACTGATCAGCCGCGTCCCAGAGGTTCTTCTCCAGGGTGCTCTTGGCGGCGTCCTTCTCCGGCGGGGCGATCCAGCGCGAGGGGGTGACGGCGGCGGGGGTGCCTGTGGGGGGCTGAGCGGTGGGTGCTGGCCTTGCCTCATAGGTGGTCATGCCGGTGGAGCCTTTGGCGGGTGTAGACGCAGCGCCCCCCGCTGCGTACGTGGGTGAAGGGCCCGCTGGCATCGGCTCTGGGGCCTGGCCTCCAGCACCATTCGGCGAGGTAAGGGCGACCGAACCGCCTCGTCCCCTCCCCGGCACGATGGATCGGCTGGCCACCAACGAAGCTTTGACCTGTTGGTAGGTGGCCTCATCCCACTCCAGCAGCTCCCGCAGCCGGCCGTTGCCTGCAGAACCACCCAGTGCCTTCAGGGCACCCAGGAAGGCTGCGTGGCTCTCTTGCTCAGTTGGGGGCTCCTGGGGCATCAAACGATCAGCGCTGGGCTTCGGAGCAGCGCAGGCAGCTCAAGACTGGGGGTAGCTTGCCAGCCATGCAAGGCAGATGGGGGTTTAGGGGCTTGCCGATACGTTATGGAGGTTGGCGTCTACCGCGGGAAGAGTGCTTTCTGGTTTGAAGTGCTTGTAAATATGTGAGAGGTTCATCCATTCTCTGATTCCCGGATCGTCCGGATACTGGTAATGGGATGCTGGCCAGTCTGTCCACTCCGATTCATCTGGACCTGGGGTACTCCTCCTTTAAAGCATTAGGTTCAGAGGCGGGCAAGCGCTGCTGGTGATTGACGAAACCCATGACTCTCGCCTCCTGGGTCTGGGTGTTAAATGCTGAAACTTGAGGAATCACACTACGCAAACCTCACAAAGACATTCAAGTCATTCCATGCCAGCCTGAGAATATCTGCCTCAATCTCTCGGTCAATTGACTTTTGGATCATCTTCTCTGGGCTCTGATCATGGATGAGATAGTAGACGAAGTCAAAGACCCTGCAAAGAGTATGAATCATTGACTGGCCAATCCTGCGTTTAATACTTGGCTCATTTTGACTCTGAGCATACTCAATTGCCACGAGATAGGGATCCGTAATTATGAAGTCAGGATAGTTTCGCGAGCCAAAGACCGTTGCCCTGTCCTTGCCAAACTCACCTTCCTGGCCCTCCCAGTTGAACGATTTATTTGCCTTACCGGTACTATCCTTGTATCCGGCATCGCTGAAGTACATCTCGAGGAAACGAATAATAAGTGGCCTAATCCCAGTTTGAATGGCCTGCTCAGGCTTCGACTTCGTATTCCGGAGGAACTGGGGATCGCCAACGATGAAGTTGTGCAAGTCTGACAGAAACTTCGTGCAGCCTTCCGTCTTCTCTTCATGCCGGCTAGTTGATCTGAATGTGACGATACATCATAATCATACCGTGGCTGACATAGCCGCACCCCTACGTTCCCGCCTGCTCAGAATGCTCACTCGTGCATCTAACGCTCGCCATCACCTGGCCGCAGAGAGCTGTAGGGAGATGCACTCTAAGGGCAAAGTGAATCTGCGGTGGCGGGTCAGGTGCATGGCAGGGTTAGTTTGCGCCAAAAAAATCGTGGAGAAGTTTCCCTACCTCTTCTTTTAGGACCATCAAATCCGAGTGGACAAGACCGAACACTGAATCGTCGTCAACAGCACCATAGTCGTGCGCAAGGAGGTTCCTGAAATCAATGATAGCCCTTGAATTGGATATAGAAAGAATTAAGCGATCATCAAGAACGCTGATCCTTCGAAGAGCTTCGCCAATGATGATAAACTCACGCTCCACTGATGACCTGATTGCACGTTGGACTCGATACTCCTCCAAGGAGACGGCCTCAGTCACATCTTCAATCGCAACGCAGGCATCATAGACATCCTGCAAATATGCAGATATATCATGTGCCATAAACAAGCTTCTTCGTCCGGTCAATTTCGCTGGCGATGACCTTGTTTTTCACAGCAGAGCTCATTACCAAGTCAACCTTCGCCTGAAGGATCTTGCTCAAAGCAGCACGAGCCTCTAGGTACACATGAAACTTCTTGGAGATATCAATAGGGCCAAACTCAACAAGAAGATCAATATCGCTTTCTCCAACCCGGAAGTCTTCTCTGAGAGCCGAGCCAAAGATGAATAAGCGCTCGATACCGAACCTCTGGCAGGCTTCTGCGATCTCTTCTCGTTTCTCATCAATCAGCATGGACATGAGACGCAGCTCCTCTTGGCATCTTAGCCGGAAACCAGGGCGCCCCTACGCGACAAGCACCTATGCCGCGTCGAACGCTCAAGATCAGAAGCGGGCATGGGGCTCTGCATAGCCGGATTCCACAGCACCCGCCTTCTGCATCTTGATGTTGGGTTGCTTTAAGAGGAAGGCTTCGGCTTGACATCGCCCCGCTTTCTAACGACAGTCTGAGATATGATCCTCCTGTTTATCTTTTGTCGCCAAGAAAGCTGCTTATCGGATAGGCTGCGTTTTTTCGCGGTCTGCTTAAGAAACTCGTATTCGTTGTCGTAGAGGTATCCATGAGAATTCGCATGCTCAATTAACGCATCGTTTGGCGCGGCGTCGCCGTCAGCCTTGATCCGTTTAAGCCCTGCGAACAAGGTTCCTGTATAAAGACCCATAAATCGATTGATGCATACATTCCCTACATATGTCTCACTTCCGGTCAGCCTGTTATGGATATAGCAGTGCTCTTTAATTCTTTTTCCGCAGGGGCATTCATCAAGCTCCTCGCTAATCTCAACGCCCACGAGATCCCATTCGGTCTTTGCGATTTGGAAATCGCTGCTCGAAGACAGTGGCAGGATGTGTGCCTTCAGGCGTTCGAAGTTATGAGTCATAGGGGTTCAACTGCAGACTTGGAGTCTACCCAACTAGTTCTTCGATGGTTCCGCAAACCACTCTTGACTCCCGCTCCCTTTCCTCATAACGCCCCTGAACCCCGACGCTGAAAGCTTGTAAGTCACTGCAGCAGCCACAATCTCGGGCCGGACGGTCCACCGCAACCGAGTGGTTCTCGGCCCTGTGAACCACCCCCTGCATAGCCAGCCTCATCGCAATCACCCCTCCGGCTTCGCCAGCGGCAGCAGACACTTGTCCGAATCGCAGCCGGCGGGGCCGGCTTCCATCAGTTCGCCGCGGTCGTAGCGGGCCAGGGCTTCGAAGAAGTCCGCCGTGCGGCGGCGGCCTTCCACTTCCTGGTGCAGCCGCTCGTAGGTGGCTTTGTCGATCGGTTCGAATGGCAGCCGCGGGAAGGTGGCGTTGGCATCAAAGCGGGCCAACAGCGCCGCCGAGATGTAGCCGAAGCCCTCGTCGATCGACTCATGGATCTTGTGGGCCAGTGGTTCGATTTCGTTCTCGCGGAATTCGATCGTGGCGCTGGTGTTGTGGGCGGTGTAGTGCCGCTGCACCTGCATGTAGAAGTCGAACTGGGCCAGCGCTGAGAAGTTGTTGATATCCACCGTGTCGGCACCCGGCAGGTTCGCCCAGCTCACTTCTGTGGGGATCTCCACCAGCCACTCGCTGCAGCGCGGATCGAACGGATCATCCAGCAGCCGCCCCTGGTCGTCCTTGTCCGATTGGCTCGGCACGATCGTGTAGCCGTAGTCCATGCAGGCCAGCGCCACCGGATCGTTCTTGCGGAAGGTGATGCGGCGGATGAAGCGCTGCGCCTTGGGCGGATGCCAGCCCGGGCTGGCGCCGGTGAGCAGGCTCTTGGTGCCCGCCGGCTGGACGGTGGTGCAGCGGTTCGGACGGCGGATGCCGTGGCGGTCGCAGTACTCACCCACCGCCTCGTGCACGATTCGCTTCCAGCGCTGCAGATAGTCGGCCTCGCGCGCCTTGAACGCCCGGCCCTCCTCCGAATCGGGCCGGCCCGCCTCCCACCAGTTCAGCCACGGCGTGCCGAAGGCATGCACGAAGAAGTCGAACAGGCCCGTGAAGCTCACGCCCACGATCGGATCCCAGGCCCGGCTCTGGCGGTAGCGCTCCACCTCGAAGTCGTGATTGAGCAGGCAGGCCACGGCGATGCCGGCAGCCCGGAAGGCGTCTTCCTGGGCCTGGAAGTCGGTGGGGTGGATCTGATTGAGATGAATCTCGGCCAGGTTGCAGTGGAAGTCGGCGCCGAGGATCTCGCCGCAGTTGTGGGCCACCAGGCCGTTGGCGTCGAACCGCGCGGGACCCGGCACCGTGCAGTCGTACACCGCCTCCACACCGTCGGCTTCCACCGCCTCCACCGTGGCGGTGAAGCGTTCTCCGTTCGGGGTGCGGCGGTAGCCCGCCAGCGCCTGCTCCAGCCGGTCCTGCTTCAGCCGGTCGCTGAAGCCCACCCGCTCGGCGAACACCTGCAGGTTGTCGTTGGCGATCACCAGCTCGTGCTGGGCCTGGCACCAGTAGCTGGCCAGCTCGCGGTTGCTGTCGGGCAGCTGCCGCTCACCTTCCGGCCTGCGGTTCTGGTAGATCGTGCTGATGATGCCCAGCCGGCCCAGCATCCGTTGCGCTGCCTTGAGCGTGTCCAGATCGCTCTGGGCCAGCCGCACGCTCACGCCCTTCACCTGCTGCCCCTGCACGCTGCCGTCGGCATCGAACAGACCCTGGAGGAAGCCGCGGTGGAAGGCGTGGCTGGTGCGCTCGATCGCCTCACCCACCTGCTTGCTGCCCGGGCGGATGCCGTACTCGGCCGCCAGCTTCGCCAGGCCGCTGGAGCTCACCACCCGGTGCTGCAGTTGCTCATTGAGGCACACCTCAGCCGTGCGGCGGCTGTAGCCCACCACTTGCTCCAGCAGGCCCACAGCCCGCTCGGCCATCGCTTCGCGGCCTTCGCCCCAGTAGCGCAGCAGGGCCGTGTCGCTCCAGGTGGTGGCGGCCAGGCTGCCGTCGCCCAACAGGTTGCCCAGCAGCCAGCCCTCTTGCTCGCTGCCCTTGCCGTCCCAGGGCTGGGCCTCGCGGTGATCGTGCAGCTTCACCCGGTCGCCCGGCTGCAGCGTCTCCGCCTCCACCCACTCGGTGTATTGCGCCTTCTGCGTCTGCGCGCTCACCTTCAGCACCTTGTGGTTGCCCGTGAGCCGCAGCTCCTGGCCCTCCTTGGTGCGCAGCTTGAGCACGGGCTTCACGCCCGAAGCGAAGAAACCGGCCAGGGTGGTGCTGAACAGTTCGCCGTTCACATAGGTGCTGTGCTGGCGGCCGATCAGCTCCTTCACCTGGCGCGGGCCCTCGCCGGTGAGCACCCAGGTGTCGGCGGTGACGCAGGGGTTCAGCCCGTAGCGGCCCAGGCGGTGCTCCAGTTCATCGGCCTCCAGGCCGGGGTGGTGCAGCTTCAGCCACTGCGCCGCCTGCTCGCGGCCCTGGTCGCAGTAGATGCCCACAAACTCCTCGCGCAGTTCGGGGGTGGGCAGGAGGTCGGCATTGGAGCGGGCGATCGCCTCGGGGGCGAACTGGATCGCGCCCTCGCCGCTCTGGAACTGCTTGGTCACCGCCTCCAGCACCGTGTCCCAATCCGGGCGGGTGTGGAACACACGCGTGTGGTTGGCCATCCGCAGTGCGTCGCGCTCCGGGTCGATGCGCCAGTTGCCCTCGCTGTCCTGCTGCCAGAGGTTGTCCTTGGCGCTGGCGGCCGAGTTGTCCTCCGCCGAGAACTGGCGCATGCCGGCGCTGCGGCGGATGTTGCCCGCCACGATCGTCACCGCCGCCTCATCGATCAGCAGGCAGCACTCCACCGAGCTGAGCTGCCGGCCCTGGGCCTTGTTGAGGATCTGGGCCACCCGGCCGTAGAGGTCTTTGAGCTTCACAGGGTTGGCCATGCCGCCGAAGCCCTTCAGGGTTTCGCCCACCGGACGCACATCAGAGAGATCCACGCTGATCTCGATCGGTGCGCTGGCGTCGAAGCGCTCGTCGCTGCTCAGCTCCAGCAGCAGCTGGTAGCTGTCCACCCAGCCGCGGCGCGTGTCGCCCACCTTCACCGCCACCCGCTGGCCATCAATGGTGTGGGTGGTGCTTTGCTGGCGCTGGTCCGCCGGGGTGACGCCGATGTCGGCCACGCTCACGATTTCCAGGCGGTTGCGCACCGCCGGCAGCCTGGAGATCAGCCGCGGCTCGATGATGGCGCCGGTGCCGCAGCCCATCATCGCCAGGTCCATCATCAGCCCGAAGGCCTCCCAGTCCACCAGGTTGGTGGAGGTGCAGTTGTAGGCGCCGCTGAAATTGTGCCGCTGCTCGATCCAGGGCGTGCCGCCGATCCACAGCCAGCGGCCTGACGGCAGCGCCTTCTGCTCCAGTTGCATCCGCCGCAGCAGCTCCACCTCCGCCTCGCTGAGGTGGCCCAGCTGGCGCAGGCCCCCCAGGTTGCGCTCCGCCACCTGTCGCCAGCTCTCGCGGCTCCCCTCCAGCCGGCGCGAATAGGTGCGGTAGAAAACTGGGTTGGCCGCTGGTGCGGTGGCGGGGAAGTCGCCGGCTGCCAGGGCGGCCTGAGAGACCGCTTCTGCCGACACTTCACTCGCAAACGTCGAGCGATTGCCGGTTTCGGCCTCGCCAGTGCGGGTAGGGGTGAGAGTCACGGCAGCACATCAAGTAGGGGGGGTGCACGGGAGGGTAACCCCCATAGGTGGGGGAATCCAGCCCAGCACGGCGCTACCGACAGTAGGTCCATGCATTTCGCGACCGTGGGTCTTTCGAGGGCGTTTGTCCGCCACACCAGCTGGGCCCGAAGTCCTGGGGATGACCAGGGGCCTTGCTCATGGAGAGTGGTGGTCAGAATCAGCCCTGGCACACTCGGTGCTCGTCGCTAAACGGATCCTTTGAAAACCGTTCAAGCAAGAGCGTGAGTCTCATTTGCTCAGGAGTGAGGGGCCCTGTGGCGAGCGCGTGCTCGTCCTGTGAAGGTTCTTTCGCTTCCCCCGTTTCAGCGGGCGAGTGTGGCAACTTGTCCTTGGACATGGTTTTCAATTCAAGGGTCTGTTTGTCCGAGCAGCCTTGACCAGTCCTGAAAGTCGACCCAAGGTGTTGGCGCACCTTGGGTCTTTGCTTGGGACTGATTAGACAGGTTCGACCATAACGCCAGGGGTGGGGTGTGCAAGACGCCGTTGCCACCATTGGCGGTGGTTGGCTCCTGCTCGCCAGAGTGGGTGCCCCGTCCCCGCCGCCATGGCCCTGCCGCGCACCCCCGAGCCCGAGCTGATGGACGGGGCCGAGCAGGTGGAGGCCTACGCATCCGCTGATTTCGAGGCCTCTGATCAGGCGATGGTGGAGCGGCTGGCCCACCTCTGCGGCGACGACCCCGGCCCTCAGCTGGCGGACCTGGGCTGCGGACCCGGCAACATCAGCTTCCGCCTGGCCCGCCGTTGGCCCGCCGCCCAGGTGCTCGGCCTCGATGGGGCGCCACGGATGCTGGCCATTGCCGAGCAGCGGCTGGCCGCTGAGCCTGAGCTGGCCGGCCGGCTCCACTTCCAGGAAACTCTGTTGCCCCTGCCGGAGTCGCCGCCCCTGCCCGCAACCTTCAGCGCAGGCTGTTTCAGGACAGGCTGCTTCAGTGCAGTTGTGAGCAACAGCCTGTTGCACCACCTCCACGATCCCCTCGGTCTCTGGCAGGCGGTGGCCCAGCTCGGCGCCCCGGGCGCCTTTGTGTATGTGCAGGACCTGCGCCGGCCTGCCAGCGCCGCCGCCGTGGAGGAGCTGGTGGCCGCCGCGATGGCCGATGCACCGGAGGTGCTGCGCCGCGACTACCGCGCCTCGCTGCACGCCGCCTTCACCCCGGCTGAGGTGGCCGCCCAGCTGCGGCAGGCCGGGCTGGAGGGCCTGAAGGTGGCCCCCCTGGGCGACTGCTACCTGGAGGTGTGGGGCCGGCTCACAGCCAGGTGCGACGCCGGAACCACAGCACCAGCAACACCGTGAGCGTCACCATCGCCATCCACACGGCGGCATAGCCGTAGCGCCAGTCGAGCTCCGGCATGTGCTTGAAATTCATCCCATACACCCCGGCGATGAAGGTGAGCGGGATGAAGATCGTGGAGATGATCGTGAGGGTTTTCATCACCTCGTTCATGCGGTTGCTGAGCGAGGAGAGGTAGGTGTCGTGCAGGCTCGTCACCGTGTCGCGGCTGGTCTCCACCATGTCGATCACCTGCACGGTGTGGTCGTAGAGGTCGCGCCAGAACACGGTGGTCTCGCTGCGGATCACGGCGGCTTCGCCCTTGCCGATCGCCCCCACCACCTCCCGCATCGGCCAGACGGCACGGCGCAGGGCGAGCAGCTCGCGCTTGAAGCGGTGCACCTCCTCCACCCGCACGCGGGCGGGATTGTTCAGCACCGCGTCGTCGAAGGTCTCGATCCGTTCGCCGATCCATTCCACCGCCAGGAAATAGTGATCCACCACCGCGTCGAGCAGGCAGTAGGCCAGGTAGTCGGCGCCGAGGGTGCGCACCCGGCCGCTGCTGCCGCGGATCCGGGCCCGCACGGAGGCGAACACATCCCCGTCATCCTCCAGGAAGGAGAGAACCCAGTCGCTCCCAAGGATCAGGCTCACGTGTTCGATGCGCACATCGGTTGCGGCCCCATCGATCTCCAGCATCTTCAGCGCCGCGAATCCGTAGCTGGGAAACTCCTCCCACTTCGGTCGCTGGGAGGTGTTGGCGATGTCCTCCCGGGTCATCGGGTGGAGGCCGAAGGCATCGCCGATCGCCTCGATCAGGGCCACGTCGTGCACGCCGCTCACATTCACCCAGGTGACGCCGCCCCGGCAGGAGCCCGGCCGGCACTGCTCCAGATCGGCGTCCTCCTGATCGTCCAGCCGGTTGCAGTCGTAGCGGATCAGATGGAGGGTGGTTCGCTCCCGTCGGCGCTCCCCCACGAACACCGCCTTGCCCGGCACCTGGAAGGCCGTCGCCCGGCTGGAGGGGCGCAGGTGGCGCAGCGGCAGGGCGGACATGCCGGACGGGCGTCCAGGGCCTCCCATCCTGCCGGTCCAAGCGAGCGGTGGCCTGGCAGGCTGGGCCGATGACCAGCGCCCCCATCCCGGCAGAGCTTCAGTCCCTGGCCGAGGCCGTGGCCCGGCGCCGCAATTTCGCGATCATTTCCCACCCGGACGCGGGCAAGACCACCCTCACCGAGAAGCTGCTGCTCTACGGGGGTGCGATCCAGCAGGCCGGAGCGGTGAAGGCCAAGGGCGAGCAGCGCAAGGTGACCTCCGACTGGATGGAGCTGGAGAAGCAGCGCGGCATCTCGATCACCTCCACCGTGCTGCAGTTCGACTATTCCGGCAGCACGATCAACCTGCTCGACACCCCGGGCCACCAGGACTTCTCGGAAGACACCTACCGCACGCTTGCCGCCGCCGACAACGCGGTGATGCTGGAAGACGCCGCCAAGGGCCTCGAACCCCAGACCCGCAAGTTGTTCGAGGTCTGCCGCATGCGCCAGATCCCGATCTTCACCTTCATCAACAAGATGGACCGGCCGGGCCGTGAGCCCCTCGAACTGCTCGATGAGATCGAGCAGGAGCTGGGCCTGGCCTGCTGGCCGGTGAACTGGCCGATCGGCAGCGGCGACCGCTTCCGCGGCGTGATCGACCGCCGCACGCGCCAGGTGATCCTGTTTGAGCGGGCCGAGCGGGGCCGGGCTAGCGAAGAGAAGGTGCTGTCGGTGCAGGAGGCCCGCGACACGGGCGCCGTGGAAGCGGAGCTCCTGGATCAGGCCCTGGAGGAACTGGAGTTGCTGGAGGGGGCCGGTGCCGACCTCGACCTGGAGCTGGTGCACGGCGGTGAGCTCAGCCCGGTGTTCTTCGGCTCGGCGATGACCAACTTCGGCGTGCGGCCGTTTCTGGATGCCTTCCTGGAGCTGGCCCAGAAACCGATCGCCCGCACCAGCAGCGCCGGCGCGATCGAGCCGGTGGCGCCGGGCTTCAGCGGCTTCGTGTTCAAGCTGCAGGCCAACATGGATCCGCGCCACCGCGACCGGGTGGCGTTTGTGCGCGTGTGCAGCGGCAAGTTTGAAAAGGACATGGCGGTGCAGCATGCGCGCACGGGCCGCACCATCCGCCTGTCGCGGCCCCAGAAACTGTTCGGCCAGGACCGCGAAGTGGTGGAGGACGCCTACCCCGGCGATGTGATCGGCCTCAACAACCCGGGCATGTTCGCCATCGGCGACACCCTCTATGTGGGCCCCCGCCTGGAATACGAGGGCATTCCCTGCTTCAGCCCGGAGATCTTCGCCTGGCTGCGCAACCCCAACCCCTCGGCCTTCAAGAGCTTCCGCAAGGGGGTGAACGAGCTGCGCGAGGAGGGCGCCGTGCAGATCCTCTACGACACCGACGAGAGCAAGCGCGACCCGATCCTGGCGGCGGTGGGCCAGCTGCAACTGGAGGTGGTGCAGTACCGGCTCGAGAACGAATACGGCGTGCAGACCCGGCTGGAGCCCCTGGGCTTCGCGGTGGCCCGCTGGGTGGTGGGCGGCTGGCCGGCCCTGGAGCAGGTGGGGCGCATCTTCAACTGCAAGACCGTGCGCGACGCCTGGAACCGACCGGTGCTGCTGTTCAAGAACGACTGGAACCTCAACCAGCTGCGGGAGGACCACCCCGAGCTGGAACTGAGCGCCGTGGCGCCGGTGGTGAGCGGGGTGGAGCCGATCAGCCTCTGACGGCGCAAGCCACAGTCGCTCAGCAGACGCGCCAGACTTGAATGTAACGATCCATCACGGCGATGCCTGAGCCGCTCTGGCTGGTGCGTCCCCGTCCTGACGGGGGTTGCGACTACGTGAACTTTCAGCCGCAGCCGGGGACGGAGCCTGCCGGGGTGTCCACCACCTCGCAGGGACCCTCACCCGCACCGGTGGTGGAGATGCGCCAGGGCAGCCACCTGCCGCCCCAGATGCCCTTGCTCAAGCACCGCCGGCGCCTCGATCCGGCGGAGGCCAGGCGCTGGCAGGAGCGCCTGCTGCAGGAGGGGGGATTCCGCAGCAGCGAACCCCTCTTCTAGGCCCCGCCTCGATACGCTCTGCTGAGGCGTTCCACTCCCCTGCGTCCGGTGATGTCCGACTCCCCCGACCCGAACGCCAACCAGGCCCCCTCCCCCTACGAGCGGCTGGGAATCACCCCGGATGCCAGCTTCGATGCCGTGCAGGAGGCCCGCAGTGCCCGCTTGCTCGAGGCCGGGGAGGACCCCCTGGCCCGCTCCCGGGTGGAGGCTGCCTACGACGCCGTGCTGATGGACCGGCTCAAGGAGCGCCAGCAGGGCAAGGTGAGCACCGCGGCCCGCAGCGCCTCCGCCAAGGAGCAGCAGCAGGCCAGTCCCCCCCCGCGCCTGCCCCTGCCGGCGGTGCCCAAGGTGGCCCTGCCCCGGGTGTCGGCCGCCAGCTTCAGTGCCCCGTCCCTCAGCCTGAGCGAGGGCCAGGACCGCTGGCTCGCCCTGGCGGGCTCCGGCCTGCTCCTGGCGCTGCTGTTGCTGCTGCCCACCCCGCCGGCCGAGTTGCTGCTGGCCCTGGCCACCGCCCTCTGCGTGGTCTGCCTGCAGCGCCGCCGTCGCCGGTTCCTGGCCGCGGTGGGCTGGGGCTTCGGCCTGCTCAGCCTCGGCCTGCTCCTGGGCGGGCTGCTGGTGGCCCTCAGCCCGGGCGAGCTCCCCCTTGGGCTCCCCCTCGATCACCTGCAGGTGCAGAGCATTCCGGCCCTGCTGCTGCTGCTGCTCGGCTCCCTGCTGGTGGCCTGACCAGCAGCCCCATCCCCCCTCAGCCGGCTGGCGTGAGCTCGGCGATCAGCGCCTCCAGCTCGCTGCCGCCCACCTGATACACGGCGTTGCAGAAGTGGCAGGTGAGTTCGGCCTGCCCGTCCTCGGCGAGCATGGATCCCAGTTCGTCGCGGCCCAGCAGCTTGAGGGCACCCAGGCTGCGCTCCCGGCTGCAGGGGCAGCTGAAGCGCACCATCTGGCAGGGTTCCCCTCCGCCCAGGGGTTGGGGATCGAGGTCGGGGAAGATGTCCTCCAGCAGGGTCTGCAGGTGCCCCTCGCAGGCCGCCAGGCGCTGGCTGAAGCCGCTCACCTCCCGGCAGCGCTCCTCCAGCAGGGCCACCAGGGCCGGCTCCCGCGCCGCCTTGGGCAGCACCTGCACGAGCACGCCGCCGCTGCAGGTCACGCCACCGCTGTTGAGCTGTTCCCCGACGAACACCGCCGAAGGGGTCTGCTCGGAGTGCAGCAGGTAGGAGGCCACGTCGTCGCCGATGCCGCCACTCACCAGCTCCACGGTGGAGCTGAACGGTTCCCCTTCACCCAGATCCCGCACCACGTGCAGGTAGCCGGTGCCGGTGGCCTGGCGGAAGTCGAACTGGCGGCCGCCGTGGCCGTCGTCGAGCAGGTCGAGTTCCAGCGACGGTTCACCCACGTAGCCGCGCACCGTGCCGTTGCGGCCCGCGTCCACCATCAGGCCGCGCAGCGGGCCATCGGAGGAGATGCGCAGATTCACGCGGCCGTGGGCCACCTTCATCGAGCTGGCCAGCAGCAGGCCGGCGGTCATCGCCCGGCCCAGCAGGGCGGTGGTGAGAAAGGAGAGCTGGTGGCGCTCGGCGGCGCGGCGGCTGGCCTCCGTGGTGGTCACCGCCACCAGGCGGATGCCACCGCCGGCGGCGGTGGCACGCAACAGCTGGTCACTCACGCTGGCCGGCTCGCAGTAGGGGCATCGTACGAATCCCCTTCCGTCGCCTCAGGCGTCCGGCGGGCGCTGAGCAGGCCCCGTTCCAGCTGCCAGCTGCACTGGGCCAGATCCCTGAACAACTCCGGTTCGTGGGTCACCACCAGCACGGCCCGCTCCCGCGCCAGCACGGCCAGCAGGTCCACCACATCGGCCCGCACGGCCCAGTCGAGGCCGGCGGTGGGTTCATCGAGCAGCAGCACCGGCGGGTCGCGCAGCAACTGCACCGCCAGGGCCAGGCGCCGCTGCTGGCCGCCACTGAGCTGCTCCGGCGGCTGCTGTGGTGACAGCCCCGCCAGCCCCACCAGCTCGAGGATCTGCTCCAGGCGCTCCGCGGGCTGGCGCCGCTGGCCGAGGCGCAGCTCCTGGCCCACGCTCAGGCCGAGGAAATGGCGCTCGGGGAACTGGAACACCAGGCCGCACAGCCAGCGGCGCTGGCGGCCGCTGAGCACCTCCCCGTTCCAGCTCACCTGCCCCCGTTCCGGTTCCGCCAATCCGCTGATCACCTCCAGCAGGGTGGTCTTGCCGCTGCCGCTGCGGCCAGCCACCAGCCCCAGCTGCCCCTGGGCCAGCCGCAGGTTCACCCCATCGAGCACCGGCCTGGCCGCCGTGGCCGGCTGATAGCGCACCCCGCAGACGTCGAGCATGGCCCCAGCATGCCAAGCCGTCTGGGCGTGGGGGATAGTGAGGGTTCCCCCGTGCCAACCCCCTGCCCGATGGAGGTGCGTTTCCGCGAGTTCGATCCCTTCAACTGCTGGATCTGGCTGCACTTCCCCCATCCACCCGGCCAGGGTGAGCGGGGTTACCTGGAGACCACCTTCGACAGCTGGTTCTTCCTGGGCAAGCTGGGCGGCTTCAACGCCGAAAACCTGCAGGCCCACGAGGCCGATGGGGCCGACCTGGGCTGGCTGGCCTATGACGCCGAGGCGGCGGCCACCAGCCTGCCAGCCCTGATGCACAACATGGGTCCCATCGAGTACCAGGGCAGCTGGGCCCGCTGCTGGGTGGACCTGGGCACCAGCGATGCCTTCGGCCTGGACGTGCTGATCAATGCCCTGCGCCAGCTGGATAACGACCTGCTGGAGATCGAGGAGCTGTGCATTGGCGGCATCAACGACGACTGGCCGGTTGAGGAGCAGGGCGAAGCCCTCTTCCCCCTGATGGGCAACTGAGGTCGCGGCGGTGACCCGGGAGTGGCGTCGCTTGCTGGTGTGCCCGCAGCGGCTGGCCGCCTGCGCTGGCCGCCTGGAACTGCTGGCCGAGGAGAACCACTACCTGCGCCGGGTGCTGCGGCTGCGCGGGGGCGAGCAGCTGGCCCTGCTCGACGGCCAGGGCCGGCTGTGGACTGCCCGGCTCGAGCTGGTCGCAGGCCGTGGCCGGGAGCCCCAGCCACCTGCCCTGGCCGTGCTGGAGCAGCCGCTCGCTGAGCCCCTGCTGGTGCAGCCCCCGCCCCGGCCCGCCCTGGAACTGGCGGTGGCCCTGCCCCGGCTGGATGCGGATGGGGCGCTGCGCATGGCCTGTGAGCTGGGCATCGACCGCTTCACGCCCCTGCAGGCGGCCCGCAGCGTGGTGCCGCCGGAGCGCGTCCGAGCCCAGCGGCTGCAGGCAATCGTGCGCGAGGCGGTGGAGCAGTGCGAGCGGCTCTGGCTGCCCCAGCTCGCGCCCGAGCAGGTCGCATCCCAGTGGTTCGGGTGTCAGCTGGCGGAGCTAACCGGCGGCGCCGCCGCCGAGCTGCGGCTGCTGGCCACCACCCGGCGGCCAGGGCTTGTTCTCCTGGAAGATCTGCTGCAGGCCCACCCTGGGCCGGGGGCAGCCTTGACAGTTCCCCAGTGGATCCGGCTGGCGATCGGCCCGGAGGGGGGCTGGACCGGCGAGGAAGAGGACCAGGCTGCAGCAGCTGGCTGGCTGCCGGTGAGCCTGGGGGACACGATCCTGCGCACCTCCACGGCGGCGGTGCTGGCGGCCGGCTGGATGGCCGCCTGGCGCCGCCTGCTGCGCCGCAGAGGGGGGGAGTTCAGCTCTTGAACAGGTCGGCGGCCATCGCCTTGAAGCCCGCCAGGTTGGCGCCGGCGGTGCGGCGGCGGCTGGCGATCGCGTTCGCTGGGTTGAGGCAGTCGGGGGCGAAGGTGGCGCTGCTGGGGGCTGGCCGTGCGTCCTGGGCGGCCCGCAGCTCGGCGGCGATCGCCTCAGCGGTGGTGAGCATCGGCTTGGCCGGCGCCGCGGCTGCGGCAGCAGCCGAGCCGGCCTTCACCTCGGCCCTGGCTTCCGCCTTGGCCTCAACCTTGGCGGTAGCCTGGGCTGGGGCTGCTGCGGGGGCAGTCGCCGGTTCGCGCACCGCCACCTGCACAGGGGCCGGAGCCGGGGCAGCCTGACCAGCCGCCGCCGACTGGCCCGCCTCGTTGCCGAGGTCGAGGAAGAACGACTCCTTGCGCTTGAAGAACATCAGCACAGCCCTGGGATGGGCTGATTATCCGCTGCCGGTGGCGTGTCCCGGGCCGCTCCGTAGGGCTGTGCAACACAGCCCCTCACCCCACACACTGGGGCCTCGCCCGCTGCCCATCCCCGTGACCATCTCGCCTGCGGACTGGCTGCCGGCCCAGCAGCCGGCGACCTGGATGCTGGCCCTGGCTCTCAACGGGGTGCTGATCGCGATCGCTCAGCGCCTGCCCCTGCTCACGCCCGCCGGCTGGTGCCATGCCGCCATCCTGGGCACGATCCTCTGGGGCAGCCTCGGACCGCGCGGCTGGCTGGCGGTGGTGGTGTACCTGCTGGTGGGGTCCCTGGTGACCCGCCTGGGCTTCCGCCGCAAGCAGCAGCAGGGGCTGGCCGAGGGCAGGGGGGGACGGCGGGGGCCGGAGAACGTGTGGGGCTCGGCGGCCACCGGCGCCTTGCTGGCCATGGCCATCGCCCTGGCCCCCCCGGCCTGGCAGCGGCCGCTGCTGCTGGCCTTCCTCGCCAGCTTTGCCGCCAAGCTCGCCGACACCTGCGGCAGTGAGGTGGGCAAGCGCTGGGGGCGGCGCTGCGTGCTGATCACCACCCTGCGCCCCGTGCCCCCGGGCACCGACGGAGCGATCAGCCTGGAGGGCAGCCTGGCCAGCCTGGCGGGCAGTGCCCTGATGGCTGGCCTCGGCCTGCTGCTGGGGCTGCTTGCCGATCTGCCCTCGGCCCTGCTGGTGACCCTGGTGGGCCTGGTGGCCACGCTGCTGGAGAGCGTGATCGGTGCCACGGCCCAGCGGCGTGTCCAGTGGCTGAGCAACGAGATGGTGAATGGGATTCAGACGGCCCTGGCGGCGGCCCTGGCCCTGCTGGGCTCCAGCTGGCTGCTGGCCGCCTGAAGGGAGCGCCTCAGCTCTTCCGCCCGCCGCCGGCAGTCGAGGGCGGTGCGACCCTGCTGCTCGGCCACGGCGCTCCAGCTCAGGCCGTCGATCCAGCGGGCCTCCAGCAGCTCGCGGTCGGCGGGCGCCAGGCCCGCCAGCTGCCGCCGCAGCCAGCGGAGCTGGGGATCGCCGCTGCCGGCTGCCCGCGAGCCGGCCGAGCTGATCTGATCCAGCCAGCACTCGCCCGCGTCCTCGCCGTCGCTGCCCCGCAGGGGCAGGTCGAGGCTGGAGACCTCAAGGGCACGCCGCACGGCATCGGCCTCCTGCAGCCGCTGCAGGCTGCAGCCGAGGGCTGCGGCCAACTCGGCTGCCGGCAGGGGGCTCAGGCCCGCCGCCCGCCGCTTCTCCTGCAGTCCGCGGGCCCGCTGCTGCAGTTCCCGCAGGCGACGCGGTGTGCGCAGCGGCTGCTGGCGCTCCCGCTGATCCATGCGCATGGCCCCCTGGATGTAGGGCACGGCAAAGCTGCTCAGGGCCACATTGCGGCTGGTGTCAAAGCTCTCCACCGCCCGGATCAGGCCCTCGTAGCCGGCCGAGCAGAGGTCGTCGTAGGGCCGGCCGCTGCGCTGGCTCTCGCGGTTGGCCACCATGTGCACCAGTCCGAGGTTCTGGCTCACCAGGGCGTTGCGCCACTGCAGGCGGGCGGCGGCGCCCGGGCGGCCGGTGCTGGGGCGAGCTGCAGCCGGGCGCGCAGGAGCTGGGCTGGAGAAAGGGGAAGGAGCCATGGGATGGCTGGGGAATGGGGTGAGGAGGGCCTCGCGTCGAGGCCTGCCTTCACCCTCCGCGCCCTGAACTGCCGCGCCCTCACCGGCATGGGTGGTTCGGATCACCCACCTGGGGGATGGAGGCTGCGGGTGGCTTGAATACAGATCGTTGTGCCGATTGGCCAGCCATGCCGATTGCCGCCACCGCCACTCCCACCGCCCCTTCCACGGCCACCGCCACCACATCCGCCGTTCCTGCCCCTGCCCCGGCCCCGCACGGTCGTCGCAGGCGGGCGCTGGAACGGGACCTGGAGGAGGCCCGCCGCATCGGCCGCTGGCTCAGTGATGAGGAGCGGGCCGAGCGCGCCCTGGAGCAGCAGCGGCAGCAGCAGGCCATCCAGGGGGAGCGCCAGCGGCGCCGCAAGCTGCTGGCCGTGCTGGTGGTGTCGCTGCTGCTGCCTCCCCTCTGGCCCCTGGCGATCGCCCTCACCCTCTATTTCCTTTTTCCCGCCACCACCCTGCGTGTGGCCGTGGCCACCGGTTTGAGCCTGCTGGCCCTGGGGGGGCTGCTGGCCGTGCTGATCACCACCCTGGTGGTGGCCCTGCTGACGCTCCTGTTCTGAACAGGCGATCGGTCTGCCCTGTCACGATCCGCCCTCCGGCCAGCAGCCCTGAGCTGGTCAGACCTGCGCTGTGGGGATCTGCAGCAGCTGCAGGTCGGCCCACTGCAGCAGGGCCGGCCACTGGCGCACCCGCTCGAACAGCTGGCGGTGCCCCTCCGAATTCAGGTGCAGACCATCCTCGTGCAGCCAGTCCGGCCAGCGTGGATCGGCAAGCAGGTCGTCGAGCAGCGGCAGAAACGGCACTCCGGCCTCCATGCAGGCCTCCTCCAACAGGGCCTCGTAACGGCGCACGTCCTCCAGCTGATACCAGAGCACCTCGGCAAAGGGCATCGCCTCCTCACGCACCGGCGAGAGGCCGATCATCAGCACCGGGGCGATGGTGCGGGCCTGTTGCAGCAGCCGCTGCAGGCCGAACAGGAAGCCCTCTGGATCCAGCTGGTGGCGGCCGTCGCGCCGGCCCACCCGCGCCGTGTCGTTGAGCCCCACCGCCAGCAGGATGCCCTGGGGTTGCTGGCGCCGCAGCTCGCCGCGGCTGCGCACCTCCGTCTGCAAGCGGCCCGCCACGCGCTCGAGGCCGTCGCCCCGCACACCCAGCGGGTAGAGCACAGGCCCAACGGGCAGGTCCATCCAGTAACGGCGCAACCGCTCGCACCAGCCCCCCTCCAGCGGGTCGCCCCAGCCGTACACGCCGCTGTCTCCCAACACGATCAGCTTGCGGGGTATGGCGGCGGGCACGCTGGCGGGCATGGCGGCTGGCGGTGATGGGCTGATCCTGCCCCAGCCCTGAACCGGGCCGCCGTGGCATCCCACCCGCGCCGCCAGGCACGATTGGGCGATGGTGTCTTCCTCCTGCCCGCCGGCCCCTGCCGCGCCTGACCCATCCGGGCTCCCGCTCCCGGGCGACGCCAGCGGGCTTGTGCCAGTGCCGGCTTTCCTCGCGGCTGCCGGGGGCGCCGTGGTGGATGTGCGCAGCCCGGCGGAGTTCGCCCAGGGCCATATCCCCGGCGCCCACAACCTGCCGCTGTTCGACGACGCCGGCCGCGCCGCCGTGGGCACCCTCTACAAGCAGCAGGGCCGCAAGGCGGCGGTGCTGCACGGCCTGGCCCTGGTGGGGCCGCGCCTGGAGGCGATGGCCGCCCAGCTGGACGCCCTGGCGGCCAGGGCGCCGGGGCTGCCCCTGCGGCTGCTCTGCTGGCGGGGCGGCATGCGCAGCGCCAGCGTGGCCTGGCTGGCGGGCCAGTTCGATCTGCCGGTGCTGCGGCTGGACGGGGGCTACAAGGCCTTTCGCCGCTGGGCCCTGGATCAGTTCGAGCGGCCCTGGCCCCTGCGGCTGCTCGGTGGCCGCACCGGCACCGGCAAGACCGACCTGCTGCTTGCCCTGGCCGAGCGGGGGGTGGCCGTGGTGGATCTGGAGGGCCTGGCCCACCACCGCGGCAGCAGCTTCGGCGGCCTGGGCCTGCCGCCCCAGCCCAGCAGCGAGCACTACGAGAACCGGCTGGCCCTTGCCCTGAGCGGGCTGGTGGATGCGGCCGAGATCTGGCTGGAGGCCGAGAGCGCCCAGGTGGGACGCTGCCGCATCCCGGCTGGACTGTGGCGGCAGATGCGCTCGGCCCCGGCCCTGGAGGTGCAGCGCCCACTGGCCCAGCGGGTGGATCAGCTCGTGGCCGTCTATGGGGTGCAGGACCCTGGGGCCCTGGCAGAGGCCACCAGCCGCATCGCCCGCCGGTTGGGCCCCCAGCGCACGGCGGCGGCCCTGGAGGCGATCGAGCGCCGCGACTGGGCCGCCGCCTGCCGCCAGATGCTCGACTACTACGACCGCTGCTACGACCACGACCTCAGCGGCCATGCCAGCCAGCCGGTGGAGCTGGGGGCGCTCAGCCCAGCGTCGGCGGCGGAGCTGCTGCTGCGGCAGGGGCTGGTGCGGCCCCGGGGGGTGGCCTGAACCCGGGGGCTGGCGTGCCTGTGCTGAGGCGGTGGCGCAGCCGGTCGCTCAGGTCTTCTCCAAGCAAGGTGAGGGCGGCGTAGGCCAGCACCAGGGCGGCCAGCTGGTCCCAGGCGAAGCTGCTGAGGGCCTCGAGCAGCTGGCTGCCCAGGCCGGTGGCGCCCACCAGCCCCACCACCACCGATTCCCGCAGGATCACGTCGGCGCGGTAGGCGCCGTAGGCCAGGTAGGGCCGTGCCAGGGGGCTGAACTGTCCGTAGAGCAGGGCCAGCCGCGGGCCGCTGCCGCCGGCCACCAGGGCCTGCTCCGCGGCGGTGCCGGTGTGGGCGGCGGCCTCCAGCAGCAGGCGCCCCAGGATGCCGAGGTTGTGGAAGCCGAGGGCCAGGGCACCGGTGACCACCCCTGGCTCCAGCACGAACAGCAGCAGCAGGGCGGTGAGCGGTGGCGGCCACAGCCGGCCCAGGGCCCACAGCCCCTGCAGGCCCAGCCGGGCCCAGGGCCAGGGGGCCACCACCAGCAGCAGCAGGGGGGCGCCGCCAACGGCCAGGGCCGCAGCCAGGCCGGTGAGCAGCACGGTGCCAGCCACCAGCCGGGCCCAGGGCAGCGCCGCCACCGCTCCCCAGTTGGCTGTTCCAAACGGGGGCAGGCCCTGCCACTGCAGCAGCTGGCCTGGATGGATGCCCAGGCTCCAGGCCACAGCCACCAACAGGGGCAGCAGCCCCACGCTGGCCAGCAGCAGCTCCTGGCCCTGGCGCCCCACCGGTTGGCGCCCATTGCCGAAGCGCAGGGGCATGGCCCAGCGGCGGCGCAGGCCGGTGACCAGGGCTTCCAGGGCCAGCATGGTGAGCAGCAGGGCCCAGAGGCCGGTCCACAGCTCATGGAAGGCGAGCGACTGCAACGTGAGGCGCAGTTCCGTGCCCAGACCTCCCAGCCCGAACACCCCGAGCAGGGTGGCGCTGCGCAGGGCGCACTCCAGCCGGTAGCCGCCGTAACTCAGCAGCTGGGGCAGCAGCGGCGGGCCAAGGGCGGTGAGCAGGGCAGCCGGTGCGTTGGCGCCGGCGCTGCGCAGGGCCTCGAGTGCCCCCAGGGGCAGGTTGTCGATCTGGTCACTCACCACCCGTGCCACCAGGGCCCCGAAGGGCACGGCGATGGCCACCACCGCCACGGCTGGCTGCAGCCCCAGCAGCTGGAGCAGCGACAGGCCCCACAGCAGCTCGTGGATCGAGCGGGGCAGGGCCAGCAGGCGGCGGATCAGCTCCGCCGGCCAGAGACGGCCCGCCAGGCTGTGCCACACCACCCGCGAGCTGGCGATTCCCAGCAACAGCCCCAGCACCAGGCTGCCAGCCCAGCCCAGCAGCGCGATGCCCACGGTCAATCCCAGCCCGTCCACCACCGAACGCAGCACCAGGGGATCGAGCGAGGGCTGCAGGGCGGCCAGGGCGAACTGACCCACCAGATCCCAGCCCCCGCCATGGGCCAGGGCCGGCAGCACCAGGGCCAGGGGCAGCAGCGCCAGGGCCGGCAGCAGTACCCAAAGCGGAGCGGCGAGGGTGGGCTGGGCGTTGCCACTCCCGCTGACGGTTCTCATCGCTGGTTGGGCGCCTCCTGCGCAGTGCGGCCGTAGAGGCCCGCGAGGGCCTCGGCCAGGATCCTGTCGTCTGCAGCGCCCAGGGGCAGGTCGAACTCCAGCCGACCGGCCCGCAGCCCCACCACCCGATCGAAGCCCGCCAGCAGGTCTGGGCGGTGCAGGCTGAGCAGCAGGGCCCGGGGGGCCTGGCCCTGGCTGAGCAACAGCTCCAGCAGCGAAGCGGCCAGCCGGGGATCGAGGCTGGCCAGGGGCTCATCGGCCAGCAGGAGCAGGGGCTCCTGGCGCAGCAGCCGGGCCAGGGCCACCCGCTGGCGCTGGCCGCCCGAGAGGGCCGACACCGGCTGGTTCAGCAGGCCCGGATCCAGATCGAGCCGCTGCAGCAGCAGCTGACAGGCCTGGGTTTCGAGGGGCAGCAGCAGGTTGAGCAGGGCCCGTGGCCAACCCCAGTGGGCCAGCCGTCCCGCATTCAGGTTCTGCTGCACGCTCAGCTCCTCGATCAGGCGCAGGTCCTGCCAGAGGGTGCCGATGCGGGCCTGCTGGCGCCGCCGCCGCCGGCCGCCGCCGGCCGGCCGTTCGCCCTGCCAGCGCACCGCACCGCGGCTGGGTTGGATGAGGCCATTGGCCACCCCCAGCAAGGTGCTCTTGCCGGCGCCGCTGGGGCCCACCAGGGCCACCCGCTCGCCCGCCTGGATCCGCAGCGACACATCGGCCAGGCGGGGTGACTGGCGTCCCGCCACGGTGATGGCCTCAAGCTCCAGCAGGGCGGCTGTGGCGTTGCCCATCCTCTGCCATCACTCCAGGGTGAGCCGATACACGATCAGCACCAAAATCAGGGCTACCACACTCACTTCCAGCAGGTCCGGACCGCGGGGATTCATGGGCTCAGGTCAGGGACGGCGGTTCTCGAGACGGGCGGCTGAGGGCAGCACCAGCGCCAGCACGAGCAGGGGGAGTTCGACCAGCAGCTGGCCGTTGCCGAAGGCGAGAAAGGCCAGGTCCACCAGGACAACGCTGCGCAGAAACAGCGACCAGGCCTCGTCGCCTTCGTTGCAGGAGCGCACCCACAGCACCAGGGCGGCCAGCACCAGCACCAGGTCGATCAGCCAAGCCACATCAGGGCACCGCACGGATGCCCCAATTGTGACCGGTGTCCGATCAGCGGATCTTGCCCACCTGGCGGCCCACCTCTTCGATGCGCTGGTAGTCGCTGGCCTTGGCGCCGGTGAACTGCTGGGCCCCGAACAGCTCCAGGATCTGCTTCTGCTCCGGGTTGCTGGGTCGCCAGCTGAGGATGGCGCCACGCAGTTTGGCCGTGAAGCCGGCGCCGAAGCGCTTGTCCAGATCGGGCTGGCCGATCCAGTGGTAGTCGGGATAGCCGGGGGTGCGCCAGAGCACGAACACCTTCTTGCGGTCGGTCTTGCCGCTGCGCAGGTTCGCCTTCCACACCTGTTCGTTCACCACGCCGGCGTCGTAGGTGCCGCTCTGCACCAGGGCGATGGTGGCGTCGTGGCTGCCGCTGAAACCGGGGGCGCCGCCGGCGAAGTCCTTGAGCTGCACGCCGGCCTGGCTGAGGAACCACTGGGGCATCAGCCGCCCGGAGGTGGAGCTCTCCGAACCGAAGGTGAAGCGCCTGCCCTCCAGCACCGTGAGCTGCTTCTGGTTCTGGATCGGCTTGAGGCCGCTCGCCGTGTTGGCGATGAACACACTGGTGAAGGCGGCGTCGATGTCGCGCTGGGCGATCACCTGGGCGCCGGGCTTCTGCAGCCGCGCCTGCACGCCCGTGAGACCGCCGAACCACACCAGATCGAGGCTCCCGGTGCGGAAGGCGCTCACGGCGGCGGCGTAGTCGGTAACGGGCACGTACTGCACCTTCACCCCCAGCTGACGGCTCAGCTCAGAGGCCACCTGGCCGTAGAGGCGGTTGAGCTTCTCGGGGTTCTGGTCGGGGATGGCACCGATGCGCAGCAGCTTCTGCTGGGCCTGGGCCCGCGGCAGCAGGGTCGTGGCGGCAGGACTGCCGGCATCGCCGGAGAGGGGCGGGGTGACCGCCGGCAGGAGGGCCAGGCACAGCCCCGCCAGCACGGCGGTCCAACGTTCTCGGCTGGTCATCTGTTGAAGAACAGGAAACACCAGCTGATGCTGCTACAGGATCGGTCTCACAGCTGGCCCAGGAAGCGCTCCAGCCGCTCCAGACCGGTGCTGATCGTGGCCGGCGCGGCGGCGCAGGAGAGGCGGATGCAGCGGTCGTCGCCGAAGGCCACCCCTGGCACCACGGCCAGCCCAGCCTCATCGAGCAGGCGGTTGCAGAGGGTCATCGAGTCGAGGCCGTAGGCGCTCACGTCGGGGAAGGCGTAGAAGGCGCCCTGCGGCGGCAGCAGCTGCAGGCCGGGGATGGCGCACAGGCCAGCGGAGAGCAGCGCCCGCCGCTCGTTGAACTGGGCCGCCATCTCGCGCACGCAGTCGCGCGGGCCACGCACCGCCGCCAGCGCGCCGTACTGGGCGAAGGTGCACACGTTGCTGGTGCTCTGGCTCTGCAGGGCACTGGCGGCAGCGATCACCTCCCGGGCGCCGGCCAGCCAGCCGACGCGCCAGCCGGTCATCGCCCAGCCCTTGGCGCAGCCGTTCACTGTGAACACCCGCTCCGCCAGATCGGGGGCCACTGCAGCCAGGCTGTGGTGGTGGTGGCCCGGGGCCAGCAGAAATTCATAGATCTCATCGCACACCACAGCCACCCGGGGGTGGCGCCGCAGCACGGCCGCGATCGCCTCCAGTTCCGGCCGGCTGAGCACCATGCCGGTGGGATTGGAGGGGGTGTTGAGCACCAGCAGCCTGGTGGCTGGCGTGATCGCCGCCTCCAGTTGCTCGGGCCGCAGGCGGAATCCCTGGGCGGCATCACTGGGCAGCATCCTCACCGTGGCCCCGGCGAGCTGGGCCATCTCCGGGTAGCTGAGCCAGTAGGGGGCCGGCAGGAGCAGCTCATCGCCGGGACCCAGGAGCACCTGGAAGAGGTTGTAGAGGGCCTGCTTGCCGCCGTTGGTCACCAGCACCTGGTCGGGGCGGGTGGGCACCTGGTTTTCCGTGCTGAGCTTGGCGGCGATCGCCTCGCGCAGGGCCGGTTCACCCGCGGCCGGGCCGTAGCGGGTGTGGCCGGCCTCCAGGGCCTCGGCCGCCGCCTGGCGGATGAAGGCGGGGGTGTCGAAGTCCGGTTCGCCGGCACTCAGGCTGCAGATGTCGCGGCCCTCGGCCCGCAGCTGCTTGGCCTTGGCGGTGATTGCCAGGGTGAGCGAGGGCTGCAGGGCCCTCGCCCGTGCCGAGAGGGCCAGGGCCGGGGCGGGCTGGCTTGGCCTGGGTTCGCTCCCAGAGGCAGCGCTCTGGCTGGCAGGCGTCCCAGATTCCGGCATCGGCGGTGGCGCCGGCATCTGCAAGGCACGGCATGAGCGATCGGGCCATCCTGCCGCACGCCTGTGACCGGTTCGGTGGCCGCCTGAACGGTTCCAGGGCCTGGGTGGCAGGACCCGCTGCTGGCCCAGAATGCCCCTTGCCGCACGGTGCTGGAGCGCCCTTGACCTCTGCTGCGCAGCTCTTCACCGCGCCACCCCATGATCTGACCGGCCTGGCCGATGCCTGTGCCAGCTGCCGCCGCTGCCAGCTGGCGGCTGGCAGGCAGCAGGTGGTGGTGAGCCGGGGCAATCCCCGCGCCCGCCTGATGGTGATCGGCGAGGGCCCGGGGGCCCAGGAGGACGCCACCGGCCAGCCGTTCGTGGGCCGGGCCGGCCAGCTGCTCGACCAGATGCTGGCGAGCGTGGCGATCGACTCCAACCGCGACGCCTACATCGCCAATGTGGTGAAGTGCCGCCCGCCGGACAACCGCAAGCCCACCCCGGCGGAGATGGCGGCCTGCCGGCCCTGGCTGGAGCAGCAGATCCAGCTGGTGGATCCGGCCGTGATCCTGCTGGCCGGCGCCACGGCCCTGGAGGGGGTGCTGGGCATCCGGGGGGGGATCAGCAGGCTGCGCGGCCAGTGGCACAGCCACCCCAGTCCTCCCCTGGCCGGGCGGCAGTTGATGCCGATCTTTCACCCCTCCTACCTGCTGCGCAACGCCTCCCGCGCCCAGGGCAGCCCCAAATGGCACACCTGGCAAGACCTCCAGGAGGTGCGCCGGGTGCTCGATGGCCTGGAGGGCGAAAGATCCGGCAGCAGTGCGCCTTGCTCGCCAGTTCAGCAACAGCTGTGACAGGCTTTGGCGACGCGCGCCCGCCCTCCGCGATGACCGCCACCGCTCCGTCCATGCAGGCTCCGCCCAGCCCTGCCGCTGGTGCTGGCGATTTTGCCGCCTGGGCCAGCAACCCCCGCTACGCCACCACCCTGCGGCGCCGCAAGACCCGCAGCGTGCGGGTGGGCGACGTGTGGATCGGCAGCGACCACCCGGTGGTGGTGCAGTCGATGATCAACGAGGACACCCTCGACATCGAGGGGGCCACCGCGGGCATCCGCCGCCTGCATGAGGCGGGCTGCGAGATCGTGCGGGTGACGGTGCCGAGCCTGGCCCATGCCAGGGCGATGGGCGAGATCCGCCAGCGCCTGATCGACACCTACCGGCCGGTGCCGCTGGTGGCCGATGTGCACCACAACGGCATGAAGATCGCCCTGGAGGTGGCCCAGCACGTCGACAAGGTGCGCATCAACCCGGGCCTGTTCGTGTTCGACAAGCCCGACCCGAATCGCAGCGAGTTTTCCGAGGCCGAGATCGCCGCCATCGGCGAACGCATCAGCGAGACGTTTGAGCCCCTGGTGAAGTTGCTGAAAGAACAGGACAAGGCCCTGCGCATCGGTGTCAACCACGGCTCCCTGGCGGAGCGGATGCTGTTCCGCTATGGCGACACACCCCTGGGGATGGTGGAGAGCGCCATGGAGTTCATCCACATCTGCGATCGCCTCGACTTCCACAACATCGTGGTGTCGATGAAGGCCTCGCGGGCGCCGGTGATGATGGCCGCCTACCGGATGATGGCCGACCGCATGGACGCGGAGGGGTTCCACTACCCCCTGCACCTGGGCGTGACCGAAGCCGGCGACGGCGACTACGGCCGGGTGAAGAGCACGGCCGGCATCGCGCCGCTGCTGGCCGAGGGCATCGGCGACACGATCCGCGTCTCGCTCACCGAGGCGCCGGAGAAGGAGATCCCTGTGTGCTACTCGATCCTGCAGGCCCTGGGGCTGCGCAAGACGATGGTGGAATACGTGGCCTGCCCCAGCTGCGGCCGCACCCTGTTCAACCTGGAGGACGTGCTGCACCAGGTGCGCAGCGCCACCGCCCATCTCACCGGCCTGGACATCGCCGTGATGGGCTGCATCGTCAATGGCCCGGGCGAGATGGCCGATGCCGACTACGGCTACGTGGGCAAGACCCCCGGCGTGATCTCGCTCTATCGGGGCCGGGAAGAGATCCGCAAGGTGCCGGAGGCCGAGGGTGTGGAGGCGCTGATCGCCCTGATCAAGGAGGACGGCCGCTGGCTGGATCCCTGAGACGTCCCCACCGGTTCGGCGCTAGCTTGAAAGGAGTATCCCGGCCCAGCAAGGCCCTCTGCCATGGGCAGTGATCACCCCGGCCAACCCGCCAGCAGCCGTCGCCGGCTGCGCACTGGCCTGATCGTGCTGTTCAGCGCCGGTGCCTGTGCGGCCACCGCTGTGATGGCCCGCGAGGCGGTGACCTCACCAGGCGGCACCACTCGGATCATGGACAGTCCGAAGGAGGTGATCGACCAGACCTGGCAGATCGTGTTCCGCGACTACCTGGACGTCAACGGCAAATACACCCCTGAGCGATGGCGCGGGCTGCGCCGCGACGTGCTGGCCAAGACCTATCCCAGCTCCAAGGACGCCTATGAGGCCATCCGCGGCATGCTGGCCAGCCTCGATGACCCTTACACCCGCTTCCTTGACCCCCGGGAGTTCAAGGAGATGCAGATTGACACCTCCGGTGAGCTCTCGGGTGTGGGCATCCAGTTGAGTCTGGACAAGGACACCAAGGAACTGGTGGTGGTGGCCCCGATTGAGGGATCGCCGGCCTCCAAGGCTGGTGTGCTGCCCAAGGATGTGATCACCGCCATTGACGGCAAGAGCACCAAGGGCATGTCCACCGAGGACGCGGTGCGTCTGATCCGCGGCCAGGAAGGCACCAAGGTGACCCTCACGATCCGCCGCCGCTCCCAGGTGCTCGATCTGGCTCTCACCCGCGAGCGGATCGAACTGCACGCGGTGGACACCCAGATCAACACCGCCCCCGATGGTGCACGGGTGGGCTACATCCGCCTCAAGCAGTTCAACGCCAATGCCACCAAGGACATGCGCAAGGCCCTGCGCGACATGGAGGCCGCTGGCGTGGACGGCTATGTGCTCGATCTGCGCAGCAATCCTGGCGGACTGCTGATGGCCAGCGTGGAGATTGCCAGGCAGCTGCTCAATGAGGGCACGATCGTCTCCACCAAGACCCGCAGTGGCATCACCGATGTCAAACGGGCCACCGGTCGGGCCCTGACCGCCCGGCCGATCGTGGTGCTGGTGAATGAGGGCTCCGCCAGCGCCAGTGAAATTCTCTCCGGTGCCCTCCAGGACAACAACCGGGCCGTGCTGGTGGGCCAGAAGACCTTCGGCAAGGGCCTGGTGCAGTCGGTGCGAGGTCTCTCCGATGGCTCGGGCATGACCGTGACCATCGCCAAATACCTCACACCAAAGGGCCGGGACATTCACAAACATGGCATCGTGCCGGATGTCCAGGCCAAGTTGAGCGAGCAGGAGGCCAGTCGGCTGCAGCTCGAAGATCTCGGCACCAGCCGCGACAGTCAGTACAGAGTGGCTGAATCAGCCCTGGTCAAGCAGTTGCGCTCTGCAACGTCGCTGCGCCGGCCTTATCAACCAGGATCAGCCAATCTGCCCTCTGCCCTCGAGTCCAAATCCCTTCAGCCCTGAGTCGGGCGCATTGTTGCCATCTCATGGAGCGCTCGCCAATCTCAATACGGGCTTCCTCAATCTCTGAGCCCACAGGACCCGAGAGGATTGTCAACTCCCGATCGGGGTGGTAAAGTATTAAACAATGAAACTCGTTCCGTACTATTCCTTGAGTTTAATCTATTCAAAGGGCATTCGGGAATCTATGGCTGATTGGCAATTCTTAAGCCTGGCCCCAATCTCTCTCTGCCATTCTGCACTTTTCTTGGCCCTGGCTTTCTCGTCGTTACCCAAGCAAGTCTCTTGCCCCCTTCCTGCATCTGAGTCGCTGTGAATCTGATCATCATTGGGCGTTGTTTTGTTCTTGCTTACCTCCTGGCTGTTCTTTCGTCAGTGTTCCCGATCCGTGCTGCTGAGATATCCTGGCAGCAACAAGTGTTGGATACTTTTGTGAATGCCGGCAGTGTGCCAATCACGGGCCGAGTATTTATCGTCGTTGCCCTGCTCTTCAAAGGCTATGACTCCGTTCGTCTGACCGCAGAACCTGATGTAGATAACATCAGTCTGCCAGCTTCCGGTTTCTTGGCCAAGCGTAAAATAGCTCGTTTGTTTAAAAATATTCAGCGCATCATTGCCTACCTGTGGCGTTCGATTTTTGTTTTTGGCCCTTCCCTTCTCTTTGTAGCCGTCGCAGTTCTGCAGATAGGCGTTTCAGCGCGAGCGTTCCGAGCCCTCGATGCGGCTGCTCTCAATCAGGTTTCAGCCCTCACGCAGCAAACCACCCAGTCCCGTGCAGCACTATCTGGATCGACCGACTTGGCAGTACTTTCCCAGGCGATCAATGTGCTTGTCCCCTCGTCTGAACAGCAGGCCATTGCTGCGCTTGCTCCCCAGCAGCAACGCGCGGACCTGCTCAAGCGTCTGGACGAGCGCGAATCCAACCTTCGCCTTGAGTTGGATCGCCAAAGGATCCAGCGATCGACGGCAATCATTTGGCAGACCATCAAGAACGTTCTCATTTCCCTACTCTTCAGCTATTGTTTATTCTGGCTCCGGCCTTTTGCTGTGCGCAACTTTTTAAAAGGTGCTTCCTGATCCCTTGGCTCTTCTTTTTGCATTGACCCCTGTTTAAAGTCTGCCGAAATGAAACTTGCAGGAGGCCTACAGGATTCGTTGGTCCTTTTCTGGAGGAGATTCAGGAGAGAAACAGTTGTAGCCTGGCTAACTCTATTGGGTGCTGGAGCGATTTTTCACCTAGCTCTCTTATTTTCTACATCAGCACCACTGGAATTTACTGTATTTGTAATTGTGCTATGGGCTGTCGCTTGGTTGCCCGTTGAAGATTTGATGCCATCCTTGGCTTATAGGCACGGAGCACGGAGGGTCTTTCTTGTTAGTCTTGCATGGGTGGCTATTCTTGTGAGGGGAATGGTGGTTCAGAGTTATGCTGATCCAATCATCCCTCTATTTCCCATTATCAGTGTTATCCTTTTAGCCATTCTTCTTGGTGGTTTTCCTCTGTTGCCCCGTTTTCGTGAAGCTCTATACATCCTCTCGTTGATGCCAGTGCTGGCTTGGCTTCCCCGCTTGGTTCCCACTGAGAGACTCAGCTATTCGGCGGCTTCATTTGCTGCCTTTTTTCTGCGATCATTCGGTGTGGATATCGTGCAGACGGGTGCCAAGCTGACAGTGGGAAGCTCGGCAATCAACGTTGCGGGACCATGTTCAGGGAATGAAATCATGGTCCAAGCTTTTGTGGTCGCACTGCTCGCTTTGATTATATTTCCGATGCCGAAACGATGGCTGCGCTTCCCCTTTCTTCTGCTGGCTCCTGTTTTGGGCTGGGTCGTGAATGGCCTTAGGGTTGCTCTGCTCGCGATCCTTGCATCCTTTGATCCAATGTCATCTGTGAACGATTCGGGCATCTTTGGATTTTTCCATTTGGGTGAAGGTGGAATGGTCTTTTCGGGGCTCGGTATCGCTGTCTACGCGTACGTGTATGTGAAAGTCATTGATTCTCAATTGTCGTCCATTCAAAGCAATACTGCTGAGACTTAAAAATGCGGCCCATGTCTTTAACGGCCACACGTCTTGGGGTTCATTCGGTGATCACGATATTGATTGTCATTACGCTGTTGTCGATCTTTCAGCGTATTTCATTTAAGCGTTCAGGCTTGAAGCCGGTTTCTCCTGAAATCGGCTCCTTTGATCTTCCATCCGCCATGAGGCTATCTGTTTTCAAGGCTAGCCCCGAAGCGTATTCTGAGGATACCTATCAATTGGCCTATATAGTTAAGTCTCTGCGGCCTAACTCAATTCTTGAAGGCCGGAGGCTTGTGGATGGTCCAGCTGGACAGGTTTCCATTGGACTGGCGGATGGGGGGCGACCTGAGCTGCAAACCTGTCTCATGGACAGCGGACGCGCTGCTGTCACCAATCAACGCATGGTGCAGGAGAACCTTCAATCTGCTGAAGCTGACCCGAGTCGTCGTTTGATTTGGATGCTTCAAGGCGTTCTGCTTGGGCGCCCCTTGACGAGTCGTCCTTGCTTGCTTGTTCAGCTCCGATTGAATGAACCTATTGCCGACACCCAACAGTCTAGAGGTGTTGCTGAAGAGAGTCTCCTGAAGGAGGCTTGGCCTTTGCTTCAGTCGCTCGCGCAAGTGAGAGAGATAGAGCTTTTCTAGCGATTCCCTGCTTGGATCGCTGTGCTCCTTCAAGAGATTGGAGCATTACGAATGAGTGCAGGAGATTGGGCGGATCGATTGATTATTAAACTTGCAGTACATTTGATCTCTTTGTTGCTTCGAGCTCCTCTCGCTGCAGCTCGGTGAGCCCGTCGGCGCCGGGGATCTGGGCGGCCATCTGCTCCAGCCAGCCCTTAAGTTCCTCCACCTGCTTCTCGATTGGCAGAACCCCCAGCCCGCGGGCCAACACTTTGGCGGTGCTGCCTGAGCCAGCCTGATACACCAGGCGGCCATGGAGATGCTGGGGCAGCCCTTGGCGCAGCAGCCGGAAGGCAGGCTCCTCCATCGGCGTTTCCAGGGCGATGTTGGGCTTGTCGGGCTTGATTCGTGAGAAGCCGCAGCGCCTGGCCAGTAGTTTCAGCTCCATCAGCTGGAGCAGGGCAATCACCGGCGCCGGCAGCGCGCCGTAGCGATCCACCCAGCCACTGGCCAGCTCCAACAGTGCTTCTTTGTTGGTGCACTCCGCCGCCGCGCGGTACGCGGCCATCTTCTCGTCGTTGTCGGCAACCCAGTCGCCCGGGATGAAGGCGGTGATCGGCAGGTCGATCTGGGTGTCGTCCACCTTGGGGATGTCCTGGCCCTGGATCTCCGCCAGGCACTCCTGCAGCATCTCCATATACAGATCGAAGCCGATGGTCTCCATCTGGCCGCTCTGCTCCACCCCCAGCAGGTTGCCCACGCCGCGAATCTCCATGTCGCGCATGGCCAGCTGGTAGCCGGACCCCAGCTGGGCGAATTCCTGGATCGCCCGCAGCCGCGCCCGGGCCGCCTCGCTCAGGGAGGCATCGCCGGGATAAAAGAGCCAGGCGTGGGCCTGGATGCCGCTGCGGCCCACCCGGCCGCGCAGTTGATACAGCTGGGCCAGGCCGAATTTGTGGGCGTCCTCAATCAGGATCGTGTTGACGCGCGGGATATCCAGACCGCTCTCCACGATCGTGGTGCAGAGCATCAGGTCGGCCTCGCCGGCGTTGAAGGCCACCATGGCGCTCTCCAGTTCGCCCTCGGCCATCTGGCCGTGGGCCACCAGCAGCTTCAGACCAGGCAGCATCGCCCGCAGCCCCTCGGCCACCTCCTCGATGCCCTCCACCCGCGGCACCACGTAGAAGATCTGGCCGCCGCGATCGAGCTCCTGGCGGATGGCGCTGCGCACCGCCTCCTCATCGAGGGCGGCGAGGTGCGTTTTGATCGGCCGGCGCAGCGGTGGTGGCGTGGTGATCAGGCTCATCTCGCGCACGCCCGAGAGGCTCATGTACAGGGTGCGGGGGATCGGCGTGGCGCTCAGCGTCAGCACGTCCACGTCCTTGCGCAGGGCCTTGATCTTTTCCTTCTGGTTCACGCCGAAGCGCTGCTCCTCATCCACCACCAGCAGGCCCAGTTGTTTGAAGGCCGTTCCCTTGGAGAGCAGCTGGTGCGTTCCCACCACCACATCCACGGTGCCGCCCGCCAGGCCTTCGAGAATGGTCTTGCGCTCGCCGGCGGTGCGGAAGCGGTTGAGCAGGCTCACCTTCACCGGGTAGGGAGCAAAGCGCTCGGAGAGCGAGCGCCAGTGCTGCTGGGCCAGCACCGTGGTGGGCGCCAGCATCGCCACCTGCTTGCCGGCCGTCACGGCCTTGAAGATCGCCCGGATCGCCACCTCCGTCTTGCCGAAGCCCACGTCGCCGCACACCAGCCGGTCCATCGGCGAGGGCTCCTCCATGTCGCGCTTCACCTCGGCGATCGCCTTCACCTGGTCGGGCGTGGGCTCGTAGGGGAAGGAGTCTTCGAGCTCGCTCTGCCAGGGGCCATCGGCGGGGTAGGCGAAGCCCGGCGCCTTGTGGCGCTCGGCGTAGAGCTTCACCAGATCCACCGCCACCTTGCGGATCGCCTTCTTGGCCCGCTCCTTGGCTCGCGTCCAGGCGGTGCCACCCATGCGGTTGAGCTCGGGTGGGGTCTCGCCGGTGGCGCGGTAGCGGCCCAGGCTGCCCAGCTGGTCGGCGGCCACCCTCAGCAGGCCGTCGGCATACTGCACCACCAGGTAGTCGCGCGACTCGCCGCTGATCGCCAGCTTCTCGAGCTTGAGGAATTTGCCGATGCCGTGGTTGCGATGCACCACGAAATCCCCGGGCCGCATCTTGCCCGGATCCACCGTGCGGCTGGCGGCCTTGCGGCGCCGGCGCACATAGCCTGTGGCAGCCAGGGCGTGCTGGCCGAAGAACTCCCGGTCGGTGATCAGCACCAGCTTCCAGGCCGGCAGCTGCAGGCCCTCGAGCTCGGCGGTGCCCTTGCTCTTGAGAGCCACCGGCGTGCCCTGCTCCACCAGCCGCTCGATCGCCGGAAGGTCGCCGGAGTTGGGCACGAAGCGGCTGATGCACTCGTGCTCCTCCAGCAGCGCCACCGCCCGGCTGGGCTGGGCCGAGAGCAGCCACACCGCTGCTTTCTCCCTCTGGAAGCCCTTGATCAGCTCGGCCAGCTTGCCGAAGGCATTGGGGTAGGCCGGCACCGGCCGGCTGGCCAGATCGAAGCTGTTGGCGTGGCTGTCGCTCTCGTGCAGCTCGGCCAGGTCGAAGCCGCTGAAGTCCTCGCAGGCCTGAGCCAGTGTCTCGGCTGGGGGGCGGTGGAGCACTGCCGGCAGGCTGGTTCCCGGCTCCAGCCCCAGCTCGGCTTCGGTTTCGGCGTGGTGGTCGACCACGTGGTCGAACCACTGCTGGCCGTGGGCCAGGCAGGCGCGCTGCTCATCGATCGCCACCAGGGTCGCGGCCGGCAGGTAGTCGAGCAGGGAGGCGGGCTTGCTCCAGGCCAGGCCCATCATCCGCCTGAGGCCTTCGGGCGTGCCGCCCTCCAGCAGTTGCTCGAGCGCCTCCGGGCTGAGCAGCTGCTCCAGCCCATCGGGCATGGCCTCGCGCAGGGCAGCGGCGATCAGCGGCCCGTAGCCGCTGGGGGTGAGCCGCACCACCTCGATCGGATCGAGCGAGCGCTGGCTGGCGGGGTCGAACTCCCGCAGTTTCTCCAGCTCCTCCCCGAAAAACTCAAGACGCACCGGCAGCTCACTGCTCACCGGGAACACGTCGACGATGTCGCCCCGGCGGCTCCAGCTGCCCTCCTGCTCGATCGCCGCCACCCGCTCGTAGCCCAGGCGCGTCAGCGTTTCGCCCAGCTGTTCGAGATTGAGGCTGTCGCCCTTGCGCAGGCTCAGGCACTGCTGCTGGAGTGCGCGAGGCGGCGGCAGATGGGGCTGCAGGGCGCGCTCGGTGGCCACGATCGCCAGCCGCTGCCGGCCACAGGCCCCGTCCTTGCCATCGACGCTCCGCAGATCCAGCAGCTCGCTGAGCACCTGCAGCTGGCCCCAGGTGATCTCGCTGGTGGGATCAAAGGGCTCGTAGGGGCTGCCCTCGCTGGTGGGATACAGCTGGCAGCTGCCCCAGCCCATCAGCTCCAGAAGCGCCGCCCAGCGCCCCGCCTCCTCCAGGGTGGGCACCACCACCAGCAGGGGTGCCTGCTCCGCCAGGGCGCTGCTGATCAGGGCCCGGGCCGCCCGGCCGGCGCCGCTCAGCCGCAGCCGCTCGCTGCGCCCGATCCGTGCCCTCAATTCGCCGGTGAGGGTGGCCTGCTGCAGCTGGCGCACCAGGGCGGAGAGGGGCATGGCAACGGCGGAGGTCGGTGCCGCCGATCCTCGCAATCCGGCTGCGTCGCTGCGGTGGTGGCCACAATGGCTCAGTGTCCCGCTCCCTCTGCCCTGCCTGCCGCATCCGGCCTCCAGCCCTGCTGCGCAGCCGTGACGGTGCCTGGATCTGCGGGCACTGCGGGGCCGTCCAGTGGCGCGGCCGATCAGGCGCTAATGCCATCTGGATGGGGGCCTGGCTCGCCCTGCTCGGCCTCGGCGCTGCCGCACTCCCCCTCAGCCTGCCCTGGCTGCAGCGCCAGGACCTGCCGCTTCCCCTGGCTGCGGTGTTGCCCCCCACACCGGCGGGTCTGGAGGGACTCGACAAGGGGATGCTGTTCCACGCCCTGGCGGAAGCCGATGCCACCTGGACTCCCCGCGCCGAATTGCAGGCTGATGGCCGCATCACTTACCACTACAAACGCCGCAGCGGCGATCCTCTTCTCTCACTCCCGGAGATCCGCCGGCTGATGGCCGATCCCCCCCGCTTCGAGGTCGAGCGGCAGGCCATCCATCAACTGTTGCAGGTGCTGCGCCTGGCGGGGGTGAGGATTCAGCTTGCCCAGCCCCGCAAGGCCGGCGCTGCTGCCGAGTGGGATCCGCGCAACCGCACGATGCGGCTGCGCCCGGATGTGCTGGAGAGCGGCAGCGCTGAATTCGCCAAGGTGATCAACCATGAGGCGATTCATGTCGCCCAGAGTTGTCTCAACGGCCATGTGCGGGCGATGCCCCGCCCGCTGGGCCTGGCGGACGACCTCGACCCCCATCTGGAGTCGGTGTTGAAGGAGGCGCTGTATCAGACGGCCGGTCCCCTGGAGCGCCAGCTGGAGCGCGAGGCCTATGCCAACCAGCACCAACTGGAGCTGGGGGTTGGCCTGGTGCGCTCCCACTGCCGGCTGGCCAGGGAGTGAGCCCCGTTGAGGTCAGGGGCAGGCAGGTTTGTACTGCACCAGTTCTGGGGCGTGCCGGTCAGGATCAATGGGGGGCTGGCGGTTCTACAGCGAGCAGGCTTAAGGTGCCCCCCACTAGGTTCCAGCATTGTGACCAGAACAGGAGTGGCCGATCTGGAACGAAGCCATGAGTAGTTCTACTTATCACCATGATTGTCTCCGCTGGTCGCCCCAGCTGCCGATCCACCCATTGATATCAACTTATTGAGTGCGTGAATTGGCGCTTTCTCTTGACTCTTTGTCCTGTTCCTGCGTGCTGATTCTGCCCATTGATCCCGTTAACACCTGTGGTACCCGTTCAGGGGTCGGGACGTCTCACGGCGAACTTGAGCCCTGCTGAACCCTTGACGACAGCTTGATTCCCGGTTGCATCACAGGCAGAGACTGCCTGTGATGAGCATTCCCGCCGGGATTC